>Ga0307515_10004815_pt1 | contig 27630 bp, 4 predicted proteins | sample 17_EM_MG_FD_194513 | JGI IMG/M metagenome (GOLD analysis project Ga0307515, IMG submission 194513) | Populus trichocarpa ectomycorrhiza microbial communities from riparian zone in the Pacific Northwest, United States - 17_EM | ecosystem: Host-associated > Plants > Roots > Unclassified | place... | reverse complement strand
TGCAAAACGCGCAAATTGCTATTAGGGTGCTGCAAACTTGTTGCAAAACGTGCGTTTTGCGCAAATTGCTATCGACCATATACATCTGCCGCAACAACGACCCCAAAAAAAAATTTCCTGATGAAGTGGTAAAGTTTTATAATGTTACGGAAAATTTAGAGACCTAGCCTGCAATCTTCTTAATATACTTATTCTATTCTTTTTATATATAGCTAGTTAGAACGGAGCATAAAAAGTTAAAACAATTAAAAGTATTTAGATTGGAAATAATAGCCTTAATACTAATTAGACACCAGCTCTGCTTAATAGAAGTTCCCCTCCCGCTCTAGAAATACTAAAGAAAAGCCTAGGCTTAGAAGACTATTAACCTAGATTGCTAACGCTAGCCTTTCTATATACTAATGTCGCAGTACCTTAGAGAGGGGACACACATCGCCTTTATTCGTTTAGTATTCCTTTAAAAATAGTTTTACTAGTACTTCCGGCGGCGGAGGGCATTTATACCCTCCTTCTTCGTCATTGCATTCGCGCTGGTGCGCCAGTTCCCTTTTAATCTAAGCTATATCGTAATTATTATCTTCCTTTTTGTACCTTTTATAGGCCTTAATATACCCCGTAATCTTGCGTAGGTTAATGTAGCCACTATATTTAAACCATTTCTGTAATATTAAACCCTATGTCTAAGGCCAATCTTAATTCCACTAGTAACAATCTATATTAAGTCTGAAGTGTATAGGGGCGAGCGAAGGCAAGTTAAGCATTTTTTCAAGATAGGATATGTGGAAATACTCCCGTGGCTATATATCGAGCACGATCCGATATTTATTCTTAATCTTAACCTATTTACTTCCTGCTTTCTTTATAAAGGAATAGCAATTTACTTAACATTGTACTCGTGCTATATATCTAGGTAGAGTTAGCTATAATAGGACCGTTAATGCGGGTTTACTCTTAAGTTAACGTCACAAGTATAACCTATTCTCCGCAATCTTTTCTTTGGGTGTTATCCGCGAATGCTACTCTTTTTTAGTAGCAAACTTTGCTATGTCTTTTAGAATTTCCTCCCTTTCTCTAATGTTGCTTATAGGGCTTATAGGAGACTTGGATCTTTGGCGGCTTCTATAGGGTTTTTATAGAATATTTATTGTCTACAAGTTCTGTAATACTACGGCATTATATGCTTTAAAGGGCAGTATGAGAAGGTGGTGTAGGAACTATAGGCTGAAAAATCCAGCTTAGCATGGCCTTCGCGCTCATGTTACGGTTAGTGGTTGTCTTAGTATAATTATATTATTAGTATAGAAGATTTAAAAAGTCCAGAATAAAATTCATAAAAGAGGAAGATGCGCTACTTATTAAGTTAAAGAAGGAATAGGATCTTTTATGGGAATAGATTAAAGACCGCTTTCTAAAAAGAAATCTTAGATCACTACGGGCGCATTACTATTCGAAATTAAAGGCCCGGCCTACTGTGTAGAAGAAAAGGGGCCGGCCTACTGGGTGGAAAAGACGGCGATAATAGTGCTGCCCTTATTTTGGCTTAGAGGTCTATATCTTGTTATGTATTCCATTTTTAGCTCGATCTATTTATAGCGCATTTCCTATTACGTAAGGGTTGCGTAAAAAGGTCTGTAAGAGTATTACTTTTTTAAGGGCGGTAAGCAAGAGCTATTTATTACTACTTATAGCGCTATGAACAATAAAGAATGCAAGGCTAAAACTACGTTTATAACTTAGCTAGCTAATTTAAATTATATAACACAGTTAAAACTAAGCGGCAGTCCGAATAATATAAAGTCGGGCATTAATAATTAATTAACTTATGTATACGACGTAAAGGTGCATAAACTGGCAGTAGAAACTTAAATTTTAGTTAATTTGCCTTATAAATAAGAACGAGCCACGAGAATCCAATCCTTATGAGATATTTTAGTCGGCGGAGGGGGCTATATATATCTGGTGACTCCAATATATAGCTAAAATGCGCGTCATAGCGGACGCCTTACCCGTCCCACTGCTAGACGGGTGGCCTCATTATATACGTAACGTTCCACGCTAGAAAGTTTATGGGGTATAGATTTTAAGGGCAGCTTCTAGGCTAGGCAGAAACCAGCCGCAGCCCCGCCTAAAAGAGGTAGTTGCTCGGTAATTCTTTTATATAAACTTCCCGTTGGGCACCAACGGCTAAGTAGCTATGTACTTATTAACTTCAGTAATATATTTATATTCCCTTATAGCCTTCCTTTAACTCTCCTTCGCTAATAGCTTGCAACGCAGTTTAGCAAAGTCGCTCTGTATTTAAGCCTATAATCTACCTCTTTTCGCGCTTTTTATCTGCTTTATTTATAGCTACCCAGAAGTTGCATTCTTGCAGTTATTAAGGTAAATATTAACTAAGCCATACTATCCTTGGTTACTAACAGAGTCTTTACGCGAATTATAGCCTTCCTTTTCTAGCCGACTCCTTAGTACGCCTACTTTGCCCACGCCCTTTGCCCTAACTTTTAAGATCCTCCCTTAATTTTAAAACTCAAAGCTCGCCTTTCTTAACTTATAAGAATATATTCGGCTTAGTGGAGTTCTGTTAACATCTGGTCGGTCTACCCTTAACATATAACATATTTATAATTTTTTAATTATATACCGGGAGGTATATATGTTTATTTAAAACACTTTATATATTTCTTTAAAGCTAACTTATAGCTATATTTAGGCTGGAGCTAAAGTACTTAAGGGAGAGGAGGAATATATAGACGGTATAATCTTTGAAGGAGTAGATAACGCTAGAAAGATAATAGGGAGAGGCAAGTTAATCTAGATCTATAACCCTAAAGAAGATATAAGCTCCCCGCCGTACTAGGAATACGAAGACGGCTCTAAAGATAGAGAAAAGGTCGTTTCTGCTAGATACAAAGTTCGCGTAATAGGAGCTACTATAAAATTCACACTTATCTTAAGTTAAATTTCTTGACCAGCTCCATCCCCTCCTTGTAACCAACCATTAAAGTAATAAATATATTTTGGCTCCGGTCCTTAGGCGCCAACGCATTTATATAGTCTATCGTCGATCTTCCTTCTAGGTTACATTTCTATTTCTATTAATAGCTGCTCTAGATAGTATCGGATATAAGGTTGCCTAAAAGTGGTATCTGCCTAATTAGTGCTTCTGAATATCTGTATTCGATTTCTATAGTAAATATTTTAGTAGTGCCTTACGTATAATGAAAACCTGTTGCTTACGCCTTCCTATAAGTATTGCGCCTGTGTCTAGGCCATGGGCATTAAATATTAGTCTTTTTCTATGACGTAGTGGTGAGGCTTAGCGTACCTGGCGCTGACTGCTCGGCCTGTTAAGCGTCTTCTTCGATGCGTCTTTGTTTCCTCGGTCGTATTGGAATGGCTTCTAGGCTTAACTAACTATTAAAAGCTAGTAAATAATTAACTTCTTACTAATATACACCTTGAATCCACCTAACCTTTAAGAAATGTATAATATTCTTGAGATTGTGCGAATGATTCTTTGACTTAAAAGATGTGTAGAATCTCTCCTATCTTTGGAGGCCATACCTGCACTTTATCGGGCTCTATCTCCTCAATGAGATAGTCGAATATATGGTTCTGCATATAGCCTGCTGTCCAAATAGAAGGTGCGAAGGCTGCTGCCAAAGAAATTAACCCGTTAGGATTCAACTCCCGAATAAGCTTATACCTTATGCGCGTTTGCTTATTCCTTGACGTGATCCATACAGGATTGAGGGCAGAGTCTTTTGGGCCTTCAAATATTAATGCGATATTTTTCCTAAACGCTGTTATGCTCCTGAGTTGTTTGTTTTCGATTATGCTTTCCCTAGTTGCCTTAGCTTGTGATAGGAATTTCCTGCCTTCCTTGCGAATTTTTTCCGCACGTCCTTCCTCTAGGCGTTCGATTCGTCCCGTAACTTTTGCTGTAGCCTTTTAAAGCCTACTGTTTAAGGCTTTAAGACTGCAGTACTGTTCCTTAGATTGGCAGGCTTAAATACTGCAGATGCTTTCCGCTATTAACTTAGCTTTTTGGATAAGAGATTCTAGACGAAATATGGCAGTGGATATTGTCGATATTATAGTAGGCTTAAAAACTTTGAGGGGTTAAGAGTTCCAAAAGGTGCTTAAATCTTTATGAGATGGATTGAGGGCTTAAGGGCTTAAGGGCTTGCGTGGTTTAAGAGTGTAGGCTAACTTAGTGCCAAGTCTAGGATATATAAGGCTAGTGGTAACTTTAAAACTTATAACCGGGGTTATATAGCTACTTTTGTAAGATCGGCACCTTCCCAGAGCGCCTACCAAAGGAATTCTTCTGCACTACCCTCGCCTTCTATTAATCAAAGACGTCCATCTAGCTCCTGCGCATTAACTGAGACCGGCACTGAGATCCCGCTATGTACGGCCTTACTCTATTTCTGTAGCTATGGCAGGAGGTACCTTAAGCCTATTACTGGGCTTAGTCTCCACCACGCTGTAAGGACATTAGTATTATCTAGCGTTCACTCCAATACTTGCCACTAGGATTTCGTATCTGAACCGTTAGCGATATCTTAACAAGCAGCCCCCCTTTCTACGACTGTACTAAGTGGAGCCTTTTACCGCGTTGGAATGATGCCAATATCTATCTAGCGTCTCCTAGGACTGATAAGGGAAGGCTGTATAGCTAGAGGGGTACAGTGAATATCCGTGGCATAGCTACATCGCCAGGTATAAAAGAAGGCGGATCTTTTAAAGAAATAATACCATCTATACTTAGCTCCTTACTCCAATTTTCCTCTAGAGACCGGTACTATTAACCTCCTCTAGCTACTTCTCTAATCTTATACTTCGAATCAGCTCTACCCTTTAGGCAACATGTAGACTATATTAAAGACCCTAAACACTCCTCCGGGCAGCCCTACTCTATTACCAGCTTAGTAGCCCCTTACTATCTAGTATGCTCTGCAATTCCTAGAGCTGCTAAAGGTAGCTGTAGTAACAAATACGTTATCTACCTCTACCTCTACCCTAGGAGGCCTAGTTGTTGAGCCACCAGCCCCGGAAGACCCTAAAACTGAAGTAATATCGCGAGCCTCTAGGTTGGAGTATAAGACGGTAAACGAAGTGTATGTCTTTACAGTCGTGCATGTATAGTCCTACTAACACTATTTCTTCACAGTTGGGATAAGAAAGCTTATTAGTACAAAATTGCTAAGCCAGTGGCCCTAATAGGAGAGGTTAATAAACTGGACCAATACGTGTTTATTAATTGTATTCGAATTGGTAGGCATAATACTCTTTATAAGTGCCTTTAATTACTAAAGATGAATTATAGATAAGAAAACCAAAGACTCTACGTCTTACGTTAATATTAAGTCTGAGGGGTTGCGAGACGTTCTAAGGAAGGTCCTTAAAGATGTCCGCGGAATCTGCCTAAGAGAGGATAAGCCTTCGGTACGGAAAATCTCCGCTATTAAAACTCGCCGGCTTATACTGCGCATAGGTCGAATAGAACGTCTTATATAATTTTCTCCCGGAACTAGAATTGTATTAAAGTAGCATAAACGTTAACTCTAAGAATAAAGTATATTTGGAATATCTGGACCTCTTAATTAGCTTTATTAAAACCACCTACATATCTACAACCGAACGCCTCGAACCCCTTCTTAAGAACCGTGAAATCACGTATGATCTACTCTGGGCTCTCTTTAAGCCGAACTTGGAGGTCTATACTACCTATCCTGGTACTAGCGAACTGAGATGCGTTAAGTATAATTATAGTGAGGAGAAAGCAAGACTGGACGGAGCTAAGTACTTCTATCTGGACTGTCGCTACTTTAATTTCGATAGGAAAGTGTTTAGAGAAGCCGCCCTTAAGCTTACTATTAAGAAGTTCCGCGGAACGAAACGGATAGACTTCCTTTAGGTATTTCCTCTAGAGTACTACCGAAAATTAAGCGAGATTAGAGCACGGCTGATTGGATATAGTCGAACGTTTAATGACTTAAGAGGCGTCCACTACCGCTAGTACTAAGGGACTGCCTTCTATAAGGATAAAGACGGCAATAGGATTAAAGTCTCTGTTAAGAGCCGAATTATGGTTAATACGGCGTATTTCCGGTAAATTAACCCTAATTACGCTAGACTATAAATTAATAAGTCGCCGGAAACACTAGACTTATAGGCCATTTATAATTCCGCGGAGAGCTTAAATAAAAGAAAAGACTAAATTAAGAGGATAGATGTAGATCTAACTAAAATAAAGAATTAAGATTTCCTAATTAGCAGCCTAACTGTGCTAGGTTTTAGTTTAGGTGATAAGCTCTAGCGTGCGTTATCTTTACTTATACGTAAGTGGCATTTACTAACGCGTTATAGTTAAGTTTGCAGTTGCTAATATTAGCAACATTATATAGAACCCTTCTTCCTTTAATAACCTTAGGATTCCTGCTTAGTAGAAGGAGATTATTTAAGCTTTTAGTAAAACCTACTTATCTTAGGACTCTTACCCTATCTTAGATAACTTTGTATTAGGTAAAGGGCGCGGACTTGTTACCCTCTTGTAGTATATTACCATACCCTCTCTTATAATATTAGTTATACTATTATCTACTAAGATAGACAAATTAGTGGGCCGCCTGGTGTTGGTAAGACCTTAATAGTAGAGGCGATATTAGAATACCTTAGGAGACTACTTTACGTTATACGTCTCTATTTCCTTATAATTGCGGCTCTTTCTAACTGAGTAGATCTTTGCTAGAGAATTAGGCACGACCGTGGATGTATTTAAGGAGAGGCTTTCTTATATCTTTAAGATAGTAACTTACTAGAAAGCCACTCTGCTCCTTAATAAGGCGGACGTGTTTGTGGAATAGCGTGCTACTAGTAATATCCATCGCAATGCCCTTATTTGTGTATTTTTGCGTAAGCTTGAATACTATAAAGGAATCTTATTTCTTACGACTAACCGGGTAAAGATGATTGACGAAGCTATTGTAAGTAGAATATACCTTATGCTTTAGTACGGTCCATTAGATCGGAACGCTTAAGAGGTAGTTTAGAGGAGTTTCCTTAATAAGGCGAGCATGATGAAAGGAGCCGCAGATTTCATGGAAAAGGACCTTAATATTCTGGTAGGGAAGGATCTTAATGGCTAAGAGGTAAGAGGCTTTGCGTTTACGGTAAAGCCAAACTAATTGATTTTCCAATCTAGATTAAAAATGCTGTTTTTATGGCTTAAGTATTAGCTAGCTATAAAGAGACGTAAGTGTCCTTATTATATCTAAAATTCGCTATTAGTGCGAACGTAGAATTTTAGCGTGATTTTATAGGAGGAGGCAAGTTTGACAATATACAGTCCTATATTTAGCTCTCTTAAATTTACTAGGGTATTTAGGGTCTATAAAATGCATGCCTTTTTGGCGCGTAGGTAGATATACGTTTAGGATTTAGCTATCTTTTTCTTTTCTTCTTTTTTCCTATTTATACTTGTTAATAGTTAGAGGCAGTACGTTACTTAACTATATTATTTATTGGCTAGTAATATATATATATATATATATCCCAATAACTTTACGTTATATAGCTTTAACATAATATAGATATATAGCCTTAATCCCAAAATATGGAATCCAATATTACTAGATAGAGTTAGTTATGTAAGCGGGTTTCTATTAAAAATAAGATAGAGAAACTGGAACTTTATTATTTTCTTGGATATACTATCTATACGGGATGGCGTAGAAAATAAGAAAAGAAAAGCTGGTAATTTTAAACGGTTTTAAATAAAGTTCCGTACGGGATAGAAAATAATAAAAGTATTATTTTTTTAGCTACTTTTCCCATATAGGAGGATATTAAAAGAGGTATTTAAAAGCTAGATATAAAAAGAGAATTTTAGTAGAAATCCTATATAAAACATTATCTTTTATAAATATATTTTTAAAATGGAATATAAATTCCAGTTTCTATATAATTTTTTATTAAATTATTTCGTATAGGATATTATAGGAAATAGGATATAAAATCTAGGTAATTAAATTTTAATATAGGATTAAAATATAGTAGATTATTATATCTATAGCTGTTTATACTATATAGATAAAATTAAAAACTGCGTGGGTAAATTGCTGGTGGATCTAGAAATAGGAGAACGGAAGCTATAAGGCATTGGTTTCCGTACAGGAGAGAAAAACATGGCTGTTAGCTTCTATAGGGGAGCAAAAGCCGTACGGGAATACAAGCCGTAGGGGATTGGTTCCTATAGGGCGGTAAAATACGTAGGCATTAGTACCTGTAGGGGATTCGTTACTATAGGGGATTTATTACCGTAGGGGATTTGTTACTATAGGGGAGTGGATCCTATAGGGGAGTGGATTCTATAGGGGATTCGTTAGAGTAGGGGAGTAAATCCCGTAGGGGATTTATTAAAGTAGGGGACTGGTTCCCATAGGGCGGCAAAATACGTAGGCATTAGCTCCTGTAGGGGATTTATTTAAGTAGGGGATTAGTTAGAGTAGGGGATTGATTAAAGTAAGGGATTAATTTTTTTATGGCCTCTACTTAGGCGGTATAAGGCAGCTTCTAATAGGCTAGAGAGTAGATTACGTGTTTTATAAAAATATAAAGCCTATACGGGATAGTAAGGTATAGGGGCCTGGCGATCTAGCGGAAGATTAGGTTATCTACTTTTCTAGGTTTATTTAGCCTAGGTGACTCGCCCTATACTATTTTATATGCGTTTTAACTAAAGGTTGCTGCCTAGCCTTAGCCGCCCAAATCTTCGCAAAACTTTACTTATATAGTGGAAGAGTAATAAAATATTATTCTATTTACTTTGTAAGCACCTTTAGATTCTTCCTTACTTCCTAAAGCACCTCCTTTATTTAAAAAGGAAGTTTTTTATTATTTCCCTTTCGCCTCCTACTGCCTGGAAATACTACCTTTCGCAATCTATTAACCTAAGGGATTAGTAGCTGATAGTATGGTGAAAAGTTATCGTCTATACTCTTAAGAAAATCCCCTTTGTTATTTATAACACTCTTTTTTAAACCTACTAACTTCCTATTACTCTTGTAGTTCTAATACTTAAACTCTATTAGCCTAATGTCTTTACCTAGCCCATTATAGTAAATGTAGATCTAGAATAGCACCTAAAAGAACGACTTAAAATTATGCTAAGCTAAGTATATCTCGCCTAGAAGCACTCTAATCGCTATAAATACTCTTATGCTAGTCTTGCCCTACGCTTCTAAAGGCCCTTTCTGCTGCTCTTTAATCGCAAGATTGAAGTCGATTAAGAATGCTGGCTAAGAAGGATTGTCGTCTTTCTTGTTTATTATAAGGTTACCTATTAAAATGTTATATTAGATAATGCCGGCCCGCGTATATAAAGACTTGTATTCTTTAATACTACCCTTTAATATAGTAAGTATTGTAGCCCGAGAGCTTACCTTATAAAGAGGCTTTCCGTAGTTACTAGTGATAACGCGTTAGTGCACGCGATTCTGTATAGTAGGACGCTTAGTTAAAGAGGTTGAACACAGGCGCTTACTAGGCGGTAATAGGGCGCTGTAGCTAGAAGACCTTTTTCTGCTAAAACTTTGACCTTTTCTTGTACTTCCTTGCACTCTAGCTAGTCTTAGAGGCATTATTAGGCCTTCTAGCTTATAGTTTATTGCTTTTGTAATATCTAGCCCCTTATAGATATTAAAGATGTTATTATCTTATCTACTTACGCGAATAGTCTTATAGTAATAGTACCTAGCTACGTTAACTACTCCCTTCTTTAATATCTTATATAGCAGTTTGCCTTCTTCCTCGCGCTCTAGGTACTGCTACAAGTCTTTAATAATAAGGGGTATCTTAAGTGTCCCCTTACGGTGTGCTTTCTAGCAAGTAGTTACTTAACCGGTAATATAGCGTGCCCGCTTTATAGGTTTGTTAAGGATAAGACGCTTAGTCTAATTATTGCGCACGACCTTAATATATTACTTGCCGTCTGATATTAGAATGGTAGGGTCGAACCTAAGCTGCTCCTTATTTATTTAGAGAAATCCTAGCATTGCTGAGGTAAATTATAGTCCGTCTTTATTAATATTAAATAGTGATAATACGATGCCTCCTACCCGGTTATACTCCTATAGACGTATAATAGATTTATAAAGAGTAAAGCCTAGGATAAAGCAACGAGTGTCCTAAGCGGCGAAGACTTCTCTTATATATTTCCCTAAATTAAACCGTGCCTTTAAAGCTATATTAGTGTTTAAATTACTCTTTAGCTCTCCTAGTATAAGTATATACGACTAATAGTATTAGGAGCTTTTGCCGGCTATTAAATTATCCATAAAGCCGATATCTAGCTTTTAATCGGCCGTAGATCCTTATAAGGGCTGCTAAGTATGCTCTACTAGTCTTTGTTATGCCTTTAAAACGAACCCATGCTCCTTTACGAAGTCTAGAAATAATATAATTAGCTTGTTAAACCACTTTAGGACTCTATGTTCTTTTGCGCCTTTAGGCTAGTTACGCTAGCCGCCCTTGGCGTATAGTGGATTGTCCCCTTTCTTATATTTCTTGAAAACGGCGGCGCTTGCCTCTTTAAGACCTTTTACTTCTTTAAAGAATGCTTTATATAAGCCAGGAATCCCTATATAAAGAGGGCCTAGCTTCTCCTTTAGAACATTATCCACGTATTTCCTGTATTTAGACGAGTTGGCGAAGCTGCTTATATTGCGTATATTTAGGGTTTAAACGTAGAATAGCAGCGGTTGGGGGGGGGGGTGTGGACTCTGTAATAGTAGCGTATACCTTTTTCTAGATAACCTTGTTAGGTTTAATCCGAAGGATTATATTTAGAAGAGGTAGGAACTGTTTAATATTAAAGCCGTTAGAATTAACCGCTGAATTAAGTCTTAATAGATTACTAAAAAGGCTTTTATTAGCGCCGTTAGATGGTAATAAATGAGAAGTGGGAAGGCTCTGTAGAGCAAGTATTAGATTAAGCAAAATATCCTTTAGTTCTGCAAGCGTTAGATGGAGCTTATACTAGGTAAATTAACGGTTACCTTTATTGCTTATTTAACGCGACGTATTTAAAGAGTTAGAGACACCTAGATCCTTATAAGTTAAGTTAAATAAATTATAAAAACCATTTAGTCCCTCTCCGATAGGTTTTATTTTAATTATCTCTAATCTAGAGAGATTTGCTATTGTGGGAGAACGCGCCGAGAGCTATGTCGGGAGGGCCGACGTAGTAGGCAGGTAGGTAGGCGATAAGGGGAGATTAAAGAGGTAGACGGTATAATGGTAGAGATGTAAGTAAGTGTAGGAAGGCTGAGGACACGTTGGGCGTCTTGCAATGAGGAAATAACTAGGGGGAAGGGTGTGAGGAAGGAAGTAAGGTGCGAGCGAATGTAGGGAGGATTAAAGATTAGGTGCGGAAAAGTTAAGCCGATTTAATAAGGCTTAGACTGAGGCTTTGTAGGGCTTAGTTAAATGCTGAGCTATAATGACCTAAAAGTGCGAGGAGGCAGCGTTTTCTAGTTATGCCTATTAGTTTTAGTTTGTTTTGTAACGCGTGAGGCTCTTATATAGCGAGGCTGGAGGGCCTAAGCGGGTTAACTGTAGAGTTGGTTATATAAGCGCCTATAAACGATTACGTGGCTAGTCCTAAAATAAGCTAAACCTAATACGCCAAATATAGATATAGTTAACCCCCTTTTACAGCGGTTAATTAACCTGTCCCTAAAAATAGGATCTAGTTTAGAACCGGATCCGGTTTTTAAAATTACGCCCTTTTTATAGTGGTTAATTGGCCTATATCCTAAACTGGAATCAGTATCTAGCTTTTAGAATTGTAATTTAAGCTAGAACTAAAAATATTAGTCCTTACACTTACTCTCTTAGACACTGAGACTATTTAAGCTACTTTTAAAATTGGCTTCCCCTTCTAACCGCGCCGCTAAGATTTTGCCGCAGATCTCTTAGCAATCGTCTTACTAAACTAAGTTAATTGTTAAACAACAGTGTGGTGTTAAAGTACTTTTATTAACGTCCCCTACTGCGAAGCTGTATAAGTTACATTGGCTTAGAACTACCCCTACTCTACCGCGCAACTAAAAGATAACCGCTATTAGATTTTTAACCGGGTTTAATATAACGAACTACCTTAGCTTTAGACTTACGAGTATAGTATACCTAGACTCCTCCTCTAATATTATTATTAAATATCCTTACCAAGTAGAAGAAGAGCCTACTATTAAAGTTAAGAGACGGATCTACGAGCGGTTCTAGTAATATAGCGGGCATGAAGGTCTGCTAAAGTTTTATAGTACCTTTAAATCCGGTATTCGGCTAGAATATGCGAGTAAGAATGGACTCCGCCAATATATCTAAACCTATAAGATTTATACTAAGCAATGCCTTTAATAGGCTTAATAAGTCACTAGTGCGCTTGCCTTTGTTTATTTAGTAAATGTCATTTATACAGATCTAACGTGCGGCAATATTTCCTTAGACGACAGCCTATACGCGAAGCTCCTTGACTTTAGTGGCTCCTTATTAGATGGCTCTAAGCTATCCGTTATAGTGACTGCGAGCTATAAATGTCCTAGAGCCAACCTAAAATCAACTTAGGTAGACCTATTTGCCCTTAGCTCTACCCTATACGAAATCTAGATAGGTAAACCTCTATACTTTGAGCTTGGGCTTAAAGAGATAGAAATTACTAATTTATTTAAACAATCTAAGTTTTCTAAGACGAAAAGTCTAGGACTAATGGGCGATATTATTACGGGGTGCTGGTAAGGTAGGTTTATAAGTGTAGATAATGTTTTTAAAGGTGTGCTACTTGTTAATCCCCCCTAACTGTTATATACTAACGCCGTTTAGCTATTAACTTCTGTGGTAGAACCTATCCCTTTACTCCTCCCCTTCTTAAGACAACCATTGCAGTTTTAGTTTTTGGCTTACTTATATTCCTTACCTATAGATTAGCGAGGTGATAATAAATTAGAAGGACGGGGCTGTATAATAAGCGTAGAGCGGGCATTTCCTAGGCTTCTTGGAACTGCTAAAGGTAATCGTTTATCCGTTTACCCCTTTAGCCGGTATGGGATTGTTGTAAGGGCCGGTCGCCGCATTGCCATCCCGGTAGTAATTGTATAATTGTCTAGGGAAGGTGTGGTTCTGCTTACATTTAGAGTATAAGTAGGGGTTGTTAACGTAGGTACATATTTTACTTAAGTTAAGGTGCGTCTCTATACTTAGGGACGGACGTTAGATAAGCTAAGTTAGTTATCTTATACCTAAGAGCATTAGCTATAATAGTACGCCCCTAACTAGCTCTTAACGCTAATAACACGAAGCGCCTATATTGGTTAGCTGAGATATGGTATGCATTAAGTGTTTACAGGTCGCTAGATTTTAGAAATGCGATTACTACGTGTATTAGTGGCTGCCTAGAAAACCCCGCTGGTTGACGTATATTAATAGCGCGTTTTTGAACGAGGGCAGGAGGGTATAATTAGATTTTATTAATTGCATAACAAGCTAGTGCGTTAAATTAGGCCGCTCTAAGTGCACTTTATAGTCCTGTTAACCCTTCTCCTATAAGTATACTTAGCTTATTACCCGCGCGCCACAGATAAGGCCATTATTGACTTCCTATAGCTGTTAGGGTTGTAGTATTACGGAACCTTTCCTCCCTACGGACGCTTGGAATATATAAAATCCGCTTTAGTAACTATAACTAATGAAAACTGGTAACTACTAGACACGCCTCCAAAATTCCTATATAATCTGTATAACTCTTAGCGTAAGATACCTACACTTTAATAATACTGTCCTAATACATCCGTGCTACTAGGGCTCTTTAGGGCTTCGGCTCTAGCTCTAATCCCCTAAACTTTAACCCTACTTTCGTATTTGGCCAGCCTTTAGCTCGAACTCTATTCCTTTATACACACTTAATATATAACGGCAGGAGTGTAAGTATAAGTAAATATAGATAGCGCGATGTTCCGTTAAGTGGTACAAGGACATAAGACAATAATTAGTAAGGATTACTTTTGCACGCTTAATAGTAAAAATAGGCTAGTATAGACGCTTTGCGAGTAGCAGAAGTATTAAGAAGTAAAAAAGGTGTTCTGTTAAGCGGTATAAGAACGCGAGATAACGGTCGGGAAAGCAACAAGTTTTCTTTATGGAGAACTAAGCAAGTTACCGGGCGGCTAACTTATCGCTGCTAAGCATATAAAGGTATAGGACTTGTTAAGCTTACTATAAGCGAGTTTTTAACTTCAATCTAACGTATATATAAACGATAATGAGATACTCTTAATATGGAAGTAACTGGATAGAAAAACAATACTAAGCTAAGGAAATCCTAATTAACGCTTTAATTCTTAACGCCTAGAAAACAAGAACGTGATTACGAAAATCTTTTCTTATAAGAAATTTCTTATTTCTTTGGCTTCTTGGAGGCTCTATCTACGGTATAATCCACCTTTCTTTTGCGTGTCCCTCTTATTAATAGATCTTTTAAATGATTATCTGGCGCCTCTCCTAGTTAGTCTCTTTACTTATATAGTTTACCCCTCTAAGCTATCTCTATTATAACATCTTTAAGCGGTTTGTGTATCCTAGTATAATAATAGAGGTGATACGGGTTCTCAGTATAGTATAATATAAGTCTTTTATGCGGTATACCTGCAGGTAAAACCTAAGTAGGATACTAGTATACTATTGCGATAGGACTATATATAGATACAACTAATCTATATCTAGGGTTTTAAAGACGCTTTAAGTCCTTTATTATATAGCAAGTTGGCAACTATAATAAGAGATACTTTAGTTATCCGTCTAAAATTATAGCATCGGAAATTGTTAATACTTTAGTTGGGGGAGGTATATCTCTAAGGAAGTTTATAGAATTAGCTAAACTATTCTCTGCTTAATTATTAGTATTGCTAAATAATATATAGGTGTTTTATAAACATACCTGGAGGCACCGGCAAACCTTTAATATGAACCTCTTTTGGTTAAGGTAAGTCTATCTTAGCCCCACTATAGCTCTCTATTAGCTTAGGTAAGACTGTTTTAGTTTCGCTGCGGCCTTCTAGGCTCTTAAGGTAATTGGCGTATATTTCTATATCCTCTTATATATTACCCTCCATATTATTATTAATTTTATAAAAGTTAACCTCCTTAGTTATATAAGCAGGTATAGAGGGCATCTGCTACTGTCCTAGTTGATCTTTTTACTTATACGGTTTACCCTTTTTAGCTATCTTAATTATAATATCTTTAAGCGGTTTATATATCCTAGCATAACGGTAGAGGTGACGAGGATTCTTAATATAGTATAATAAAAGTTTCTTTTGTGGTATAGCCACCGCTAAAACCTAGGTAGGATACTAGTATATTACTACAATAGGACCGTATAAAGATATAATTCCTCTATGACTAGGGTTTCGGAGACGTATTATATCCTTTATTATATAATAAGTAGGTAACTAGGATATAAGATACTTTACTTATCCACTTAAGATCTTGGTATCGGAAATTGTTAACACTTTAGATAGATATATAGGGACTAAACCATTCTCTGCTTAATTATTAGTATTGCTAAATAATATAGGTGTCTTGCAAATATACCTCTAGGTACTAGTAAAATATATTTAAAACCCACGACTATATTTATCTGCTGGGATGAGCCTTTAATATAGTTCTCTTTTGGTTAAGGTAAGTCTATCTTGGCCTTACTATAGTCCTTTATTGGCTTAGGTAAGTCTGTCTTAGTTTCACTATGGCCTTCTAATCCCCTAAGATAATTAAGGTATATTTTTTATATACCTCCCTAAACCGTATCCTCTTGTATATCGCCCTTTATATTATTATCGTTTTTGTAAAAATTGGCCTTATTAGGTGTTTAAGTAGGCGTACAAGGTATCTGTTTCTGCGTAGGGTCGGAAAGCTGCAATTATTTCTTCTCCCCGCTACTAGATGCCGTGTCTTTATTATCGATGCGATTTTGGGATAATTTAAGGTTTTTAGTAGGTTGATGATTAGGTATATTATCTTTGGGGTAATAGCATATCGTGATGTTTTTATAAGCACTGATTGAGGACCTATAGGTTATATTAGCAATATATTTAAGCTTAGTTGAGGTAATATATATAATGTCTGGTATTCTTATAAAGATGGTAAGGGGTATATAGTTAAGAGGTTAGATTTGAAGGTGAGTCAAATTAACGGCATATAAGAACTAGGAGCATAACGTTTATATTTCATTTCTCTCCTAAGGCGGAGTTAGGATAGAAGGTAAAAGGGAAAAGCAAAGCATACTAGCCGCCCCTTTCCACTTCATATGGTGTCTGTAGTACAATATTTAGTAGCTATAATTACTCTTAGCTTACGTATTATCTGCGCCCGAGACTATAGGTGCCTAGAGTGATCTATAAGTAAGGCATTATTAGGGGTAGCTATTGGCTGAGCTGCTGCTAAACTTAAATAGCTAACGATCCCTAACGAACGCCGCATGCCTTAGTAGGGTTTAGAAGCGTTTGTATAAAGTTATAAACTGGAATCGGAAGTTAATAATAACCCCTAATAACGCCTCTCTTAGTAGGAATAGCATTATATAATCTACTTCCGACGCCTATCCTTCCCGGGGCAAGATACTGCCTAAATAGTAGACTTATCCTAGCCAGTCAATCTTGTATATTGACCCCCCATCTGTGGTAAAGGAGCTGTTAGTGCCTCTAGGGTGATTTAATTGCCATTCTGGCTAAGCCCTTTATAAGCGCTCCGCCTTATATAGGCGGTAATTAACTTCTGTTAATCTGCCTTGCGTTAGGGGAGATCTTTTACTTAAAGCGCTAAGCAGCCTGTACTTAGAGGTCTATAGGCTTGTTCTATATCCTAATAACATCAACTATAATTTCTCCTTAAGTAGTATCCGTAACCCCAAGTACCTATAAGCGCAGCGTCCCTAAATTATTAGCTAGTGAGTAGGCGTTTATAGATAGAGAAACCGACTTTAGAGATGACGGCAATGTAGAGGCGTTAGCTAGTTAGGAAAGTGACTTTAGTAATAAGGATTAAGAATAGGACGTAGAGACATTATGTGATGGAGAAAATGGTTTTAGCACTAAAGATTAAGAAATAGGGGCAGACAGCAATAAAGAGATATTAAGCGACGAGGCTATATAGGCAACGGTTGGATACGATGGCCTTGGCTTTATAGTCTTAAATCTATAAGTATAGGATATAAATGTAAAGAAGATTTCTAATAAAAGCTAGTAAAAGGGTTAAAACTTTGGCCTCTTTTTGTTTAGCCTATCGCGAAATAAAACAATATTTTACTATTCCTACCAGAGTCTCTACCCGCTTGACTTATAGCGAGCTATAAAGCATTTACGATAATCTATACTTTTACTTGGATAAATTTATTCACTACCTTAAAAGCGATAATAGTAGGTAAATCTATACTAACGACCTAGGATTTTTTGAATTTCTTATAGACCTAGGACGCATGCCACCTTAGCAACTATTAGTCGTATTTAAGACTACGGTACTTATAGATTTATATTTTAAGGATATAAATATGTTTTTTTATAGTGTTTTCTTTTTGTTTAAATCATTTCTCTACTTATAGTATATAGCGGTTGTTTATCTATTCTAGTGTGGTGGGGAAGGGTAGTTGGGTTACGTAAGAGGGCTTAGACTTATAGCTACGCTTATAGGGCTGTTTATATGGGAACTTCTCCAAGTGTGTATAAGGGGTCTTTATATAGGAACTTCTTTAATATTTCTAGATCTAGGACTTATATATTTCTTTTTTTTATAGTTCTTGTATTTTCCTAATATTTGCTTCCTATTTACATACTAGGCGTTAATAGAGGGCGCTAGGTTAGATTACCCTGCTTATATAATTACCCTGCTTATACAATCACTCTACTTATATAATCGCCCAGCTCGCACGATTACCTAGTTTGCACAATTACCTAGTTTATACGATTACCTAGCTCGCATAATTACCTAGTTTGCATAATCGCCTAGCTTATATAATTACCTAGCTTATAGGATTACCCAACTTCTATAAGTACTATACTCGCACAATTACCTAACTTATATAATTACCTAGCTCACACGATTACCTAGCTTATAGGATCGCCCAGCTCCTACTAGCATTTAGTTTATACAATTACCTAGTTCGCACAATTGCCCAGCTCGTATAATTACCTAGCTTATAGGATTTCCCAGCTCCTATAAGTACCATACTTGTACAATTACCTAGCTCGTACGATTACCTAGCTTATAGAATCGCCCAGCTCCTACGAGTATCTAGCTTACACAATTAAAGCCGAAGTTATTAAACCCATTAATACTATATTTACACGCTAGGCATTAATTAGAGGGCGCTAGGTCAGACTACCCTACTTATATAATTACCTACCTTATAGGATCCCCTAGCCCCTACGAGCCCCCAGCTCCTACAACCTCCTAGCTTATAGGACTAAAGCCGTAGCCGTAAAATCTATTAAGATCCTAGCTGCATATTTAGAGGGCGCTACGCCTGACTACCTAGCTCGCTCTTTTTATAGAATTCCTTAATTAATTAATGGTGCCTAAAGGAAATCGTTATGGAGGAAGTAAGGAACAATAGTTGGAGTAGTAGAATATGGATATACGCTCTTAACCAGATGTACTAAGGCGGTGTATTTAAACGCTAAGCTAAGCTAAATATCTATAAAGGCTTATTAGGATAGGCAATATAATTAGCGGTATTTATAGCATATAATTAAAGCGTAAAATACTTTAAGCTCGCCCTCGCTAGTAGGGAGGGCGAGAAACCCGCAAGTGGATTAAGAGAACTATTAATAAAGGGGAACGCCTAGCTATAAGGGGCGCTTAGTTATATAATGCTCTATTATATAATAGTTTTACGCAAGGATCCTCTTGTTTAAACACGCCTATTTAGACCACGCTAGTTTATCTAGCGATTCGTCTAAGTTAGAAGAATAATGTCGCTTTATAATACTAACATTCTCTAATATCTTTAAAGAATAATAAAAGGTACTTTATAACTAAAATTAAGGGAACAGCTAACTAGATTACTTAGGTAATAGCAATTACATACCTAGGCTTGCGCCTTACTGTTATTAAGGTATTACGTTAGTAAAGAGTACTAATTTAGGTTTTAAGTCGGCATAATTTATGACCTTTAAAACCTTTTATAACGAAGAGCAGTAAGACCCTTAGTATATACCGGCCTTAAGCTATAATAGAGTAGCGCCCGGTAGGCTTTCCGATTAGGTTAACTTAAAATAGGCTATAAAAGGGGCTCTTAATTTTAATCATCTAGCCTATAGAATGTTGTTTATGCTATATATATACATTCCTATTCGCTCTTAATAGGCATAAATCTATACTATAACCCTGCTTAACCCCACTAGCTATTCTCGTAGCTCCTATACTTACTATCTCTATATCTAGTATAACTCATTCTTACGGCAGTCTAGCCCGAATAATGCAATAACTAAAGATAAGAGCGTACTTTATATATATAGCTTAACGCGGTAAATCTAGTAAGTTATACCCTATCTTAATATACGATAAGCGATAAAATAATAGGTTTAATAAAAAATACTTCTAATTTAGCGGACCTAGTAATATCTACTCTTTAGTTAAGTCGATCGCTGTACCTTACGGCTAAAGGCCTTTTAAGTTAAAGCCCTATACCTAAACTTATAGAACTACTTAAAGCCCTTAACATAGCATTAGAAAAGCTTGCCCAGATATTAACCATAATAAATGCCAAATTTATAGCACTAGAGCTCCCTTTATAAAGTTATAGCAAGTATTATAAAGAGCTTAATAAACAGATCAGTTAGGCGGCTTAATTAGGCGCTTATAACTGGGCTATATTTAAGTATATAGGCCAGGATATCTTTGGCTTTATATATACTTTAAAAATATACACATCTACTATTATAATAAAGATAATAGATATTACGCTATATATTAAAGGCGTACTTATATAGACTAGAGCTAACACTAGTATAGCTTCGCAGGCAATATTAGGTTTACTAGAGAATGCCTTAAGGAATATAAAGAGCTTATTAAAGACACTTAGTCCGCCATCCTTAAAGAACTAGAAAGTAAGGTTTATTAGTTATGTAAAATGAAATAGTAGCTCGGTAAATTAATTTTTCTATTACACTATAGGTTAATACATAGTTATTTATTGAACTAGTCTAGGCTATCTATTAGTGGCTGCTGCTGGTATATATTTTCTCAATATGGCCGTAGGGGCCGTTTGCTTAGGTAGAATACTGGCACTGTCAATACCGAAAAATTTTAGTACTATATCGACTACTGTTCTGTTCTTAACCTAATCTTATTATCCGTATATATATACTATACTTAACATTTTTTAAGATAGTTTCTATTAGCTTTACTTTATCTCTAAAATAAAATACTTAAAGCCCAAAATCCCCTTAGAGAAATATAAACGTGTTTAACCTCTATTATTACTACCTAAGTTTCTTAGCGTTTGTATAAAACAGCCTATTTTACAAAATATAAAAGAAATTTTCTAAGACTACTTGCCGTAATTAATCCTTAGTGTTAAAACTGAAATTATACCATTTATAGAGTAAATCTATATTCTAAATAGTTGCAGCGCTCTATAAAACCGTACCGTGTATATCATTAGTATATTATTATAGGTGTATCTTATACGCCAAAACAACCTAACAGAGGTTGCATTAGATCTTTTCCCCTTTCCTAATATTCGCAAGGTGTTTCCGCTTAAAGTGTTTACTAAGATCACCTAGGGTATAAAACGAATATATGCGCTATTTAATTGACAGGTTTTTATTATCTAGACAAAGGAAATATATCTTTAGCCTCTTCTTACTGTATACTAATACTTTGGCTACTTCTAAGGCTTTAACTTGAGAGTTAATCTTGGCCTTATCTATTGTCTTAACTGGTATTATACAACCGCTAAATTGTTCGTAAAGTTTGGAAGCGGTAGGGTATATTTTACCTTCCTTAACCTTATAGTATTGCATAATCGCATAAATGGCCCTATTGCGTTAACGAACCTTCTCTTTAAATATGGTACCTAGTAGGCTAACGACCGCATTAACTAATTTCTTTTATTTTAATAACATGCCCTTATAGAGATCTATTATTACCCTAGCCTCTACATTAACTTAAACGCCGGTAAGCTGTAGTTTAACATTACATATTGGTTGCTCCTATTCCTAGGTCTCCTTAATATCTTTAAAAAGTACATACCGCTGGCGTTGCCTTTCCCTGTTAATTTCGCCATTAAGCGCCTTATACTTTAGATATTTTATAGCTTTGCCTTTAAGACGGCATTTAAGTTGCTCTCTTTGCTTAAGTAGAGAATAGATAGTAGGATAATTATTAACTAATAAAGATTGTTCTGTTGTAAGCTGCCGCAGTCGTTAAAGATTAATTAAACGGCTTATAGTATAAGCGGCCCGCATTAATACATCTTGGGGCTAAAGGCCTTAGATAATCGCCTATATGTCTGCTGTAATATATCGCGACAGGTAGTGCCTTAAGAACGTTTATATATCGGTATATTGTATTATTAGGTTTTATATGGCCTCACTAACGTTACCTATATTTCTCTTTAGTGCTTCTAATAAAAAGGCCGGTCGCAATAAAGCTTACTATTCTTATTAAATGCCTTTCCGGCACTATATTTAAGCGAATATAGGCGAGAGACCTAAGCAAAGCTAGTGATCTCCCTGAGCCCTTTAGTCTAGGGTATAAGGGTAGAGTATAGAAGAGGTTTGTTATGAGAAATGATCTAGCCATTTAGAGTCCTTACTAACCGGCGGAATATGGGAATATCGTCTAGTTTCCAATTTAGCCGTAACGGTAGCTTATTGCGACCTGGCTTAATATAGAGCTTACTTAGCTCTTTAGGAGATATGAGGTTATATACTGCGAACGCCTAATTAGCGAAAAGGAGACTAAAAAGGAAGACATAGGGGCTAAAGCTAAGAGATAGGTTGTAGATAATTTTAGGGATAGGGAAGGTATTTCTAGTTAGTAGGTAAGTATTAGTACTTATTTTATAACGTTATAAATAGTAGCAACTAAAAGGAAAGGATGGAACTTTAAGAACTTATATATCTTTTACACCAAGGTACTCCTTTATAAATTTAAATATAAATTCTAGTAAAACACGGTAGGGCCTACCCTCTGGGTTCTAAAGTAGCGTAACCCTAATATGCCAATAGTAAAGATTAAGGAGGGCTTAGGGCCAATTTGTAGTAAAACCACCTAGTTATAGATATAGCTAGAGTAGTATCCTATGGCGTCTATAGGAGTACCTCTTTTTAGTTATTATTAGGTTCGTCCGCAGCACTTTTATAAGGTCCTCCACATATATATAGGGCTTCTTTAGCCCCGTCTTCTTTAAGTTATGCTTTTTAGCCAGCTTTCTAAGCACCTAACCCCTAAAATTAGTTACGTCCAAAGCCTAGGGTATATAATATCTTAAAGTAGCTAAGATACGCTCACTTTATGCATGTTCCTATTTAACCGACCATCAAGCTTTATACTAGTCGCTCTTTTATATATAAGGCGGTAGACCTTCTAGTATATCCCAAGGGAGCTTAATACCTTAGTCCCGCGGCGCCTCCTTTTTTCTTTCCCTTAGCGTTAATTAAGCAGCTAGTTAAAAAAGCTATAAAGACTGCGAAGAGAGACGGTTATATAGGCCTTTTAAGGGTCCTTTCCTAAGTACGCCTAAAACCTATACTACACGTTAGCGCCATTAGGGTAGTATAACACGGTAGGGAAACAAAAAAAAAATAGGCTGCTTACTAGCACTACTGCTCTTTAATACGGTTAAGTAAACGGGTACTGCTAGGTTTATAATCCTCCTTTATATATTCTGCTTCGTTAAACGTATTAAGCTATTTAAGGTAGTACTTGGGCAGGTGGTCTTCGTTAGCAAAGAGCTATACCTAATTATTACCGTTATCGTTACTACCGGTATTAATATTAGTTAAGTCTATACTGTAACTAGCCTTATCGGTTTTTAAATCTATATATTTACTCTTCTTAGACAAAGAGTATTTATCTAACAGATATCGTTATATATTGCGTTATTATTAGGGAATCTGTTAAAGAAAGGAGGGTTAGTGCGATGCTGCTGTTAATAAATGCTTAAAGATAAGCGAGGTGGACGGTAAGTAGGACAGGCAGGTCTAGCGGGAGAAGAGAAGATAGATAGCTACTTGTGGTTAACAAGCAAGGGCAAAGCTATCTTAAGTATGCTAGCCAGCTAAATTTAAAGGGGCTTATTTTGGCGCCTAACGGTAATAGGAGCGAAGATAGTTTATTAAAGTTTAAAGGTATGCAAGTATATGGCGTACCTAGGCGTACCTTAGCGCTAAAAAAGGCTAAGGGTGCCTTACTCTGTTGCTAACTTTATTTACACCTCCGCTAGGCTAATACAGGCAGTCCGGACAACCTTAGTGCTTAGGCCACCAGCTATAGGTTTTAGGGGGTTTTTGGGCAAATTAACTTTAGAAAACGGCGTTATAAACCACCAAAAACGGCGGCTAAGTCGCCGTCTAATTGTTTAAGGAAGTAATAAAATAATAATAATATTTATAAGTACTATTATTTTATATATTATAGTTATTTAAAAATACTTTTTTATTTAATAATTATTATATTACTATATTACTATACTATTATATAATTGCTTAAATTTTTATCCATTAATATATATTATTTATATATACTATTATACTATTATACTATTATAATAATTTTAATAACTTAATATATTATTATATAATAACTATATAATATAAAATTATAATAAATAATTATAAATATAGTAATAATATATAAGTTTATTTTAATAATTTACTAATCTACTAAATTTTTATTAAATTTTTATATTAATAATAGCATTATGGATTAATTTTATATATATAAGAGATTTATTATAGATATATAGATATATAGAAAATATAAAAAATGTAAAATTGTGAATTTTTAAATAGTAAATAGCTTATTTATTACTATTTTTAATAAAAAGTTAACTAAATTAATAAAAAATAAATATATATAAAATATTAAAATTTTATTTTATAAAATTAATTTCTATATATTAAATAATTATATTAATAGTTTTTTTTTATTAAATTATTTATTAAGGGGGTATTAGTTAAGGATAAACAGTGTCTCGCTTGGGGGGGTGTCTCGCTTAGGAGTGAGGTACGTTAACGACCTTATATTGACGAACGAACGCGGATAAACAAATAAACGAACGAGCAAATATACGGCCCCTCCTAACCCCTAGGGCGATCGCCCGCGGAGCATACGGTCACTCGCTATTAACTACTAAATACTACTTAGCAGCTTGGATAATACCGTACGGTTTTCCTATCTCCTCTTAAGGAGTGGTGACCCTTGGCGAGGGCCTAGTAACTAGGGCCTAGGCGTAAAAGATACCTAGGCATACATATATATGTCCTGCTCACCTCTTAATATAGTAGTAGTTTATAGATGAATCCCCCTTACGCCTTCAATAGGCCCTAGGGGGGGGAAGGTATAGCGTATATGGTAATAGTCAACAAAAGATAGCATATAGGGGACGGTCAAAACACAGGAAACGACAATAAGGTACAGCGATCGATTAACTGGCAAGGCCTAGCTGGGACGTAGTGAACCTTAGCTTAGGATAAGCTAGAGAGAAGGAAGTAGTGGTTTTTAAGGAGTTTAAGACATCTAAGGAGAACAGGATGTAGCTGTAGGCCTATAGGGCCGCTGCTACGGACGGATATAGCAAATTAGGGTTTTTTATCCTACTGAGGTGGCTTATAGGGTTTTTCCTCCCCCAACCCAACTGTAGGGTTTTCTTCCTGTAAATACACAAGTTTTCCCCCTGTGACGGAGTAGTCTGCGTGGGCCAATAGGATCTGTATCAGACGTTAATTAAAGAGTTATTATTATATTATAGTTCTTTATGCTAGCTATTAAAAGTATTACTTCTTAGTTAGTATATAGGGGGCATAATAGTATTATATATTTTAGTGTCTATCTTAGCTAGCTATATTTATATCTTAGGCTATTTATTAAAATACCCACCTAATAAGGCTAATCTTTTAGTCTTATTATTCCTATTCTTAAAAGTATTATTATTATATTTTCTGCCTTTATTAGGCCTTTTTAGAGCCCTTAAGTATTTACCCCCTATAGTATTAACTATACTATAACTTAGGTTTCTTTTACCTAAGATAGCCTCTAAACCTTTAACTCCTATATACCTCTCTAGTATTAGTTTAGCTAGTATTATATTATAGTAAATGGTTTCTTAGTACTCTTTTATGCTCTACTTTAGCTTCTTTTTCTCTCTTATTATTATCTTTACTAGTCTCTTATATGTCTCCCTTTTTTTTTTATAGGCCTAGGCCCTAATATAGTACTATTCTTCTTCTGCTTTCTTTACCTATTTCTCTAATATATCTTCCTTACTTTAGGGTTATTGGTTTACTCTCCTATAGGGCACCCTAGGGTTACTCTATAGTTTGTTTAGGCGTATCTTAATATACTTTATAATATTAAAGTTGTGCTTCTTTTACACCCTTTATATTATAGCGGCTTTAATATATAATTATGGGGGGGGGATATTAGCTTCCTTCTTAAGTAGTACTATAGCTATTTACTTATACCCACCTATTATACTCTAGAGGTAAGCTATTTAGACCTTTTAAAGTAGTTTAAGGAGTAATTTAGGGGGGCCTTTTTTGGTTTCTTCTATAGCCCAAATACTAGATCTATATATTATAGTTAGCTAGATAACTGCTATATATAGTAGGTGTAACCTTTAAAAGTATAGACCCTATATAGAATTGATAATTCTAAATATTATAATATATTGTATTTAGCCCTTATAGGCCGCTTATAACGTATATACGCTCTACTAGAGCTTACTATTTACCTATACTCCTAATACCCTCAGGCCTTAAACTAGTTAACCCTTAAAGCCTTAAATATAAATTATATACTAAAGATTTATAGATTAGTTGTGTTTTCTTATAAAATGGATTAGCTAGTATTTCTTTAGTAAGAATTAGACTCTATATTGTCTTACCTATTCTATATAGGTATTATAGGCTTTCTCTAGTGTTTTGCAATTCTTTATGGCTATTAAACCGTATATAATTAGATTTATGTTATTAATAAAGCCTATTCCCTAGGTCGCTCCTTTTTTAAAAAAAGTTAAGTAGGTTGCTTATAAAGAAAAGGAAGAGTATAGGTAAGAGGGGTAATCCTTATAGTATTTCTGTTACAACTATAATAAGGGGGCTTTAGTATCCGTTAAAGACTAGTAATATTTCTTTCTGGTCTATAAACCCTTAAATAAATTATATAATCTATTTTAGGAAGCCTTTTATTCTAAGGATATATAGGAGGCGCTTATAGGGTATATTATTATAGGCACCACTAATATCTAAGCTAAGCATTAATACTATAAAGTCTCTTTGTATTACCTATATAGATTTAATAGTGGCTATAAGTAGTATAAGTGCTAATAGTGTTAAGCGGTTCTTTCTTGCCCCTATTTAACTTTATAGTAGTAAGGCGTATTCCTTAACTATATCTGCTATATAGTCCGCTATTACCCTTTTTAAGATCTTATTAAGGGTATTTTTTAAGGTAATAGGGCGGTAGCTTCCTAGGATTAAGTAATCTACTTTACCTTTTTTTTATAGGACAACTATTATTATAGATCTTTTAAGGTATACATGTAAAAGTGGAACTGCATTAGGAAGTGGAGGCTTCCATAGCAGGAAATGGACGCTCGCTTAGCGCCTCGCTGCTTTTATCTGGCCCGTGCACCAACATCATCACATAAAACAGTCTTGCGGTCGATACTCGATACTCCCGATACGTATCGCCGATACTTCCGTATCCGATACGGCCTAGTGTCCGATACGTATCGCCGATACTCGTACGAAGGCTTGGCATTTACACAAATATCTAAAAAATTTACTCGTACGAAGGCATTGCACGAAACTCTGCACGAAGCTCTACACGAAGCTTTTATATAGAGCCTCCGTAGTAGAGCCGTCGTATGCAGAACCGTTGTACGTAGAACCATCGTACAGTATGGCCAAAAATAACGCGTTTTAAAACGATTACGATATCGTAAAATATGATAAAATATCCAATAAAATCCTATATCGAATTTTTTTGGTATAGGTATTTAACTTTCCTAGCCCCTTTTAGAAGGAACTTCTAAGAATACTACTCCTAATCTAATCCTTTATACTCTCTATAATCTTAAGTATATCTACCCTAAGCTGAACTCTCTCCCAGCCTGCTGTATAGAGGCTCCGCGTACAAAAGGCCTGCGTACGGAGACTCTGCACGAAGCTCTGCGGAGGCTCTGCACGAAGCTCTGCGTACGGAGGCTCTGCGTAAAGCTCTGCGGAGGCTCTGCACGAAGCTCTGCGTACGGAGGCTCTGCGCGAACCTCTGCGGAGGCTCTGCACGAAGCTCTGCACGAGGCTCTGCACGAAGCTCTGCACGAAGCTCAACGTACGGAGG
>Ga0307515_10004814_pt1 | contig 27631 bp, 31 predicted proteins | sample 17_EM_MG_FD_194513 | JGI IMG/M metagenome (GOLD analysis project Ga0307515, IMG submission 194513) | Populus trichocarpa ectomycorrhiza microbial communities from riparian zone in the Pacific Northwest, United States - 17_EM | ecosystem: Host-associated > Plants > Roots > Unclassified | place... | reverse complement strand
GTGCTACATTATTGTGAAATTGATCCCACATTCAAAACAATTGATATTGTTGCAAATTCCGAAATACCCCACAAGTTCAGCCAATGTATACATTTATAAAGAATTCAACATTAATACAGCATTAACTTGGCATCAATAAACGGGGCTTTTTTGGTACAGTAGGTATGGACCGTGTGGGATTTTGACCATTCACAAGCTCCTTCGTCGGCATTTGGCGAAGACTCGGGTTCACATTGACAAACTGTTGCAAGGAATCTCTGTGAATGTTCGCCCGCACGGCACACTTCGGTTTAGTACGCCTTAGATTTGTTGGAATTTTGACAGCAGCTCATGTACAATTTGAGCGTCCGTCGGTCGCTGCCTAGTGAGATCAAAAGTGACATCATCAATGTGCACAAAGCCGTATCCCAAAAACGCAGTGCCGGCTTGCTGGATGGTGCTTAGGATTGTGGCCTTGTTGCATGTAAGGGCTGAATTGTTAATTGCCACGTCCACTGCGGCGGCCGTTATGACAGGCTGGTTGCCTTGGCTTGCGGTCATTGGAAAGGCTTTGCGAGCCATTCTTCGGCCATGTCCTCCTTTCGCCAATGTAGCGACAATTCGACTAGTGCAATCGCTCTCCCCAAGCCAATTTCGCTGCGCCATTATGGGCTTTTCCACGATCTCGATCCTCCTGTTCCAAGCTTGAATTTTATCGGTATATGTCATTCCGATCTTCTTCACTGACAAAATTCCGACTCGTCCTGGCGGTTGCGTTTCAGACAGCATGGGGTTCTTGAAACGACTGTACTGGGTCTTGACTAGGCTCATGATGTGAGTCCGTTTGGCCTTGCTAAGCGTCCATGTTCTCGCTTGCTCGTGAGAGGAGATGAGGAAAATAGAGACAGACCGGCAATCCCCACAACTTATCGCGCACTTGAGTTCCGGAAGTGTCCAGCTTGTTTGGGTGCCATTCTCAGGTTTGGGTGCGGTACCGAGCGCGGGAAGGATATGTCTCCAGATAATGGTCTGAAAGAAGCGCGAAATTGCGAGATGAGAATTCGATGGGTTCTTCGCGAACGCTAGTTCTTCGCCAGTTTGAGCCATGATGGCGGCAAAAAATTGGAATTTAGCATTCTGGTTTGGAAATTCCGGTATCTTTATATCGAGAATCTTCTTTAGCATGATCGCCATAAGGTCGAGCTCTTTCGCTTCAATCACTCGGCGAAGGAGAAGGAAGGTATTCCCAGATCTCCGAAGTGATTGAAGCGAAATACTTCTAGTAACCTGCGACAGCCTGTAGTGGTGATAATGAGAAGATGCTGTTGGGACAGGAGCTGCTTTGAAACTGGCCTGATGGTATTCAACCACCTGTGAGAGATATGTCCTTAAACCATCGGGATCGCTCTCCAAGGATGCGAACAACCGAAGCCAATAGTCGGTCTTCTCGTAGGTTCCGACTTTCGAGAGTACCCTGGAGTACCACCATTGTTAGTGAGTCCCCAAGCGAAAGAATTGGCAATTCATACTCATTGCGGAACAAATTATCACCAATTTCTTGAGATAGACTGCCTAGTGCCTCCGGAGAAAACGAAGCGCTAATTGGAGCGTCCGCGAAAGACTGCCGAATGAATTTGGTAATTTCTTGCGCTTCCTTGCCAAAGAAATAAACCAGAATCCTCATCTTGTTTAACATGGCTGGCTTAGCATCTACACACATACTTACGACACGATCTGCAAAGTCCAAGTCGTCAGAAAACGTCCCGAGCGCCCTTTTGATGACTTCCAGGTCCTCCAGATTCTCGGGCACTCCGAACTTATCCAATGTGGAGATGAACAGATCCTGACGGTGTATATCCTGCGTGAAAGCCAAAAAGTCAAGTCTACAATTCTTCGGCTTAATTGAATTAACAAGTCCCATTTGTTCCCTAGAACGGCCCAAGAAATTTTCAGCGATTTTAATTCTCTCAGCAAGGCCATTCTCTCCCGGAAAATGGACGATGTCCTGTACTAGTCGCGCGACTTTCTAGCCAAACAGATCAACAACTACTTCGCAATGCTTCTCTTCTGGCCACATGACAAGGGCTGAGCGTTTCCACTCCCATATCAGGGAGTCAGAATCTGGGTCGTATTTTTCCACAAAAGTTGCCCCAGGTTTACCCTTAGTTTCCACCCAGTCTCGTTCAGGAAGGATAGTGTGCCTGGGGGGATCGTCATATCCACTCTTCCAACTAATGACAATGTTCAGGCACTGACTATTCCGTAGGTCCTTCCAATATTCGAGCGTATATTTTTCCTCATTATCAATCATCCAATGAGTGCCATCCGGATTAACCTCCGCACGGTATTTGGGGGTCTTATCGAACATGTGCCGGATAATAGTCGTCTTCGTCACTGTCATCATAATCTTCATGACTGTCTGCATACCCAATCTCTTCTACCGTCAAAGTCACATAGTAACATTTGAATCCGTGATCCTTTGCAGCCTGGAGCAACATGTTCGCACGTTCTCTGTCGGTGCCATGGATATTGTCAAATGTGTCATAGTCGTCTTCCAAAACCCAAGTCACCAAGGCGGGATATCTGTTGTTTGAGTTCCCAATGGGTGTTGCTGTGAGCCATCTGTTGAAACATTTCCTTAGCTATATAGCCCCTAAGGACTTGTCAGGTAGTTTCAATTGACTCGGTATACCTGTCTGGCTGCACCACAGAAATAGAGTACAAGACTTAAACAGCCTAGCGATATAAGTTTTGGTTCTGCTCCGTTATACCATACAGCAAGCGTTAAATCGCTTGTTGTCTCAGGATTCTGATCGGATATGCAAACTTTGTCGGATTTCGATGTCGATATCGTAAGCTTGGATTCTTTGAAGGATGGTAGAATGACAAGTAGTTTTCCAAAGTTATTGGGATACTTCGCTTCAGAGAAGCTGTAAGCTCGTCAGTCTTATCCCACAGACATTGCGAAAAAGCATACTCATTTGCGAAACCTTGAACCTCCTTCTCATCGTGACCACTAAAGCACCTTCGAAATGTATAGTAGTCCCATGAATCACGAACTTTTCTCGGATCAGCTGCTCTGTTGCATTCTGGATCCATATATTCCATCTAGGATTGAGTATATTTAAGTCCTTAGATTGAATTGTCACCACGCCTAGTTGTTGGTCGTGCACCAACAGCCCCATATTCCGCAACTCTTCGATCTGACATTGTTGCAGCGGCAGACCAAGATCAATCTTTTCATATAGAGTGCATTCCTTGAATCCTTTGGCAGCCTGAAGAAGTGTATTCGGTGCTTCTGAGAGCTTGGTGGTTGCGGCGAAGACGCGTGGGGAAACGGCTTCGAGGGCTACTTCGATGTTATCTCCGAAGTCCCCAGAATCATATTTGAGTAGTCGTAGAGTTGACGATAATGGTGACCGAGTAAGTGAGGTTTTAGCACTGGGTCTTAGGGTAGTCCCGAACGGCGATAATATCTTAGGCAGGTGATAGGGTTTGACCATGTCCGTGAGGGGAACGCGACACATTAACGCGTTACGTCAGAGCAGCAGCACACAACGCGAAAAAAAAAGGTGGGACTGGTATCAATGAATATCGTCTCATCGCAAAGTAGAAGTAGAAATGGCCTCAATTGTTCACTGAGATCGTGGAATATATTATATATTTGGTCAATTGGGTCATGATAACTCACCCGTGCTGTTTAACTGGAAGTTCTCCAGTATATTTTCTCCTATGATAGTCCTATCGAGAGCCACAGAGAGAATGTGAATTGAGAATGAAGCGCAGGCCAAAGGACATTGGAGACATGATCGTTACACCTTTAAAGCCAGCGTCCTTTTTGCTGTGATGTGGAGATTCGCTAGTTCCTGAAGCCCTGCCGATTCGTTGCATGTTTACGGAGGTCGTGTCAACACAACACCAGGTGGACGTGTGTAGAGTAGGCGCTGGTTCCCATGACTTCGAGTATAGCCTGGGCTCGTATATACCCCGCAGGGAGAAGCTGGAGAAACGAGATTACAGTATGTCATGCACTCTGCGCTTTGCTCCTGGTAATCATTGATGATGTTGTGCAATTAATTATTTAGCAACCAAGTGAACCACACAAAACTGGTGCTCACGAGCAGAAAAAGGCCGTCATATTACGCTTCTTTTTAGTTATTGTTTCTTATCGTAGCTCAGAGAAAGCTAACTAGAGCTGTCACCACCCCTCAACACTTCACCGACCACCAACCACACCACCACCGACTTCAACCTCCCCGACTCTCCTTCTCTGTCAACCCTCCATATCTTCCACCATGTCGACCCGCCGGAAGATCCTCAAAGTCAGTCTTCACACTCCCTACGGAGACTAGCTATCACAAATAACACGGGCTGACGACAGCCTCTAGATTATAATCCTCGGCGATAGCGGGGTCGGAAAAACCTCCTTGATGAACCAATACGTCCGATTTCCCTCCTCCCTTCTCCCATTACTCTCTCTAAACGTTCCCTGGCGCACAGGTCAACAAAAAGTTCTCCCCCTCCTACAAAGCCACGATCGGTGCCGACTTCCTCACCAAAGAAGTGATCCTCGACGACCGCACCGCCACCCTAACCGTTCATTCCCTCCTCCTCCCTTCTTCCCCATCCAGTCTGACGGTGTGTAGATCTGGGACACCGCTGGGCAGGAGCGTTTCCAAAGCCTAGGCGTAGCCTTCTACCGGGGTGCCGACTGCTGCGTGCTCGTCTACGACGTCAACAACTTAAAATCCTTCGAGAACATCAACAGCTGGCGCGAAGAATTCCTGATCCAAGCCAGTCCCCGCGACCCCGCAAGTTTTCCCTTCGTCTGCGTCGCGAACAAGACAGATCTCGGTGAGGCCCGACGACAGGTACCACGGAAGCGCGCCCTGCAGTTTTGTCATAATAAGGGACAGTTGCCGTATTTTGAGTGTTCTGCGAAGGAGGGGGAAGGGGTTGAGGGGGCTTTTGAAGGTATGTGTTCGCGGAGAAAGGGGAGAAGGGGAGAAGGAGGCTGATAGAGGGGGAAACAGCGATTGCAAGGAATGCGTTAGCGCAGCAGGAAAGTGAGATGGGGGATATACTCGATGATCCGTTCCTGCCGGCGATTATCGAGGACCGGTCTGGGTGTGCGTGTTGATATCTGAGCGTTTACCTTGCGTTTACTCGCTTGCTTTTGCATGGGTGCGGGAGTTTTTCTCTTTTGCCGTTTGTTGGGAACATGTTTGTCGATTTTTTATGCCTAACGGACCTTTTTTAGTGTATGCAAATACCTGAGATATTTTGTCTGCTATTTACGTTGGTTTAGTTTTGGGGGGGTTCGGAATACAATGATTTTTCAAGATTGGGCTCCGTCTACAATCTCGCCTCCTCAGCCAAAATTCTCTCCAACCCCTCCCTCATCCTCTCCTCAAGTGCCTTAACTGGCCTCCGTCCTTCCCCCTCCACAAAAACATGCACAAACCCTCCCACTGCCCTCACTTTCTCCTCCCCCTCCTTAAAGAATCCTACCTCATAGACAACACTACTAGTCCCCAACTTCCTCACACACAATCCCAACTCCAGCACCTCCGGAAACGTAACGCTCTCAAAGTACGCGCACTGGCTCGAGACAACGAGGCCAATATGTGGTGAGTCACTGATGGTGGGCTGAAGTCCGCAGTACGTGATCAGGTAATCGTTCACGACGCTATCGATGAGGAAGTTGTAGATGCTATTGTTTAAGTGGCCATATTGGTCATTGTCGCTCCACCGTGTGCGGTAGGTTTGGAAGTGGCGGTAGTGTGAGCGTGTGCGGGATTTGAGGGACATTGTGGGTTGTGAGGGGGAGTTACATTGTAAGATGTTGTGATTTGGAGGGGATTGAGATGCCGAGGTTTCGGGAGGTGCGCGTCTGCGCGTTTGCACGCTAATCGAGTGACACTTCTAGAAAGAGTGGTTTCCGGAGAACCCTGCAGGTTTACCTAGCAGTTTGTCTGGAATACAGATTTCCAGCCCTTCTTTTCTCTAATCTTTAATGCGCACGCAGAACAAGACCCAATGCCACCCAGCCCAATTTGTGTATCCAGAAGTAACAAACACAATATTACAACCCATGTAAAAACATTCATTTTTGGGTATATGAATAGGAAGTATGCACCAGTACGAGAAGATCTACAACAAACCCCCAACCTCTATCAGTTAGCAGAGGCTTACGCTGCGTTCCTCCACGCATCTCTAAGCCCAATAACGCCGGCAATGCTCCCAAGCAGACCTATAGCTGTATCCGAAATGAACCCTTCCTCCATGCTCCAATGGAACTACAATCCAATTAGCCACGACTCCCGACGAACTGCCGCAAAGGAAGAACATACCGCCAACGGTGCATTAGACATATTACAAACCCAAGCCTTCCTCCAATTCTCCCAGGCCTTCCTCTCCTCCTCCATCTTAGTAGCGAGAGATAACTCAGTCGCCTCCTTACTTTTCCGCTTATTCAAAACCCTGACCCTTTCCAGCCGGAAGAACTCGAGCACAATATGTGCAGCCCAGCACCTAGTGCTCCAAATCCACATCCAGCCCTCCGTCTTCTTGCTAAACGCAAGGATGGCATACTTATTCAGATACGCCATATTCTCGAGGACCTGGAACCCGGTATTGACCGCAACCTGTGCCAGCACCAACCCCTTCACCACTGGATCTTCAGGCGGATTCCGCAACGTGTCAACACCCCATCTGTACATACCCAGCAACCCCCAGAGACGCATAAACTTGCGGACATCGGAAACCTTCCCTGCAAGGATGCGAAGACAGGCAGCGGCGGCGGTGAGGGCGGAGGAGGAGGGAGTGAGGACTATGAGTGGGATTGGCGTGGGGAGCTTGATAGTGAGTAGGCGGGCGAGGCGGGAGAGCTGCGGCGCGAGGAAGGTGGAGAGGTAGAAGATGAGGTTGAGGAGGCGGTCGATGCCGGAGGGAGTGGAGAGGAGGCTGGAAGGTAAGTTAGCGCTGATTTACAGAGGATGTGAAAGAGAGGGAGAGTACCGATTGATGTGTGCAATGTCGCTGTCGGTCTTCTGGAGACGGGCCTTGACGAAGCTGCGGAGCCGGGCGAGGTCTATCTGGGCAGCGGGTTTTCCGACGGACGATGACATAATGCAGAGTGGTGATTTTCCGACCCCCGGAGTTGCTGTGTTACTGCTATTATGAGAGGAGGAGGAAGAGGACGGAGGAGGAAGAGGACGGAGGAGGAAGCTGGAGGATATGAAGGCAAGGGTCGTTGCGGGGAAGAAAGATAAGCAATTCTGCACTTAAGGCATCAGGTATCCCGAAATGCCCACACTCATGATTAGATTGTTAGATGCGCAGCCACGACCATAGGAAGGCGAACGTGGACGTGGACCAGAAAGGTGTGCGTTTGTGATTGTGAATCGAACAAGTAACCTACGTATCCGGGCCGAGGTCGGCCTCTCCCTTTCGGTGCACAGGCCAGTTCGCACACGTGACATTCTGGGTCCCTGCATAATGTGGTTGGCTTGGCACGAATGTCATGTTGAGGAATAAGCCTGTGCACAAGAAAAGCCGCACTGAAGAATAAGCCGCACCTGACTGTCTGGTGATCTCCTCCAGAAACCTGTAGCTCAGGCTTCCGGCAGATAATATTGTTTAGTTGGGTGACTTAGAGTTGATTTTGCCAGTTACTGCCCGCTAGCGCGCGCCTTGGAAGCTTATTCCTGAAATTATACCTCTACTCATGCCTCCATGCTATCGATGAACTAGATGTCGAGCCTAGCACATGGCACATGCATAAGTATATGCCAGCAAATAATACTGTTAACCCAGTCGGGCATTAAATTTGAGAGATGTCAACTTCTTCCCTTTTGATTTCCATCAAAGCAAGTGCTTGGGCATTGGCATGACATTGCATTCTCTAACGCCCCAGTCCACATTCCATGCCTCCCTCCCCGCTACCAGTGTTGATACACAAAGGGGGAGTCGTCAATGCAAAGCCTGAACGGCGAGAGCATCGATCCACACTTCTCATTCTTATTTACCCTATAACACATACTCTATCAAAGGTCTGAAAAGTCGAGTGCCAACCCCATGAATTGATAGGCCACAATGCTAGTTACATTACCATATACATGTACACTCCCTGAATTCGCTATAGACCTGTCCCAAAACCGTAAACAAATCTAAACTAACCGTTTCCCATCCATACATACAGCCTCTAAATTCGTCCGATCCGTAGATTACAACATACAGCATATCTAAAACAATATCATGACCTCGCTTGGATCCTCAAATCCAAAACCCTAGACTCGATCCTAGGGCTATCCGAGAGAAACTCCGCCGGCGAACCAGGATGCTGTCGAAACTCCACTGGTGTCGGCGGTGTAGTACCACTTCCTCTCCGGCCAAAACCGTTACCACCTGACCTCGCTGCGCGGTCTGCTTGTTGGCTAACCCAAGAGTTAACAGTTCTGAATCTGGGTGCGCTTTCCAAAGACGACCGCGGCAGACTCTGCGCATCTTGCGGCGGCGTAACCCACGAGTACCGCGAACTGGCCTTTGCTGCCTCAGGCGAATCAGGAACGGCAGGAGTAACAAAGGTTGCATTACCAAACACATCGATAGTCAAGCTGAGATTTTCCCGTTTCGTCTTTCGCGGTGCCGGACTGTTGTTGTTGTTGTTGTTGTTGTTGTTGTTGTTGTTGTTGTTGTTGTTGTTGTTGTTGTCGGTTTCGTCATCTATAAAGAAGGTCTGGCTGCGCGCTGTGCCTGGTTCCCTTTGAGCTTCGAGGGTATGCCGAACTCGCTGGCGACGTGCCTGCATATCGATTCCTCCGATAGTTGAAGGTGCCAGTGCTGGTGGTGGTGGATGAGGCATATTGTAAGTAGTATGCTCGCCGCCGCCCGTAATTGTGGTGGTAGTTCCAAATAAACTCCGGCGTTGCGACCTTCGTGCTTTGGCGCTCTTCTTAAACCATCTACCGGCTGATGCGGTGCCCTTCTCGGAATCCTTCTGTTCTCTTCCCCGTGAAAAAATTGCAACGAGCGCTACTCTCCATTTCCACAGTGCAAAGCAGATAGCACAAATAACCACAAAAGCAACTAAATTCTCATCAGTACTGACAATTACATGAAACATTTTGCAGGGAGAACTCACCAACAGATCCAATTGCAATCGTCCAGTGTTCCCTTGTTTCCTCCGCAGGTGTCTGGTGCGCTACCGGCAAGGTTGTCACTTTTGTTTCTGCGATTGCCGAAGGTGTAGAGCTAGCAGTGGGTGTGGGAGTTGGTGTCGTCTTCACTTCCTCATCTTCCTCATCGTCGCTCTCGTCTCCCTCCACTGGTTCGTCGCCTTCAGTGCCCGGCATATATCGTTTCTTTAACTCCCATTCAAACATATCGTTCCCTTTCGGTAGTGCCAAAATCACTGTAGGTGCCATTGCCAACCCCAAGTACTTCCACGACGTAGAAGACATGTTATATTGCTAGTAGAAGCTGATCAATTCTCAAAGCGCTGTAACAGTTCAAGTTTTGGTTTTGGGGCGATATGAAACGGCGATGAGGCGGCGAAATAGTGAAGCTGTCGCAGCTGTGGAATGTAATTCTGATTATGTTGTTGGGGTATAGCAACAACCTTCAACGGGCCCGCCGTAAAAAACTAAAGGTGTAGATGAATGAAGTAAAAGGATTGTAATGAGAGCTCAGCTCTTTGTTCGTGCGTAGTCGGGCCTGCCGCAGGTAAAGAAGTGCCACTTGTAACTAGCAGTAAACGGCTGGAATAGAAGAATAGAAGGATGTTAGTAGAGGGAGAGCAAAGAAACAGAAACGATAAAGAGAGGAATGAGCAGAGAAGGGAGGACTGGGGTGGGAGCGGGGTTGCAGGGCAGTAATGAATGGGGCCTGCGCATAAATAAAGTGCCATTCAGGGAATATGCTCGCCCCCGGCTTTGAGTAACACCACAAAGTGGACCTGAAAGTATAACCCCTCGTCTCGTCCCACCAAAAGATACGTGATCAATGGCGCCTGCATTGTACTGTCAAGTTGCATGAGTGCCCAACCGGAGCGTCTACCATTGCTATAGCGTGGAGATTGCCTCCGCGCCATCAAAATACCAAGGAGAAGTGACAACCACAGCAACCCTCATACCAAGAAACCCGCCGCCCACTTTCCCTCACCGGCTTCTATTCATAGGCCTTGGTTGCGGCGCCTACGCAGATCTGCCTCGCCTCGGCCTGTTGCGATCTCTCTCTTTAGCCGATATCGCTAGCGTGGCCAGTGCGAGTTCCCAAAACAGCACTGAAACGCCCAACGTCGGATTGTTCTTGGTGCTTACGTCGGACGTTTGAAGGAACATTCGCGGTTAAGCCATGTAGATGTACATGCACTGACTATTCTTGTACCAAGTTGCTGCTGTTTTTGCTAGAGTTATTGAGGGTTCGATGCACGCACCCACGGGAAAGGGAATAGAACCGCTTCTTGGGCGTCAAGGCTGCTCTTACAAATACCGATAGATTACTCGCTGTAGAATTCTAGCCAGCCATCTCGTAACAATAGCCTCCAGGTTGTTCCCCAAACCCATTTGCATTTGGACTGAACAAAGGCACCCTCATAATAACTTGGAATTATCGACAAAATCAGCCATACTAATGATATGAACGCGCCGGCGATCAAGTTACTGAACGATATACGCAATCCCTCGGCGCCCAGAAATCATTCTGCCTTAGAAAAGAGACATAGACACGGAAGATTGGCACTGGGCAAATAACAGTTACGTTGACCCTGGTGGGCCAAGAAGGGAAGATGTTAGAAGTTGCAACATATCGAACCCCCTTCAACGCGACTACAGACCTAGAAACTCACCGGGCTATGTCACGGCCCAACCGCCAAGTACCCTTAGCATTCTCCTCCGCTGCTCTCGCTCTCTTAGTAGAGTGCTTATACCTCCGAGTACCAACATATACATGTCTCTTACCACACCCAGTATGGTGGCTCGGAGAATAAACATGTGCAGCCTTCTGCAGCATTACCAATCAAAGATACATGATGGCAGCTTACGCAGTTTATTCTCCGAGTACATGGGGACCTAGTAGCCACGTTTTGACGTTACGTATTACTGTACATACGTGTAGTTCTGCGAGAAGGGTTAGGTTATATAAGTTACAAACGTGATCCATCTCTTCACAAGATACACTCATGATCAACAGGTGCTTTGCTCTCCTTCAGCTCATCATCCAAATGTTACGCGCTTGGGAGTGGTGGACAACAGCCCCACTTGCCCCCCCCTCATCCCGCTCGTCCTCTCCCTTCTCCTGATTGTCTTACTTTCTTCTCCTACCCCTCCTCTACGTGTGGCGAAACCGTCTGGTAGGTTTTGTTAATACCCAGTACAAGCCTATGCAATCATCATGGCCTTGCCGGCGGATATACCTTAAAGCGTTTTTCCTGGTCGCCAGTCCCAACGTCAACAACTTGTCGAGTGTTCATTACTGGCACTTTCCTACAAACACTCTGTACTATTTAATATAGAACCCACAGCCGGATGATCAATATAGCTCGCCGATTAGAAAACCTCCACAACTTACACTGAACTTGTCTGGCTGCTCTGAGAAAACATCGTCACCAAGAACACATAAGACGTCACATCATGGCTTGCCAGGGACTTAAGGTGAGCCTGGCCACTAGATGGGTCGCCTTTGAACCCAGTGTACTTGCTCTCGATTTTGTTTTGAGGCTTCGCGTGAAGCTCATTATGGTTGATAACCCATGATTGTAGGGTGCCCAAGGGTCAGCAGTCTAATCACCTAAGATATCTAGATACCACTTCACTACCACAACTCTGGTTACCCCTCTAGCGGCTTTCTTGCGTTCCTTGTTTCTTCTCGTACCAAACTCTTCTTCTCTGCCTAGATGGGGGTAGATTGATGTCACGTGAATCTCAACGAAAGGGACAAGGCAGGTCAAAACTACTTATGTACTAGCGAATGAGACGGAACGAGACTAGAGATGAAAACTATATCAAGATAAAGCCTAGTTAGCTAAGCTTCAGCTAAGTCCACGGAGTCCAACGGCTTCATGATTATATTTTCCCTCTGCTATACGCCAATGACATGCGATTCTGGAACGCATGAACTTTCCGAATCAGCTATTTCTTTAAGTTTATGGGACTAACAAGTTGATTTTTGCTTGCAGACAAATGGTGAGTGTTCCAGAGAGCTCAAATCCATCATGAGTTCAGTATTGAGGGAACATAACTACTGATACTAGGTCGAATAAGTAAAAAAAGTCCGAGAAGTATTGTATAGGAACTACCTTTTATTCCTGGAGGACGCCGACCACTTCTTCCTTGCCCTCTTTGCACCAAGAGCTTTCTCCACTCAGACTATTAGGAGAAAGCCATTCGGCTCTTCAGGATAGCGGTTCTTGGAGAATGAGGCGACTTTGCAGCTTCCTTCCACCGCGTGATGGATTCTGCGCCTCGTTTATCCACATTTAGGTTTACTTGAATTGATGATGATGGTCTGTGGTCTGTTTAAGTCCTATTTCATTGGGGTCTCACTGCATTCGCCTACTTGCGGTCATGGTTCCACGTCTCCAGCCCGAGGACTAGCTCCAATCGATGCTTTCACATCTACCACCCTCCCCCGGGTGCACGCACATGCGTACATGCCCATACGGGTCCCTTCGTTCCGCTTTGTATATCGTACATACCCGAACAAATGGAACACTGCTCCCATTGTTTCGGACAGAGTTCCGGCCCACCCATCTGACCAATGCCTTTCTCCCGAAAACCCCCCACAGCCAACTTCGTTGTCTCATGCCTAGACTCCAGTGGTAGCCTTTCGTACCTCATGACGACAACGAGAGGCTGGAACAAGACAAATTAAGCTGGGCGTGTGCTCGTATCAACGGGGGCAAGCCAATTCCACACGTTACTGTCTGGGGCGGAGCACCTCTACTCTCATCGGCCAATTGTACCCGCGGGCCGCACGGCCCCTGCTCCGAAAAACCTTCATCTCCCGCCGCCGCCACCAATCAAGATAACCAACTTCCTCCGCGGCGATCCGGCCTCCGTCGGCCATCGAAATATCCGTTTGGGGCTGAGCATTCCCCTTCGCATTGCCGACCAACCACCAATTGAAACACTTCCTCACCGACCCCATTCCTGTGCCCGTAACTGGTCAGTACCTTTTTGCCCAAAACTTCGCACACATCCCCTTTCGGGCTTCTCCGCCTTGTTCTCCGTTCGACCACCCCTTGACGCCGAAAAGTTTGCGTGCGCACGTGGGTTCAGGTTTAGGGGTATACTGAAAAACAAATCAATAGTAGTATCAACTATGATGAGAGGATTAGTAGTAGTTTTCTTCAACTCTTTATGTTTCCTAAAGAGGTGCAAAGATCCCACTTTGCTCCCCAGTCCCCAAATACCCCTAACCTTGAAGCCCTGTCTCCCAAGAACTTTGCGGCGAGTACTCTACCTGCCCATGGATCATCAGCTAAGAGGTTAAGTAAGGTGATGAGAACGAGAACACTGAAACCTACTCTAGGGTACGTTGATCGACCGTAGATTGTCGATGCAGAACATTTCTCAGTGACGACATTGTTGGGTAATGTTCTTGGCAGTGGTACTATACAGTGACGAATACCTGCAAAGAAAAAAAGCGCCCTCGATCCAAGGGAAAGCGGTATTCGCCACATGGACCCTGGCATTAGGTAGAAGGACAAGCTTTACCTAGAGTGACTTCTAAATTCGAAGTACCAGTACCTCTAGATGACATGATGCGTATCAGTAGCCGGTAACTGCCGGTAAATCTGTATACCCGGTCGAGGGCGGTGTCTCGGCATCTGGAGGGAAAGAAATAAGGCGCGACAGCATTTTACTTGTCACCTAGCCGATTAGATGGTTGATTCCTCATCATGCTCAAGTCCAGGCTGCGAAAGATTTCAATGCGCTTCAGTCTATGTAATACCGACCAATAACGCACTCATATATATGTAACCCATAAGATGAAAAGGATAGATGGATACAGTAGCAATTACTAATACCAATATCAGGGAGGAGGAGGAGAGACCGGATAGCCGCCCCCAAAATAACCAAACATAAGCCAGCGGTAACTCCAGCAACGCCGTCCAACGACCTTTTTCTCTCCCATAAAATACATACATAATTCAAAAATAAAAACACCTCGATGAAATGCAGCCCCAAAAACTATTCCCAAGAACGAAGGTATTAGACATACATCAAAAGAACGAGCATCTTGGAAATGCATCGCAGACCCGATGAACACCGTTAAAGAAAACATTTCAACCGTGAGACTGAAGACACAAGGCCAAAGGTACTCTAGACCTGGCCGAATGCTTCCCAAGTCCGTCTCTCATCAAGACTCCTGGCAACTCTGCCTCCCGGAGTTAGCGGCAGCATTAGGCCTCCGGATCGGTGTATCCCCCCTCCAGAGCTGTCATCATCCGTATCCTCGTCTTCCATTGCGGCATTATTATGATCTGCCAACCTTGAAAAATACCCCGCCAGCCCCCCGGAGCTATCGACTACTGTCTCATATCTAGGGGGTGGCGTGATAAGTGGCGGTGACTCCTCAGCATCGAAGGGAGGAGGATTTGTGGATGGGTATCGGATAAGATGGGTTGGTCTTTCGATCCCATTAGTCGGTATTGAGTACGTGGATCCGTTAGGTGTATAGTTGCTCGGTCCTCCGCGTGGTAGATCACGTTTTGTGGAGTGAGTGCATGGGCATAGACATGATCCATGTGTAGCCGGTCGATCGGACTGAGGAGCGCCGTATGCTGGGAGAGTAGTATTTGCATTCGTGGCCTGACATGATAGAATGTGAAAGGGCGAGTCGATCGAAATTTCGAAATGACGCCGTTTATTGGGATCGATGGGATCTTGCTTGCTGAGACGCATAACAATCTGCAAATGTCATAAGTTTCCTGCGATAGTAAAGAGAGAGCGAGAGTGGGAGCATACCTTTATCCAATGATGCACCTGTATGTTTCCATAGGTAGTATCAAAGTGTATGCGATCTCTTTCTTTCGCTGTGCATCCAGGTAACTGAACATTGAACTCCATCTCCGTCGAACCAACGTTTGGAGAGCCGGTAAGATCCCCAAGCAAGTTGTCTGACCCATTCACAAGGTCTTCAGCACCGCTATTTGATTGTGACTCCTTGAGACCTCCTCCAGCAACTACTCTGACCGAAGAGCCCGAGAACATAGATGTGGCTGGTGCTTCCGCCCGCTTCTCAAACAATTGGACTTTCTTGACCGGATCCAGACGATGTACTTTCTTATTCTTACATGAATATTCAATGTTCTCAGTGAGGTAAATCTTGATACGATGGCAACGAACTTTTGCCAAAGGCGTCAATTTGAACGCAATTGGTATCGATGATCCAAGCGGGAACGCTTTCCCTGAAATCACTATGTCATAATGTAGCTGGTCTTCCCACGTCCTACTTATTGCAATCGGCTCCGTTTGCTCCAGATTCGACTCCGAGGGTACTCGCACCAATAGCACCTCCTTTTTACCAGTCAGATTGGGGCGGAATGCGCCCGGCCTTTCAATGCAGCCATCCAACTCGTACTTTACAGATCCGAGGTCCACACCAATCGTCTCTGGCAAACAACTGTCCAGAGGCAGCTCAAAGTTGTAGACGTATTCACCGGGCTGAAAGACCCGATATCCCCGCTGCGCAATGGATAGCTGCTTGGGGAGCTCATCCCCTCTCGAAAAGCTCCGTGTCTGCGATATCTGTATGCCGCCCTTGTACTCTATCGTACCAGGTCGTGCCAGACGGCTCACTGCAGACCCAAGAATCGTACTACCATCGGAACTGGACGTAAACATTTTCCGCGGGTGGAAGGAATCTGCACAATGCCCTAGTTCCGCAGTAGTGAACTGAGCGTTGAAAAAGGGCCATGTGTGCTGCATAATTTCTTTTTCTTCGAAATACTCGGTCTTTTTCGGAGGAATACCTAATTGCACGTTAGCAACTCTTCATCTCGACGATGATATTATTTGGTTTACCTTCTGGCCATTCTGTCCTCGCTCTCCCTCGGAATGCTAGCGTCACTGCCCTAATCTTTGTCGGTTTCATAACCCTTAGAACCAGGCTTCCACGCAACATGGCCGGTCTCCTAGAGTTATCACTCCCATCCAATCCCTGGAGATATAATATTGGCTCCGCAAGCTGAATTGTCATAGTCACTGCTCCTCCATTTGACGACGCTTGCGGTTTCTCGGATGTTGTAGTGGGCATTGGTATCGGACAGCCCGAGGTGGTGCTGGATCGCCGCCTTGTCATCGGCCTGGGATTAACGGATGTTGTGAAACCGGCGGCGGTGGTGGTTGTGGTAGAAGACAATGGCGACGACGACGATATTGATGAACGTAATCGGGAAGTAGGAAATTGGTGGGAAGGAATTCCGGAAATTCCACCTCCCATAACTCTCCGAGTGGCTGGCGGCTGCATACTGGACGGGACTGAGGAGCTGCCGGACTTTTTCCGTGAGGCACGGGTCGATATGGCTTGGTCAAACAACCTTTTTACAACGTTTCTTGGAGTTCTCGATTTTTTTGTGAAGGATTCTGAAGGTGTTGGATTGAAGGTGCGGATTGTTGATGTTGATGTTGATATTGTGGAAACGGAGTTTGGCAAGTGGAAGTGGCGCTGCCGCTGAGAAAGTCTTCGAGCGGTGGTGACGGAGTGTCCGCACGGATATGTACTCGCCGAGGGACCTGGAACGTAACGCTGGTCCAAGAGTGCCGCACCAGATGTCATCATCGATCAGTTGTTTAAAAATACCTAGCTCGGCAAGATCCAAGTTCCACACCACTGCGCAACGCCTCAGAATCTGGTCTGGCGCAACTAGTCGTACAACTCCGAAACGTGAGATCTTAAGGCACAACGGCGGAACACGGGTAGCTGCAATATGACGGTCGCACCTCGTATAGGTATACCAAAGTATCCAGCAGAGATTCCAGAGGAAGAAAGGATGGAAGGATGGAATTAAGAGCGAGTGCGCGTAGTGAACCGAACGAACGGATTGGTAATGAGCTTTGGGGTAAGCAATATGGATAGTGCGAATTAGAGCTGCCGGAACAAGAAGGGCACTCTAAACTAGGAGGACCGTCTTCTCATTATATCTCTGTCTGTCCAGACGTCTGTTTATCGTTTGAGGTATTCTCGCCGCCAGGGTCAGTCAGCTAGCGATTTTGTATCATACGCCGTTTTACAGGACTGACATGCGCCAACACATGTCTCGTCTCCAATTATCAATACAATGGGTACTCAATTATCATGGACTGGTACCCATAAGAATTTTGGTCGTCTCACGTCACTGGCGCCGTTGCTGTCTGCCAATTCTTGCTCGTATGAAACCTGCCCAGGTGGGCAGCACTCTACCCACTACAGACTAGGTACAACCCGATCGTGCGGCATAGCAAAAATCCAGATTTACACTAACAAGACTACTGAAGTTCTTCTCTGCATCAACAGCTAGGCTTTCGATTTTTTACTAATGCACTTGGACGCCCGCTGACAACTCGCAGGGCAAGGTTACAGTAGGTACGCAGTCAGACTCGGGTATTCCTTTGAAGAAAGTCCATGAGCTTTTTTATTGGGCTGGCACACTCGGTTCTAGATTCAAGGATGATTGCTTATCCGGGGATCCGAGAAACTGCCCGAGACCAAGGATTTCATTCGACTCCCATGCTCTGCAGTCTTACACTCGGCCCCGGGGTTTGGAGAAACAACTCACCAATGCAGTGCCTCTTTAGTGCGTATACGCCGAGGAGATAGATCGGTGGCGCCTACTGGTTTTTTTTTCAAAACCCAGCCAATGTACTCAGTACACTTGACCAGTAATCTGAGCCTATAAAGTGGTTCTCCCGCAATCATACTTACCGAGTACCACCACACATCTTCACGCGCATGACGTCGGAACCTGGAAAATCTTTGTGCAACAACGCGCCGTTTCTCATTTATCTTGATTTCAACTGCTCGATGATTGCACATTTGGTATTATGCTTTCTTTTTCTCGTACGTCCAACCACGCGAATGTGCACCGTTACCAACCATAAAAGAGTACCTACGTCAAGTGCCTGATATATCAACGAGGAAACAGGACCGTTCCATCAGTGTTCATGACGAGTATCTAATCTATTCTTCAAATCATCACAAGAGGTAGCTTTGTTTTTGCTAATTGTTCATATGTTCATAATTTCACATGTGGCCAGTAGAGATCCATGGGGAATGCCCCAGATGATCACCTTTGGCGTCATGGGATGCAGATAAACTCGCAATGTGAAGTACGCACCATCATAGAAGAATCAGACAAGAAACTTTTTAATGGGGGCTTTGTAGGAGTCTATATGGTGCGTGCGGTCTTGGGTTTTGGGATGGTGGAGTGAGGGTGGGGTGAGGATAGGGTGAGTGTGGGGTGATAGCGTATAAGAAGACCTTTAATTGCCCATGCAAGTCACTCCACCTCAAATTTCCTCACTGGCAACTGGCCACAAAATAAGGGGAGAAACTGGTTCTATTCCTTTGCTGGAAGATCAAGAAATCGTATTCTATCTCGGAGCTAGGAAGGCTGAGACCGCACACACCATAGGTTTAACATCGAATGATTGTGTATTCAACAAATTGCAAAAAGAAACATACTGGTATTAAAAGCCTACAAACCTATTCCACCTAAGCATTCCACCTGATCCAGCTTCCAACCCGTGATCGAAAAATTTCTTTTGGTGTTTAGGAGGTCAGGAGTACTGTCAATTTGGTGCAGTTGCACACAAAATTCGCCAGTATCCTGACCTCCTAAACACCAGTACCATTACCCTCTATCAACCCAACAACACATCTAACAACCTCCGCATCTCCACCTTTCAACGCCGCTGTTGGATCTGGATTATCAATCATTTTATCCAAAGCATTGTCCAGCATAGCCCTCAGCCTCTGCACCAGAATCCCAATTCTTCCCCATCCTCTCAGCCGAACCCATCCATCGACCGTGATACCTCTCCCCAATGTGTCAACCTCCACTTTCCCGCCAAATAGCAGGAGGGAGTACGCATTCACCGCTATCGCAAACCATCAGCAGTGCATACACTTGTCACCAAGGGGAAAAGATGGAAACCTACGAGTACAGTCCCTCAAAAACACCTTACTAGTCGCCATTTTATGAAAGAAAGTCAAAAACCCTGCGTTCCCAGGAAATGACTGCGCTTTGAAAACTGTTGAAGATGGGTGAATAAACACGCGCCCATTGTCATTGGTGAAAAACTTGATCGTTTTTGCCTCCGGGTCAATTGCCAATGCGCCTGTAGACGAGGACGCAAACTTCTGTTCTGGTAACTGGATACGAGCCACCTGTGGCATAAAGGCGCCGGCAATTAGGGCGCGGATTAGGATGTCATTACCTTTGTTTCTGGAGAGCTCAGAGGCGAGAGATGGAGCGTTGCCTCTCGATGGTGAATACGGGAGCAAACCGGTTTCATGAAGCGAATCCATGTATTGCGATCTGTTCGATGCGATATCCATCATGATTTGGTGGTTTAGGAAGTTGTCGTCACACCAAGATCTCAACTCTTTGAAAGAGGTAGTTTTTCGCATCTCAGCCCACTGTTCCCACGCACGACAGTCGGCGAGCAAGTCACCCTGGTTTTTTGAGAACTTTTCACGTGCCGCCTTCGATTCCTCGCGTTTATCCATCGGAGAATTGAATGGAGACCTCGCGGTCAGGATGCTGGCGATGGTAACGGCAGGATCGAGGCAGCCAAAGAGTACACCATAGACCATAAGCTTTGAACATCGCAGGTCCGCAGGTATCAACCCCATATGTCGTCCCAACGCTGATAGCTCGTCGTCCACTACCGCACCCATCTTTTCCAGCAGCACCAGGGCTCCTTCAACCGCAATAGTATCCGGGGGACTGATGGCAGCGGCCAAAAATGCTCGCACGTCCTTGATACCCATCGCCTTGACCCCTAGGCATGTTTGCTCCAGCGGAACACGCTTCAGCTCGGGTTCCGGTCGCTCAGGCATCTTCTTGGCCTCTGTCGTTCTCGTATAGAGCTTGTAGCATTCACCGGCGCGAACACGACCTGCTCGCCCGCGGCGCTGTTTTGCTGCGGCACGAGAAACCCATACTTCTTCGAGCTTGACGACGTTATCTTGAGCATTATACGATGTTTCCTTAACTCTCCCGGTGTCGATGACGCAAACGATGTCTTCAATTGTGATGGAGGTTTCTGCAACATTAGTAGCAGCAATGACTTTGCGAAGACCGTTTGGAGCCGGTGGAAAGACTTTCCGTTGATCTGTTGGGTGCAGTGATGCGTGCAGAGGGAGTGCATGGTAACGACTCGATCCGCTAGGAAGAGTCCGAATGGCATCGATGCAGCGTGAAATCTCCATAGTTCCTAATACGTTTAGTGATTAACTGAGTGGCAATTATGGGGATGGCCTACCAGGAAGAAATATCAAAATAGCTCCATTGGCATCCCCAAGCTGTTTATCGATATGCATCACCGTTGCGACGATCAGGTTGTAGTTTATTCTGTCACCTAGGCCTCTAATTATCATACCAATCGAAGGATCAACTCCATCTAGATCGTCATCATCCTTCCGCCTTCCCTCTCCACCTCCGCCTCCTGCAATCCTTCCGCCACCGGTGAATCCTGTACGGTCGAGCACAGCGTCTAGATAGTAGTCTGTGACGGGGAATGTCCGGCCTTCGATGTTGATTCTCTGAACATGCTTGTCTACTCCAAAGTATCCTGCAAAAACATCCGCATCCAAAGTAGCACTCATAAGAATAATCTTGAGGTCGTTCCGTCTCGTAATGATTCTCTTGATGAGAATAAGTAGGAAATCTGTATCTAAACTCCGTTCATGAACCTCATCCACAACAATATGCGATACGTCCTCTAGCGTATCTCCCGTCTGCAGCCGTCTAAGTAACACGCCCGTCGTAACAAAGGTAACCTTTGTAACACCTTGTGTCTGCCTTGATTCTCCGCGGATGGCGTAGCCTATTTCTTGTCCCACAGTTTGATTTCTTTCCTCGCTGACACGATCCGCGAGACCAAGGGCAGAGATACGGCGAGGTTGGGTGCATACAATGTTTGCGACCGCCCCCAGTTTACGTTGGATGAGATCGTCAAGCACAAATTGCACGGATTGGGTACTCTTGCCACTACCAGTTTCTCCGCTGATTAATCCCGTCAATACCATAACATTCAACGCGAAATGCAGGGCACTTTACCTGATAATTACTACTTGTGCTGTGTCAACTGCCTTGGCGATATCTTCCTTTACTTGCCACGCAGGGAGTCTCTGACGTGCCTCTAGCATTTTCTTTTGAGCCGGAGATTTTAGTCGTTCTTCTGTAGATCGTAAGATATTTAAGCTCTCTGGTGTACCAGGTGTCCAGTCAATTGCCCTCTTTTTACCGCGATGCTTCCGTTGTCTTTGCTGCTTTTCGGTGCGGTTGTCATTCCTTTTGTCACTTCCAGTAACTGCACTCGCAACATCCATCAATCTTCCCGGATTCTCCACTACGCGAGAGATTTCATTTTCCAGCCAGTCCACAACGGTGAAAATCATCTGGTCGCCTTTGAGGTCTTCCGCATACTCCGCTACCTGTCGGATGATGCTCAGTCGCACATAAGCAGGAAGTTTGCGTTCGCCTTCCGTGATGACCACAAAGGTTGGTATGACGTCTGGATATTGCGCAGATCCTGCATACACAGTGGGCTTCCTGACTTCCAGAATAATCTTGGGAAGGCTCTTGGGGCCTTGTTGGTGTAGATCCAAACTTACCCTGGACACTGTTGGGGATACGCATGTAAACCGCTCCGGTGCGTAGATAGCTTCGAGTGATATCTGCTCCTGATCCCATGGGTCATCCTCCTTATCTGTAAGGACGATTAAATCCTCATCTCTTGGGCCCACCGGAGATTTTTGGACCCCATATACAAGCATCTGCATCAAGGCTTCTGCAGCACGGTCTTCATCGAAACAATTCCGGGACAGAACCTCCCGACAAAGATCCAAGGAGTAACCAGCCACAGAGAGCCTCTTTGCCGCATACTCGACGCCTAGTTCCCCTGTCGACACTGTAATGCCGGCAGCATAGTTCTCGGGGATAAATCTTGAAGGGAGGTCGTCCTCAGGGACATGAATCAACAACCACTCTAGTGCCTCCTTTCTATCCTTCACACTCTCACACGCCTCCTCGACATGGGCTTTTCTAAAGCCTAACTCGACCATTTCCTTCACAATCCTTTCTTGCGCTGGTTTCTTCATCTCGATTCCATAGGGATTCCACACGTGGTAACGGCGGATTATATCCTCCGCCTCTTTTCGCCGTTCATGGCCCATATCCACCACTGGTACATTCATCCATCCCTTCATCTTCGCGCCCGGCGCCAGGCTGGGGTTATTCGACTTCCCTGAATTCTTCGCCGCTTCAGCAGCAGCCTCACGCAGCCTCTCTTGCTTTGCGCGCGCAGCTTCATGTTCTCGCTTCACTGCAAAAGGGTCTGCCTCGTATCTCCATGCCTTCCCTGCTTCCTTCTCCTGCTTCCGAATCTCTTCTAGGGCGCTCCAGAAGCGTCTATGTGTCGGCGGCAACATGTGGTGGACATTCTTCATGGAGCTCACTCTGTGGAGAGCATAGGTTGCACAAAGATGGCGTGATTCCAATGGAGTCGGTTGCGGAACCCATTGTAGATCTGCAGGGGGCCGGAACGAGACTCGCTCTATTTCTGCAGTTCGAGGGTTCTTGAGGTCTATATGGACTGTCGATACAAAACCGTCGCTTTCTTTTCTTGGATTGTCGTATTGGGGTTTTTCCCATCCCTATCTAAATCAGTTTTGCTTCCGTGGAGAGGAGGAAGAAGCTACTTAGTAGCTGTACTAACCTGTCGAATGCAGTGCTCGTAAAACAAGCTTTGCGGAAGCTTCCCGGTCCATGACTTCCCACCGATAATTTCCTGGACAGTAGGGGGCTTGTTCTCTTCTGGAGGGGGTGTGCCTTTCTTTGCTGATTGCGGCGGAGTTTCCTTGGATGCTCCACTGCCTGCGTTGGGCTTTTTGGGTGGCATCCTTCAACAGCGCGTGGGGGTTGGTATTGATCTTGTTTGTGGCTTTGCCAAGAATGCGGCTGATGCCCAAAGATAAACGCAGTCATACAATCGCATTCGAGTACTACGAAGGAGACCTTCAGGAATTGTAGTAGAGTACAGAGCAATCGCCTCAAAAGACCAGCATTGAATATATTGGTGACAGCAAATGGAATCTAATATCAATAACGGACCAATCAATGCTAAGTTTTCCCTGAACTCCAGACCCATGTGCGCCCAGCAGTCAACAGCCAGTATCGACCACCACCATACATAAGTACATTCTTTGAGCAAGACAATAACAGCAGCTAAAGTAATCTCAAACTCTACGAGTACTTTGGATATTCTGAAAGGATATGAGTTAAATGACCAAGAAACCAAGGGACTTAAAATCCGGAAATCTGAAAAATTGGCACGAGAGCTAGATAGATATATGTAAAAGCACACAATTTGAAAGAAACGAAACACCCGTTTTTGTAATTCCGAAAATGAGTAATACTGGAGCAGGAGTAGGTAAGAAAAAAAACCAAGACCGATCGAGAATACAAACACCCCATAACACTTTTTGTGGTTCCTCCATGCTAACTCTACTCCCATCGTTCTTTCTTAACCTCTTACTGTGCTGACACAGGCTTGCTTCCAGACTCTCGACCTTTACGCTTGCCAGCTACAGTCCATCCGTCAGCCTCACCCTCCTGCTTGGGTGGCTGCTTGGACTGCTCCTTTCTGGACCTCCAATTGTCGGAACCCTTCGTCGGAGTAGCTTTCTTTCTCTCTGCGGGCTTCTCCTTCTCGGTGTCGGCAGGTGCACCACTGTCGTTAGTCGACCCGGATCCTCGTCTTGGCATATCAAAGTTCTTTCTAACAGGCGTCCCGGCTTCAGAAGCCTTTTCTTCGGCTTCATGAGCTGCTTTCTTCTCTCTGGCCTTCTCCTCGAGAGCTTTCCGTTCAGCGGCAGCAGCGACACGCCTTTCCTCGACCTCCCTTTCTCTTTGAGTCGTATCAATCGGCCGAGCACCACCAAATGGATTGGGCCTGTCACTACCCGTGACAGGGGTTTCGGTTTCAATCGGCTGCTCAGATCTTTTCTTGAGTTCGAGCTTGGGACGAGTATGAGCCAGAACTGGCGATGCTGGGGCGGAGCGTTGTGGAGGAACATCGGGACGAGCACCTCTACGCCACTCGTTGTCCTTTTCAGCAGCACTTGGTTGTCTTTCGACAGCTGGGCGCTCACGGAATCCATGGCCACGTTCCGATCGATCACCATCCGCACTGGGGACTGGAGAACGTCGGCGAAACTCGCGATCTCCAACACGTGGGCGATCACCGGTTGGCGACGTTGGCGCGAGCGGAGACAAAGGTCCCTTGCGTTCCCAGTTACCAAAATCGCGGACCTTACCATCTCCCTCGTTAAAGGAAGACTGACGACGTCCGCCCTCCTCGCGATCACCGTGACGTTCATAACCACTACGACGGGCGGGTTCAATGGCAGGAAGAGGACCAGTTCGACGCCATTCACCAGTAGTACGGTCGTCTGCGCGCTCCTTGGCTGGTATCACACCATCAGCAACACCAACATCAAACGTACAACCGTTAGCAACTTACGTGGATCCGCAACATTAATTCTGACAGGTCTGCCGGCAAGTTGAGTACCGTTCAAGTCCAAAGCAGCCACAAGGCCATCCTTAGTGTTAAACTCAACATAGCCGAAGCCTTTAGGGCGATCCTCCACTCTGTCGCGGACGAGTCTCACGCTGGAGACATTACAACTTGCGAAAAATTCGGAAATTTCTCCCTCCGTGACTTCGAATGAGAGATTGGCAACATGGGCCGTGTAAGGGGGTTTATCGGGTACTGGAAGCTGTGCGCGGGCAGGGTAACGCTCGGAATCATCGGCTGGATAGACGGAATCAGTATCGCAGTACCATCCCACATATGTGTCTACACACCCCTGGAATAACCACTATAACGATCTCCACCTGAAGAAGTATTGCTATAATCCCGGCGAGAACCATATCCACTGCTAGCACCACCGCCGCCACCACCTAGTAATTGGTGTCAGTGGGCTTCCTTAGAGAGTTGCCGGGAACGAAGACTGGCAAGGGTATCACCAACCGGAAGCTACAAAAATATTAGTGACAATTCGATTCAAAAAGAGATACGGGACACATACAGGTAGGAGTGAAGTCCTCCATCTCATCAGCCCAGGAACCGAGACCTGATCATGAGTAAGCAAGGTTAACAACAGACATCAAAGTCGAATACTCGGTACGATGCTGGAGGTGTGGACTGTAGCGACATACTTTCATCCGCAAGGAACTCTCCCGCCGACATCGTCACCTTCTTAGCCTTAGGTGGCGCTGCACGAAAGTTGTCAGCAACGTAACCGTGATTGTGATTATTTGTGCAGGTCGCAAAGGGCGTGAGTGTTGTGTAAAGAAAGCAACATGTAGATGTGGATATGAAATGTGGATGGATGCGGGTGGAGATCCGAGTTGAGAATTAAAACTAACCCATAATTGTGGAAACAGCGAACGCGCTTCAGTGGAGGCGCGTTTGCTGGCAAGACGGTTGATGAGCTGGAGACTGCGGCTTCAGCTGTCGAGAGGCGAGTGATGGGGTTATGTGTGTGTATGAATTGAATTGAACAATGGGTAGTTGAAGTGAAGTAGCGGGGGAGCGAGTGGGGCGATGGGATGGGATGGCCTTGTCTCGTAGTAAGGAAATGGTGGGTGAAAATGATAAAGTCAGCTGCGGCTGGCGTCTAAGGAAACTTCTCAATGCCAGGGCGCTAGCCCCACCCGCAAAGACACCAAAATGCTCACACTAAAGTCAGCAAATACTCCCCTTTGGGCAACGGCCAGGTCTCTCAGCACCTCTCCTCTGCCATCACACAATTGTATCCCTCTAACACTATGCAACAACCTCCCTCCTCCTCCTCCTCCTCCGTTCGTCCATACGCTCCCGAGCCGATAATTATCCCCGCCCTGAAGGTTGGCGCAATAATTGGTCCGTTCTCTGCTCACTCGTGTCATCCCATCGACCCTCGCAGCAACCACCACCACTTCTACCACCGACATGACGCTCACAGCATGTCTAAAGTGCAGGATGCTCAGGATTTCTACTCGGCGGCTTGGTTGCTGTAGTGCGGTCGACGCCTACCGTCGGATTGTTTGCCGCCGGCACTGGTCTCAATTGCTTCACCTTGGGTTCTACTTACACTGGTATGGAGACGAACCGCACCGCACCGCACTTTAGGAATGTTTGTGTTGACATAGAGGAACAGCCATCAGATCGACAATGTTCCGTGCTTTGCATGATCCACATAAGGGAGACGAGGTTAGCTTTACGCCGAAAGAGAAGGCCTACGTCAGCGGTGCCTCGGGAGCATTGACTGGATTGACTCTCGGTTTAGTACTACGTGAGTTTCATCCTTTCTGCATTGCAGCGGTAGTTAAATAATCTAATCTAAACGGAATCTCTGTAGGGGGACGATCCAATGCGATTCCTGGTGCGATTATATGGGGTCTTCTGGGATTTGGGGGACAGTACGCCTACAACATGGCCGACGAGCGACATACCCAAGAGGTCCTTGAATCTTCTCATAGACCAGAAGAGAATGGGGTCAGCTTTACGGATCGGGCATTCCGGTCAAAATGGAATCCCATCAAGAAGCTAACAGATGAGGAGTATGAGGCGATGCTCAACGGCAAACTACTTGCCGTGGAGGCCGAGCTTGCAATTACAAATGAAGAGATTGAGAAACTCGAAAGACGGCAGCGGGGTTCGGAAGCTGAGAAATGAAGAGAATTAGGTATGCTTTGACATCTGTGCATTGTATAGCCGATTCTTAGCAGATATAAGGGAAAGGGGAAATCCTAGTCACCACCGTAGCTTAACATCTTCCAGCATGCAAGTATCGGTAGGTAGCTAGCATTCCTACTTTTGAAGTAGGAGAATAGATTTGTCTGTATCTACCATGTATATATTGTTATGGTTCTGCACATGTTTGGCAGCAAAGACCTATCCTAGATGTTAGTTTTAAGTACAATACCAAAAGACAGACCACGATACTATCAGATATCTGTTGCTTTTGAAGAAAGATGCTGGTAACGTACCCCACGGGCGGTCATTGGAGTTGTGGATCTTCAGAAGAGAGTTCCTCAACAATTACCACTTAGTGACCACCGGAATGATGTAACCGAGCTTCTTCTTTTTCCCTCATGTTTTATACCACATTATATTGACCTTCTGGAGGTAGTTGTTGCGAATATTTCTTAAATACCGGTGGTGGACTCCGTGTGGGAGCTAGTTTCATAATTCCCACATAGTGCATTATAAAGTCGCATACTGTACCGGCCACTGCGGTTCGGACACTGTCTGTTGCTGACAGGTAATTTGAACTTAGACACCCTGTGCTGACACCTGTAGAAGAGATGGACAAGGTTATGGTAATGATGGTAGTGCATAAGGCACCGGGCATCATAATATAGCATAAGGCACAGGGTATCATAATTGTA
>Ga0307515_10004813_pt1 | contig 27631 bp, 27 predicted proteins | sample 17_EM_MG_FD_194513 | JGI IMG/M metagenome (GOLD analysis project Ga0307515, IMG submission 194513) | Populus trichocarpa ectomycorrhiza microbial communities from riparian zone in the Pacific Northwest, United States - 17_EM | ecosystem: Host-associated > Plants > Roots > Unclassified | place... | reverse complement strand
TATCCTTTCGGAATCCCAATCCCACAATAATCTTATCGCCTTAAACTCCAGCCTGTCCGGCCCGGGTGCCTTTTGAACTGACTGATTAAACAGAGCCTCCCGGATGTCTTCATCAGTAATTCATTTCCACATTTCACCTCCCTCCTCTTGGGCCTTTCTCTCCACACCCTTCAGAGGCTTCGGAAATGCTTCTTCCTTTATCAATTCTGCCTTATCCTCCCAGGACTCCACCACCTCCCCAGCCCTAGATCACAAAGTCTTTGTCGTTTGTTGTCCGCCTGGTTTCGTATATCTCAAAGCCTGCCAGACTTGGTCTCTTGTGGCCGAAGTTAAAAACTTCCTCCACATCTCCGTTTTCGACTGTCGGATCATTCTTCTCACGCTGCTTCTTAACTTGTTGCTGCGACCCTTCCCCTTTCTTTCTAGCTCTCTTTATCGATCCTAAAATTTTTCGATTTTCCGCAATCTCCGCCGTCCACCACCTCTTGGATCTTGCGCAAACCTTAACTTTTTTGCAGCACCTATTAAGATGATAAACGAAATTTCGCTGTATCCACTCAACTTCCTTCTGTAAATCATCCTCGCCGCTATTCTCATCCAGAACCAGTCTCTTTGAGCTCTTGTCCTCCCACTCTTTCTGTGCTTTTATATATTTTTCTTCCTCCTCCTTCGACTTGAGCCCATCGATATCCCATCCAGTAATTTTTCGCGATACTTTGACTCCTTCCCCTTCGTCCCATCTTAACTGGGCACACACAATCGCGTGATCCGAAGTAGTTGCCAAATCTGTTGATATCTCCAGCCTATCAGCCATCGAGGCTTTAGTAACGAAGAAGTCAATAAGCGATCCCGAAGTTTCGCCATTTCTCGTATTCGAATGGGTTTCTTCACCGTCCGTAACGTCGATCAAGTCCTACTCATCCATAAGATTTTCCAAAAAGTTCGCATCTCGCTTTGGTGGGCACTGTGGGTCCCATCTATCACTGTGAGCATTCCAATCTCCTCCCAAAAGAATCTTTTCCTGCTCCATTATTTCACTCCATCTTGCTGTCTGCGCCGGTCTGCCTTGACTTCTCACTCCCCCTTCTTGTCTCAGCTGATCGTACACATTCACCAATCTCATTTTTCTACCCGACGGGTATCATATATATCAAACACCTGTACATCTCTGTCTCCCCCCTTATCAACTTCCGAAAACTCCAGCTGTGTGTCTCTTCTTATTGCTGTCATCGTTCTTCCTCCTCTGATCAGCCTATATCCTGGGTGACTGATGTTGTATTCTTCTCTCTCCACATACGGTTCTTGCAACATCACAACATCAGCCCCCCGAACAATTCCTGTTTCCAACGCTCCCATAGTCGCCTCATACCCCCTTCCAGAGTTATGCATTACGCATTTCACCATGACTTCATGAGGGTTTCTTGAGTCCCTGCGTTAGAAGATTGTCCTTCCGTCTCCTGGGTCGACTCGACCTGGACTTCCAGCTTCTTATCATTTTGCTCTTCATTTTGATCTTTCTCTTCCGCATCTGCAGTCGATGGTCCCCCATCCTCTGTCTGATCCGGCATCTTTTGTTGGTCGGTGATAATATTTCGACGTTCTCCCTCTCTCTCCTTCCAGGTACGTCTTTCCTCTCTCGCAACTTTAATAGCCTCCTGCTTCTTAACACAACAGTTGGCCTTTGTGATATGATTTCCCTTGCAGTTGACGCACTTGTCGACATTATGGGCGCAGTTCTGTCCTGCATTAGCCTTGCAACCTACTACGTTGCACTTATGATCCTTTGTCAGATGCCTCCCCGCGCACAACATGCACGCCGGCATCTTCAAAGACCCACATTTCGCATCAACATGTCCCCATCTGCTGCACACCCCACAAAAGGAATCTGGTCCGGCATTCACGAACTTCTCCACATCATACTTCACTCCTGCCGCTCTGAAACCCCCCTTCAAAACCTTTTCGGCCATTTTACTTCCCTTGACCGCAAACACAACCGAAGATGCTTTCTTTCCTTCCGCCTTCTTCTTCTGCACATCTTTCGGTCCTCCGATCCAGGTGATAGTGAGGGGCAACACCACCCCCTCGTTCTCAGCCAGCAATTCCTGCCTCAATTTCTCAAGTCCTCCCCCGGTCTTCTTCCCCAAATACCTATCGAAATTGACGCCGTGCATTTTTACTCTCTCCCAGAGTTCATTCATCTCAATGTCCACGATTCCCGCGTCCACCTTCCTTGCTGCTTTGATGACTATCTCCTGATACCGAATCAACATTCCGGCTGTTGCTGCTGGTGTCGTGATCGTTGACAAGCATCCTCGGGTGTTTCTCGTAACCCCCTGAATGCGCACACAATGTGGGACCTTTGCCTCGAAAAGTGCCCTATTCACTTCCGACGAAATGTGCAAATCTTTCTTCTGAGAAAGGGGGAGGCCATTGTCCCTCTTAAAGGTGACTCTCCTCTTCTCCATCGAATTTTGTCCTGGGGGGACCGGTTTCATCTCTTCCTGCTTTTTACCCCTCTTCACTTCCACGAAACCATCCCCCTTCTTCTTCAGCTGCTGTCCCGATTGTTGTTGTTGTTGTCGCTGTTCGGGTTGCTTCTTTGGTGGTGGTGGCGTGGCCGCCCTCTGCGCCCACGTCTCCTTCTTCTTCGCTTCCGGCTTTTTGGCTGGTTGTTGCTGAGCAGGTTTCTTAACCTCCGGCTTCTTCTTCTCTCCTGCCTTTGGTCCCTTTGGTGTCTCCTTCACCTCCGGTTTTTTCTCCTCCTTCTTCTTTTGTTCCGGCACTGCTGGTACTATCGGGCTCTTTGCAATCATAACCTGTCCACTCGGGGTGAACCTCGGCCACTCCTGCCTCTTCTCTCCTGGTGGAATAACTGGCGCATGTTTAGATGCCTCCAGCTGCTGTTCCTCCACCTCCATCTGCTCGAGCACCCGCGCAACCTTCTCATTTTCTTCCACCGAAAAAGTCGCCCCCGGCTCAAACTCCACGTCACTCATATCTTGACCATTCTCAGGGGTGGCTTCTACCTGTTTCCCCCTTCGAATTTCTCCCTTTTTTCTATCTTCCTCAGCTGCATCCTCAAACCTCTTCACCACCCTATCCGTCAGCTGATCTATCATCCTGTCCATGCATCCACTCAATGCATTTTCAATCGTCTTAGCCATATTCACCGGAGCGATCTTGGCCAATTTCTTTTCAATCTTACTCAACCTTTCGTCGAGTTTTTCCGCCCTCTCTCGTGCATACTCCCTTTCTAACTCCAACTCGGTAAGTATGTTCTGGGCAATTTTTTGTGTCGATCCCACTGCCGCGTCAGTGTGATTCTGTCTTGCTGCCATGAACTCCGCCTGTTTTAGGCACCACTCGTCATATCGCTCATCGTGTAGCTGATGTGTGGCCATAAAATCCCTCAGCCCATTAGTGTTCGAGAGATACTCACCAACAAAAGCTTCCAGATTAACTGGCCCATTCTCATTCGTCAACAACTCTGCAGGCTTGGCCCAATCAGAATCCAACTTCCTCCTACCTGGCGTGTGCAGCATATTCAGGATTGGTTGTTCGGGCGTTTTCGGCCTCCTAACTCCCATCCCCTTATTGCGCTTTTTTCCCTTCTTCGTTGGCGTCATGTAGGGCGACTCATCCCTCCACTCCACCTCGGTCATCATATCATCCTCGTTGTCGGTACTATCGCTCAACTCGAATTTTCTCGGAATGGGTGTGTAGACTTTCAGGGTCTCTTCCATTCCCCCCTCTTCTTCAGCGTGTTGTGTGGTATTTTCCTCCGACTGAATATACCTACGCGCAATAATTCCAGCGCTCGCCCTAGGAGTCGGAAAAGCATCCTCCGTAAGTTCGTTTAGAGCACTTAGAGGTAGGCCCATAAGGCTTCCCTCATAATTCGTAGATTGCAAAGGGGTGGTGACCCTCTCTCTCGGTGTTCGCGATGGGAAGGAAATTTCGCTTCCCCCGTAACTCGTGGTCGGTGGTGGCAACAAATCAGAAGAATCGTCACTCCCGTATCGTGTGATTCCCGTAACTCCAGTTTTTCCCGGCAGGTCGGAGTACGCTCTCATATCGTTTATGTCGCTGGGAAGTTGTCCCGTATCTTCTCCGGGGGTTGCCTGGCTGTCTTCGGCTCTCCTGAAATCATCTTCGATCCGTGCCTTGTGCAGGCCGTATTCGAACTCTTCTCGCTTCTCTTCTTCCCTAAGTCTCTCGTACTCAGAGTCTCCGTGAAGCTCTCTTTCCATTTTTTCGAGATTGCTCCTCTCACTATTCTTCTCCGATCCGTCATTCGTAGCCGGTCCGGTAATCGTGTCGAGGTGTCTCTCAAGAACTGCCCCGATGCCGCTGGAGACAGTCTCGGTGTCTTGTTTTTTTGCCTTTTCCGCCATTTTTTCTTCTTCCACTCTCGCTCTTGCCGGATCTTTTTTGAAAGTGGTTGTTGCTCCGAAGAGACTCATTTTGGCTCCTAGGTAACTGATTTCGAAGAAAACAGCTGAAAACCGAAGCAAAAGTTTTCTGACGATAATAGAATTGATTGGACGATAAGGGTCTTGGCAAAACTTGAACGTGGTGTGGTGTGTTGTCGGAGGTGTGTAAGTGTGTCTCAGAGGTCTGTGATAGTGTAAAGTGGCTACCAGTCTTCCGCGTGATGGACATGTGATGCGAGTGATGCAGTCGTGACGGAGTGATGATATCCAGTATGCCTCCTAACCGTGTCTAGGGTATGTAATTTGCACTACAACCTATCCCAATCATTCACAGATTGGAGAGCCCACATCACCGTGTCTTGATCGAAATAAGTGCATAACTACAGGTGAATCAGTAACCCCAGCCGGAGGCGTCACCTCCAGTCGTCCTGATTGGGCCCTAGTCTTACATTATCTAGCCCGAGACATGTGGGCCTCAAAGACTGGTGGGCGGACGGACTGTAGCGACACCTGCCGATAGATGCCGAAGCGTACCGAGATACCTTACAAGGACTTTGAAGAATGTAAGCATACTTGAGTAGATAGTCAGTATGCCCTCCATATGAAATGCTTACGAGTTAGGTATGTCTATCAACTGTATACCGTCTACGCTCAATGTATTGAAGTCGTACTACCGCTTCCAAGTGGCCGCTGAGAAAGATGTTGATAATCGATGAGAACTGCAGGCAACAATCAGTGCCGCGATTTATGACGAGGCACACTTGCTAATCAACCATTGTCACCGAGATCCCCCTGGCATACTCCGACGATGGCCTACGCTGAGATGCGGCTTGTTACGAACATATACGAGCCGTTACGAGTTCGCGATGGATCGGATGCTAGATGAGTTGGGAATTGGGATATGCAGAGGCGGAGGATAAGGAGTCAATTGGATGTTTTCTGCTTGATGTTTCTCTTCTTGTAGCTTCTCTACTTTGGATACCGGCCCTGTATAAGCACGAATTTTTGCCACCTCCGGATCCCAGCCCTGTAGAGGCGGAGTTTCCCAGTGCACCGGATATTCTTACCTACATACTATCACTGCAATCTACATTTGCACCAATATGCTTCAATTAGCTTACATTGCCGTACGCAAAAGTATTTACAGGTACAGGTCATTACATAGTTACCCAGATAGTGAGTGATAGTATATGCCGAAATACGAGGTAAGATATTCGGTAACGATAAGAGCTATCTGGTGACGTTAACGTGGAGTTACTGTTACCTTGCCCTGGACACCTTAGATGCCAGCTGTCAGCAACCCTAACGACTAATACTAGAAGATCGCCCGTGCTTCAATCAAAAACATTTAATGTCGCCATCTAATGTTCTAGTCCATTCGCGGAGTCACTCAAAAATTATAAATACTCTGCTCTGCACGCCTATATGCGTATGCACTAGCATGGACGTACACTCAGCTGGCTCTATCCAGCTGAATTCGACCAGCGTAGCTGCATATGCTCAGCTCAGCGCAACTGAGTACATTGAGCACAGCGCAACTCAGTACATTCTGCGCAGCACCACTGAGTACCTTCAGCCCAGCACAACTGGCTACCTTCAGCACAGCGCAACTGAGTACCTTCAGCGTAGCGCAACTGAGTACATTCCATGCAGCACCACTGAGTATGATCCGCACAGCGCAACTGAGTACGTTCCACGCAGCCTGAGTACTTTCAGCACAGCGCAACTGAGTACGTTCAGCGCAGCTGAGTACTATCAACATATCTGCGATAGTGCAATTGACTAGTTCTGTTGGTATTAAAGTCGTTGATTCTGCCTTTGAACCATTCAACATATCCAAATTCCTTATTAGCATCACATCTTCAACATTCACAACTAAATATCTATCAATTACAACTATGTCTGCTTCATCTACATCCTACGAGGCCACTCCTTCAGCAACCTCCCACGAGCCCTTCAGCAGTGAAGCTCGAGATGCCATTTTGCAGTATATTAATTCTCCTGACCACAAGAATCGATTCCGCTTGGATGGATTCAAGCAGCTCCAAATCAAGGTTAGTATAGCATATCTTGAACGAACTTTGTGTGAATGTATCTGTCTAACATGCGGTACAATGTAGCTCTACGTGGAGAATCCGAAGCACCCCGCTGAAACACTGGAGCAACAACGTGCTAGATATACGGCCGGTCAGGATTATCAAGTTATTAGAGGTCAACTGTACCGTCAACAGGATGGAAAATACAATGTCCCACACTACTGCCCTCAAGAACGTGAAGTGTTTGACTTAATTGTCCGAGAACATGCCAGTGAACTGATGCATGCAGGCCGGGACAAGACATTGGCTGAAATCGATCGCAAGTACTATGGCATTACCAAGAAAGAAGTCGCATTCTTAATTGAACATTGTGCTACCTGTGCGAAGACACAATCTGCAAAGACTGCTGCACCACTTGAAGCTATAATTGTGAAGGAACTCTGGGAACGACTTCAAATTGATCTTATTGACTTTCCGCACTTGGGCCAGAAATATAAGTGGTGCTTGCACATACGAGATCACTTCAGTCAATTCTCAGAGGCGTATCCAATGGAAACGAAAGAGAGTGAGAGTGTTGCATTACACTTGGGCAGATTCATTGGAATTTTTTGGAATTGCCGGCATTCTGCAATGTGACAATGGAACAGAGTTCAAGGGAGCCTGCGATCAACTTGTAAAGCACCATGCTATACCTGTCATACACAGCGAGCCACGAACGCCTCAGACAAATGGCCTCATTGAACAGGCCAATGGAGTTTTAAAGTCTAAAATCCTAGCATGGATGACGGAAATGGTATCAACTGAATGGTGGCTGGCACTACCTGAGGCATTGCTCTCAATGCATTGACAAGTCCATTCAACAACTGGGAAGAGTCCATACGAGATAGTTTTCAAGCAACTTATGCCTGATCGTCCATGGATATCTACTTCTCAGCAATCAACTGCAGCGGCTATTGAACAGCTGCATGATATACAGGGTCTTGCGATCACACAACCTGACACCCCTCTGGATTCATCCATTGCACCTTCCATCGATCCACTACTGAATGACTCTGGTGAAACTTGTGCTCAGTAGAATGTAACAGCAGGTATTCAATCTGATGTTGTCCGGTTGCTCAATGAAGAGGTGATTGCCAATACACAATGAAAGGTCATTACCATGGAAAAGAGCTATAATAAAGTCAACAAAGTCGATGGTTATGAGGAGGGAGACCTTGTACGTCTGAAGATCCCAGTTGAGGATCGCTGTTCAACTGAAAACAAGCGCATGTTCTGCAGGGTGATTGATGTAAAGTATGGCAATCGATACAGTTTGCAGTGCGAATATGGTATTCTACATGGCTTCTATCGTACCAAAGATATGGACCGCCTGACATGTACCATGCCGCATCAAATCCCACCATTCAGAAAGGGTAGCCATCGAGATCATACTCTTCGGGAAGCGGCACGTCTTCTGTCACCTGCTGATCTTATGCAAGTACGCTGTGGGTGTAAAGGGAACTGCGCCCCAGTTCGATGGAAGTGTTTCAAAGGAAAAGTCGAGTGTACACTTCGTTGCCATGGCCGAGATGGTAGTGCACACTGCACAAATACAGGACATTCAGCAGTGCCATCCGGTACCTTCAAGCTCAAACGAAACACAAGATCAGCCCCACCTGAGCCAAGTCACAATCAACAATGCCAGCAAGCAGATACACAGGGAAATGCTTGCACTCGAACTGATCCCCTATCTGTGGATGATACTGCCTATGAGAGCAGTGATTTGACAGAACTGGATACTGAGGATGAGGATGTTCTCGAGGAGGAAGAGATCACTGGGGAGGAGGAGCCTGAGGAAGAAGAGGAGGTCAATGAGGTGGATGGAAGTGAGGAAGAGATGCTGTGTTCAAATGATATGGAGCAAAGTGTAATTGTAGTTGCGTCAGGACGTCTAAGTTGCTGCTGATTATAGGGAACACAATGATGTGTACAATATTTATAATTTTTGATTGACTCCGTGAATAAACTAGTCAGTTAACGGAGGTGGGGTATCATGACTCCGTGAACGGACTGTCCATTCACGGAAAGTGGGCCTCCGTGAACTGACTAGGTACTCCGCGGAGGAACTGCCTCCATGAATGGACTAGAACATCTAATATGACTCATTCCAAGTTACCTTTACGGTAATAATATTAATTATTTTTATTTTTTTTGTATCTTTGCTGGTAGTGTTGGCTGGTAGGGTGCAGAATGTAGTACCTATTGATAATCGACTGGAATGGGCACTATTTGGCGCAGCGCCATACAGTGAGCTATCCAATATTTCCGAATCCATGTCCGAATCAAATCTACATGGCTGGAATCCAATATTTAATCTTAGTGGGTGGCTACCATTAATTGCTGTTTATATTTGATCAGATTTGGAATTCTGAATCATTGCACAGCATTGCCCGTTATGCCCGCCCATCATATTTTTTTGATTTAACTATTCACTTCGTTTGCTATAATTCTTGCTTCCGCCTCGTCAAACTTTTGAGCCTATGCAAGAGCTTCCGGGTCGGCGTCAACCTATAGCTTCCTAACTAACAAAGCCCTGCGCTAAAAGTAAAATGAAAAATAAAAAGTTTAAGTCAAAGATTAAAAAAATTGGAAACTGGAGAAATCTGGCAGTTAAATATAAGTATAAAGTGCTGTTGGACCTCTTAAAGGCTATGGTGGTAGTTTTTATAGTTGTAGGGTGAGGAGGTGGTGGCACAGAAGGAAGATGTTTTGTTCTAGTCCAGTCATGGAGGATGTTCCTCCGCGGAGAGACCAGTCCATTCATGGAGTCCCACCCTCAGTGACTGGACTGGTTCATTCGCGGAGTGTACCCCTGCACCCCACCTCCGTAACTGGACTGGTCCATTCACCGAGTGTACACTCGGTGAATATGCTGCACACATAAGCCCACGCATGTATGCGCACTCAGCTGGCGGTACCCAGCTGAATTTAATCCTGGTGGAAATCCGCTCAACCCCGGGCCCGAGTCTGCCCGATGGCGGAGCGGCCAATGTGGCCTTGTCATTCTGTATATTGCGAGACCACTAGACTAGTGAGAACGATATCGCTTTTGGACTTTCTCACAGCGCCTGCTACCATTTCCAACCAATCTGTGCAATTGCATTCACCCCAGAGCAACTACCTGCATTCAGCCCACATCGTGAAACTCGACCATAATTTAAAAGTTCCTGATTATACCATGTGCTTTCAGGCTGTTGGCTGCTTTCCACACACTTTCGCTGGGAATGCTCTTTCGCGCCATTTCAGGCTTGGACATTTTCACTTCTTTTTGCGTCTTTCGCTGCAGTGGCCCTTTCGCTGCAATATCCCTTTCGGTGAAGAACCTCTTTCACACTAGATGCGGCTGGTCTATGGAAGAGACGCAGGTGGTTGTTTGAAGTGGATGTTTCCAGTGATGCAGCTAGTCTTTTGCACCCTCCAGCAGGCTTCCCAATAGTCCGTCCCGTCCGGGCAGAGGTAAGCCCCGGACCAGACGACAATTTTCGGGGTAAGCAAACTAAGGACTGTTTAGGACTAGAGCAGCAGAGCCACGGACGAAAAGACTGTAGGGCCCTGCAGTCTAGCTCTTCGCACTGCGCAAGGCGATACTATAATCCAAACATGATCACATACAAACAAACAAGACCCTCTGCTCACTACGAAGCCTCCTCCATTCACAACTGTAGCTCCTCCACTTCCGTCTGCATGTGGACCCTTGCATCTTCAGGCACCTAGCCGCAGCATTCAGACGCATCCAGGATTTGGAGTTCGTATAGACCCTAGCTTCGTATCCTAAAACCGTATCCTAAACCTCCAGTCACCTTTATCAAGCCCTAGGTATTCAGATTCCGTACCGGGACGGACCAGGCCTCGGAAATCCATGCCCCGGACGGGACCGTCATTCTTGGCCCCGAAAGACGCCAGTCGCCCTGGACCGTTGGGAAGCCTGCCCTACAGTAGCGACGTTCACCACCCTTTGCGAGTATCGAGAGGATTCCCCAGCCTATGACCGAAAGGCATCTTCAACTGAGCAGTCTAAGGCCACACAGCAGAAAAAGACATTTCTTGAGAATCAACTAACTTAGTGAATTTACAGTTATTATTCACAAATCCTGATATCAATAGACGTTTAGACAAAGTTTATTCCTGCGACTAACTATCTTCGCGACCAACTCTGGCACCCACACCTGTAGTGTCAGTCTGAGAATCTCACGATATCCAATGACCATGGTGTTGAGGATTTAAGTCGATGGTACTGGGTTAATGGTGATATTTGGACTCATAGGGAGAGCAGATCTCCTAATCCGATGTGTCAGCGGAATCCCCAGCTTGATTTTCAGGGTAATTTTGCCGGTGTGAGTGCGAGCGTGAATGCGAGTGTTCAGTATACTGCTGCAGCCTCATCTGCAAGCAAGCATGAAAGTGTATCTGCGGGAAAGGAAATATGCAGCGAAAGCCGGCGAAAAGCCTGAAGGTTTGCCATACTTTCAAAGTTGGCTCCCGTCTGAGTCCTGACACCGTCTGGGTTTGCATTCGCCCGGGTGAAAGCCTCAGAGAGCCTGAAAGCGACATGTAGGGTTTCGCGATGGCGCAGAGGAAAACGCCGACAGTGATTTGACAGAACTGGATGTTGGGGAAGGAGAGGGTCTTGAGAGTACCAGGATGTGGGCGAGGAGGAGGAGGAAGAGCACGATGTAGAGGAAGAAGGCATCGAGGAAGAACAGCCGGTTTCAAGTTAAGATATGGAGCATAGTGTAATTGTAGTTGCGCCATGGCGTTGAGTGAAATTAGTACTTTGTATGTACGCTCCGCGGATGAACCAGTCCAGTCACAGAGGTGGGGTGCAGGGGTACACTCCGCGAATGAACCAGTCCAGTCACTGAGGGTGGGACTCCGTGAATGGACCGGTCTCTCCGCGGAGGGACATCCTCCGTGACTGGACTAGAACATGATATCAGCAACTTTATAAAATCAAGGATAGGGCGTATCATCGCTGATAAGGAACTGCTTCGCGGCAATGTCGGTGACAAGCTTCAGCTTGAGATACGTGAAGTACTTGTTACCCGGTCTCAGGGAATGTAAGTTCAAGATTTTGGCCGTCGGAGAAATTGAATTTGATTTCATTTAGGTTCCGACTCGCTGCAGATCAAATTACCTTCCTCTGCCAAATGGAAACTGAATTCGATGTCAAGACCAGCCTGAAAGACCTCCCGGATACTTTAACGAAAGCTTACGACGAAATATACCAAGGTATTCTCGCTCAAAAGAAGAATGCACCCCAGTTAGCCCTCAATGCCTTCCGCTGGGTCAAATTCTCCTACGAACCGCTAGCATCGAAAACTCTTCTTGATGCAGTTAGTGCTAAAGCCAACAAATGTGGTGAATACTCTCAAGTCGGTCCAATAGAGACCGACACGATATTGAAAGTTTGCCAAAATTTACTTATCTGGGATGAATGCATGGACACTTTCAAGTTCGCACATCTTTCGGTGGAGGAATATTTCGATAGCAAGTGTGCGGAGGGAGTGTTTACGGAGGCCGATTGTCATGCCTACATTGCAGAGACCTGTCTTTCACTTTTGTGCACACCGGAAAATTTTGTGAAATACGATCTGACGGTTGATACTGAGGAAGGGAAGTACAGAGATCGACATATTCTGCTGTACTCTGCAACTTTCTGGGCGTGGCACTTCTCGCGTTACGAGGAACTGTGCGATGAGGACTCTAGATTGTTGTGCGGCCTTTGGGAGATGTTCCTATCCCACTCTAACTATCGGAGGTGGCTGGACTATCACTGTTCTGTCACCAAGACGAAAATATCAACCAGCGAGCTGTTTTGGCAGAAGCTATTCACATTTGCAAGACTACAGTGGCGAGGAGGACCTAGTGACCCTTTATTCCCATTACGCGATGACCCTTCATTCTTGCGACCCGACGACCCTATATTCCTGCCCTGCATCTTTGGACTGGTTCGAAGGTTTAAAGCTCTATATGAGTTACGATGTGACATAATGTACTGCTACGTGGACAAGTTATTTGCCTACATGTGCCAATTTGGATACCTGGAGCTTGTGCAATACCTATTGAATAAGGGCGCCGAAGTCCCCAAGTGTTACTACAAGTTTGATTACAGCCCACTTCAACTTGCTTCAATGAACGGACATGACGCGGTGGTACGATCGCTTCTGGACCACGGCGCTAATCCTTCCATGGCAGATAGTAGTCAGTGCACTCCACTGCATCTTGCTTCGAGGAGTGGACATGAGTTAGTGGTACGGCTCCTCCTGGACAACGGCGCCGATGCCTCTGCGGCTAGTCATGATTGGTGCACACCGCTACACCTGGCATCGAAGAATGGATGCGAGGCGGTAGCACGGTTGCTTTTGGACCGTGGCGCCGACTCCTCCGCTGCAGACTACCGCGGGTGTACCCCACTACATCTTGCTTTGAACAGCGGAAACGAGGCTGTGGCAAGGTTATTCCTGGAATAGGACGCTGACACCTTTCCGGCGAATAACGGCAGGTGTACTATACTACAACATGCGTCGAGGAACGGCCCTCAGGCGGTGGCACGACTTCATCAGTAGCTCAACTCTCTACACCACTCCTCCGCTTCTAACGATTGTTGTGTAGAGAGATACTATGGCATCTTAATCTTTCTCATTTCTTAAAAAAATTTGGCGGCATTTGTAATCGGTTGATATGTTAGGAATTGAATGTATCGGTTTCAATCAGTTTCTCAGAGTTCGTTTGTTGCAAATGCTGGGACATCTGTTTTGAAGATTGTGATTGTTTCGAGGGATATGCCTAATGAAGGGACGACTGAATAGTTTGCTGCGTTGGTTTGGGTTGGGTCAAATCAGCCAGGCTATGTTTTATGCTAGCTTGATCAAGTGAATGTCTTTTCGCAAATACCCTCCATGACGCAGGAATCCCAACAGTCTAGTCCGTTCGAAGGCTATACGTGGCCTAGATTGCGAATTTCCGGGCCTCTTCACCATGGAATCGGAGTTTCAGTCTTTAAACAGTCAGACCGCAAACGTATAGGACCTTGAAGGCCATCGAGTGACTCGTTGATGATTACAAGTGATGGGAATGGTCATCGCGAGTGATGAAGTGATTGAGTGATGACTGGGTGGGTGACAACCATAATATAGCTGCAACAACCAAAAGATTGCGCGAAATCTCCCTCCTAGGACACAGTACAGTAGTAAGGTACACCATACCGCATGATTAGAACTGCCAATGCGTCTTACTGAAATGCAGTGACACGAAATGTCACTCCATAAGTATATTCATACCAGGCTTCCCAATAGTCCGTCCCGTCCGGGCAATAGTAAGCACCGGACCAGGCGACAATTTTCGGGGCAAGCAAACTAAGGACTGTTTAGGACTAGGGCAGCAGAGCCACGGACGAAAAGACTGTAGGGCCTTGCAGTCTAGCTCTGCGCACTGCGCACGGCGACACTATAATACAAACATGATAACATACAAACAACCAAGACCCTCTGCTCACTACCAAGCCTCCTCCATTCACAACTGTAGCTCCTCCGCTTCCGTCTGCATGTCTACCAACATCCTTCCAATCTCCACAAGATATCTCCTCCCTGAACCACGATTTCAAACCCTCAATAGCCTCAATAATATCATCGCCCAAGCGAGCTCGCTGATCTGAGATTGTGTAGTGTCCACTGTTTCCCGGGGTATTAACGTTGGCTCTCACATGTAAGTGGAGAAGGGTATATGCAGACCTTCTAAATCTCTGGGCGAATAGTGAGGGAGGCTAGAAAATCTGAATCGTTCCGTTAAGGGCCCCCGTATTAGATTAATGGCATTTAGAGTGAGATGTTCAATTGGGGTTTCGGAGGGGAAGCAGCGTACTTCTTATCTCCAAGAATATGTCTACTCGGCTCTCTCAGGGACTTTGGCTGCCGGCCCATACAGGTAAATATCGTTCGGACCCCATAGAGCTTTGGTATTTCTATTTGTATTCATTTCCTTGATTTATCTAAATCACCGCATTTTCACCACAATTAGCATTCAGGTAGCCCGCGGTTTCGTAGTATAATTGCTCATTCCTTCAGTCATCCAGCTGCAGACTGCATGTTGACCCTTGCATCTTCAGGCACCCAGCCGCAGCATTCAGACGCATCCAGGATTTGGAGTTCGTATAGACCCTAGCTTCGTATCCTAAAACCGTATCCTAAAACAACAGTCATCGATATTTGGCCCTAGGTATTGAGATTCCGTACCGGGACGGACCCGGGCTCCGAAATGCATTCCGCAGACGGGACCGTCATTCGGGGCCCCGAAAGACACCAGTCGCCCCGGACCTTTGGGAAGCCTGATTCATACTAATGTGGTATATATAGGTCTCAGCTGGAGATGAGTCTCTTATGGCTGGAGACGATGTCGTGTATGGCCGGAGACGATGATGGCTCATATGGGTGGAAACGTTGATGTTTTGTATGGCCGGAGATGACTGTTGCCTTTGATATGGCTGGTGGCATTCAGCAGTACTTATACACTCATATATATGTGACCTTGAGGGCCACTTAGAAAGTATGCAATCAACCTTCTCGATCATCTATTATCTCTACATCGCACAGGTTATGAGCACGGTACCTGCTACTATTTTCACCTCCCAATCATAAGTCATGTTAGCAACGGTCCTAACTTGGAGAAGCATTCGGTCTGGATCTGGGTTAAAACTGGCTTGTTTTTAAATTAACGGATGGGGCTATTAATAGAAGTGAACTGGCTCAGGCGGTCCGGGTTGAATAGATTATTCGGTACCCTTCAAAAATGCTCGGTTCTTGAGCGGATTAGATACTGTGAACCATGGGATGAAACAGGATGGAAATCGCGTCCCAGAACAGTCCCGTAGAAGTGGTAACATAAGCTTTTTCACGGTCTGGAGAAATCATGTGATGGGGCTAAGTCTCTGCTAGCCCAAAAAGAACAGAAACAGCAGCTACAAAGATCTGGTAATCCATATTAATATTGGATACCTGAGTCGATGTAAGGCCGTATATCCGTATATGGCCACGTATGGGAGTATATGGGAAGATACGGTTGCACACGTGGATATGGTAATATAATAGAGTAGTAGTATGTAAAATTAACGCTGGTGATCTCAGAGAGATCGCGAGTCATCTGTATAAAGTTGCGGTTACACGGCCCTGGATACGTATCTTGCCATTGGCGAGAACCTAATCATGACTGCCGTTACATCATCCCCGCCCTCAGTAGCAGTCCCCCTGGGCTGCCACATACATGTATAAACAACATCAGCAAAAACTAAATCTCCTTGATTGAATTTATTTAGTTTATTGTACCCACAAACTCAAAAAAAATGAAATTGAGGTTTCCCTGAAATATGGCATTACTTTACTGTTCCAGAGTGTTCTATGAATTGTCGCGATGCTGTTTTCTAGCAGCACGACCAGTGTACCCACTGTTGCGAATGTGACGACTAGCACTTGACTCATGCTTCTCACTTCCTTTGGCAATATCACAAACCATCTCTAGGCATACTCCTATGTCACCCAATTCAATTAGTTTTCATGATGATAATATTACTCGCTCCATACATTTAACGAAGTGTGTAGTTCTTGTTTTTGAAGACCATGCTGGCTTAATTTGACCAATGATAGATACCATGCAGAAGATGTTCACGATATTGAATTTCTTGATACAGGATCATCAGTACGATGCTGTTCAACCATTGCTGGAGGGTTATATATCATCTCCATGATGATTCCATGCAATTGGGATCAGACTTCGGTAAGTAATCTGTTCTATTACATTTACCACTATTACGATATATCGATGAAACCTAGAGTCCAATAGCACACAAAGGCAATTGTAAATCGGATCACTGACACCATTCCTAACCTCCAAGTGACATTGCACCCTCTACAATTGGACATTCATTGACAAATCCCATATTCTCCAAGCTGGTCATGTAGGTGATGTTGTTGCTATTGCTGTTGCTGTCGCTGCATGGGACTGGCTGGCAGCTGCTGGCGATGGCAGACCCACCCATAGGCAGAACAGCTGAGAATCACATACAACCTTTAGGAGCAGCAACAAAGCTGCTGAGACGATTGAAAAAATTGTCGGGCTGCTCTAGCAGCTCCTAGAGGTCATAATCAAGTAGGTCTTCTTCAACACAGCCATGATTGTGATGAGGTTTTGCCATTGCGGGGTCTGTACCAGTTGAGTAGATCCTTCGGGTGATCATACTGCAGATATTGTCTATCTTTGCGGGTTTAACCTCTGGCAAGGAGGAAGGAAAATCCGCATCGAGAGGACAAAATACACCTGTGCATGCAGTATTACCTGTGTGATTAATGTGTCTTGTATCACACTTCCGTTGTGCTCCACCTCCTGAACCAAACTCTTGTGGGACTGTAAACTGGCCTGTTTTCCAGACCTGCACACAATCGTGGATGGCAGTCTTCGTGAGGGCCATGAATGGCGGGGTGATTTTTTCAATCTATGATCTATTCCCATCTGTCGAATGCCATAGACGTATGTCCAGTGAATAAGATTGTCAATTGAAGAAGCTGCAAATCGAAACTTGCACTGCTAAATTGATCGTCAAGACAATGATTAAACAAGAAGATAACTTTGAACTTACATCACAAACCTTTTTGTGGAATGTAAACCTGTCCTTGACCAATATCCAGGCTACCAATTTCCGGATCTCTGTTGACGACTGTGTGCGAACTCCGTACATGGTGTCAATTGAGACCTTGGAGTGGTATGCCATTACTGCACGAGAGCGAGTAATCATTGTCAGAGCCTGATGCACAATGTCAGCGATGGACACAATTGTTGAGATAATCCATTTACCAGCGGAATATAGACACGTTGGGGGTCAAAGTTCCTCCGGGCTGGATCAATCCTGCCGGATTAATCCTGCCGATTTCTTCATACCACCAAGTATCAATCTTGGAGGTCTTCACTGCATTTGTGGCAAAGGATTTACCAACACTGCATAATTGATAGCTGAAGGCTTCACGTGTGCCGTCACCATTGCCGGAATGCTTGAAATGGTTGTCTGGGCCATTCATTCCATGCCGACAATGAGGCCTGTCATGTCTTCAACACATGGCTCATATCACCGCAGATTTGCAGCTTTCCATAGCACCTATTGCTCACCGGCATCGGTTGAATTCATCCTCTCGTAAATTTATTCATCAGTTGCCAGATTCAATCATTGAAACGCGTAATCAGATATCTTCTTGGATGTCTGTAGTGCAGGCTTATGATTATCCTCCTCCTCGGTGACAATATAGAATGCCTGACGCTCGGGATGTCAGGGTTGCACTCACATAGGGGAAAATTGAGTTGCTGAGACTGGTTTTCGGAGTTTTGAGCAGAAGGAATCTTTCGATGGCAGCTTGCACATTGCGTTCCCAGATAGTTGCCAAACAGGCTTGTCTTCGGATTCTGAAATCTCATCTCGACCATTAATGGAATTGTCGGGTATTTTTCGGAGATCATCATCAAGATCCTCGTCATCGATAGAATGTCTGTGTCTCCTGCTGCTGGAAGGCAGTGGAGATGGAGATGTGTGGTGCCTTATTCTCATGATTTAAAAGCCGGCAAGTGATAAGTACATAAAATTGAAGGAGTGCCCCAAGGAAATGTGAATGAATATAGAGTAAATGAATTAAAGCATTGTGTATATGAAACAAAGCATTGATATGATTCAAAGCATCATGGTTATACATGTTTTTATCCTCTCGACAATTCAAGGATTCTGGCTTGTCCCGCCTCCCACAGTTCCAAGTTGTTCGATGCACGGGAACCCTGAACTAAGAATGACTGGTGCCAAGTATTCCCCAGGGTTGTGGATTGGGATCTTTTGGCAAATATTGTTACGGCAAAGGGCTACAATGGGTTCGTGTGTCACTCAGCTTTCGGGTACCTTCTGTTGGGTAACGATACTGAACTACAAATTACATGATTGCCATCAACAGCAACAATGCAGGTTTCCATCATGAACACCCAGGTCTTCCGGTCGGCGCTGATGGCTCTGATGGAACCTCCTACCCTCTTACAGAGGTATACACGCTTCCTGTCACCCACGTGACAGGTGGCGTTGCATACGTACCTGCTGCACATTGCGCCCACCTATGCACCATCAGAACGATACATGTGTTACACTCTTCGCAGGGGCTGCAGTTATGCTGTAGCCGTTTACACAATGCCTGGAGGTGTTTATGCCTATTTCCGGCCGAGTGGCACATTTGACCTCTCCGCTATGGCTATAAACTGGATGCTGCACTCTCCCCACATATGTTTAGCTTTGAGATCTTGTCACTTATAACAATTCAGACATCGTTTCGGACGCATCGCTTGCCATTGCATTTGCTTCGCCCTTATCATATATCACAGGTCTGAAATATACTGTCCAATCTACCCACTCTCTAGTACTATACCTTGAGTCTTCAACAGTCTGCATTGATCCATGGTGAGTATACGATGCTTCTTCCTCCTCATCCGCATCGTCGCTATCCTCGCAATCATTCAGGTCAACATTTGTGGTTCTAATATGCCCCCAGCCCTCCATATTTTGTGTTGATCCATCATCGGCTTCTGATGCATCTTCCTCCTCATCCGCATTGTCGCCATTCTCGCCCTCATACCGGTCGACATCAGTGGTTCCCAGGTCAAACCACTTGAGTTCAGTCGCAGCCCATCGTCACCGGCTGCCGGTGGGGATGGCATTGTGCTCGTCACATTCGTCACCTTCATCCTCCTAATCCCCACTGTCCGGTGGCATCCCGAAATTCAATTTATGATCCACTCAATTGTTGGCTATCGGGATGTTTGGGTCAGTACATCCAATGTAAGGTTCTCCAAGCACCACTTCGGAGGTCAGATGGTGGAGAAGATGTGCATTGTCTGCACGCGCAACTTCCACGCTTATAACCATGGCAGGCGATGGGTTCTCCGCCTGTTGGATTTCAGGTTTGACTGTAGCAGGAATGTCTATATACACCCTCTGTTGGTAGCGCAGCGGTAGTGTGTTCCAGGTAATCATCAAGACTGAATAGGTGTCTACAACGCCAGATGAGTTCAACAACTTGCGACACGTTACAGTGCAGCAGGATGCGATCATACCACCGTCATACTTGTAGTTGAAGTAGTTCGAGTGATCAGGTCTGGCCGCGTTCAGCTGTGACTTGGAAGCTTTTGGATACACACCATTGTTTTTGTGCCACTCCAGGAGAGCATGGCACAACACGGTGCACGTAAACATGATCAGGGGCGAGGGTATATGAGTGTCGTTGTCGTCAATCATGAATTTATACAATCCGTCATCATAGATAACGAGTGATAGGAACGGTTCTGGACCGTCACTCCGGGTCCGGGTCCGGATCCAAACTTCAAAATTGACAAATTGGGAATCCAGATCATCAATAAACCCGAACTCCCAACTCGGGTACGGTTCAATGGTAAACTCCCAACCAGTCTGAATCGGGCGGGTTGTCAGCGGGTTGCCCAGCAGGTCCATCTATAGATTCATATAAGGCTCTTGTATTTGCAGTGTGTTAATACTAACTTATCAGAATCGCGTTTTCAGCAACCAATACTGTCCTTTTGCATGTTGAGCAGTTTGCAATATCAATTAATTTGGTATCTGTGTTTCACCTTCGATAAATGTTATTCTTGCCTAGGAATAGGGTCAATAATTCAGTTATGCACGCGATGATCTGGGCGATGCCTTGATTAAGAAATATGCAAGTTCTAAAACTGTTGACGCTCTGTTGAGGCTCATTTTCAGAATGCCGCAGCGAGCCTGTCGCTGTTGTCTTCGCCAGTGAAGGCTACCAATATCTCATCAATGGATGGCTGTAACCAATCGGAACATAACTTACCCATTGTGCAAAGCCAAAAATCGTTGACGCTCCGTTGATGCTCATGCTAGGAATGGGGTTGTGACCGTGTTGCTATCTCTGTTGCCAATACAGGCTGCCAATACGTCCGTTAAGCATAACAACGGCTAAGCCACTGGTCAATTACCGTACTTACAAGACCACAAATCGTTGCCTCTCTGTTGACGCTCATCATAGAGTATCGTTCATTCAACATCTGCTGCCATGGATAATTGTTTTCATCCAGATTTGACTTTATTGGTTGTCTTGCTACATGATTGTGACTCGGCCCTGTGGCAAAGCTGAGTGGCATAATATTCCTGCACGGTTCACCCTCACATGACTAACAATGATGTATAATGTCAAAAGATTCATTGTGCCTGCTATACATCGATTTATGAACCGATATTCACACGCAACTTCTCATCATTCGCCCATGGATTATCTTTAACTGAAACCCTTGGTCAAGCTACATAAAGCTGTTGAACCATTGACGCATTCTGTCCTACTTTTTCTTCCCTCATGTATTTCTCCGCAATTCTAGTGCATTGACCGTGACCAACACATTTTCACACTGGCTGTTTGACTTCGGTGTTGGCCGAACCAATCCGGGCACATTTGGTGCGGCGCACAACTCCTGCTGCTCCAGGCATTCTGGATCCTTGATGGCAGTGATGCATTCTATATCAGATTCATTGTCCGCTGCGCCATCCTCTTTGCTGACAATTGGATTATCCAAGTCGCCATGCCAGTTTAGCTACTCATCGGTGCCCGAAATGCTTTGGGGTGCGCTATCCTTGTCGCTTTGCACTGGATGACAATTGATTCTCCGGATTCACCAGACATTTAAGATTTGAGTTCGCCTTCCAGGGAGGTCCTTGGCAGACGAAGCCGGTGGCAAAGGTGATCTTTCTGACGATTTAAATGCGGCCGCACCATCAGGTTGAAAGAGTGACCAGGATGCGTTGAGGTTCGCTTCTGTGTCCGAAATGTATCCTACGGCGGACATCGGTTTGTTTTAAACGTGAGTTTCGTGCTGGGTAGCACGCAGGTTTTGGCTGCCCTGCCACATCCCCAAAAAGTCATGAACCATGGCCATTTTGTGCAATTTCCTTCCCTTTGCCTCTTTCTTCATTTCCGAGTCGTTTTCTGTGTTCATGGTATCCAATTCTGAGTCAGTGCCTACCAAAATCACGTTATTGGCTCGATCAAACTGCCTTTGACGACTTTTTTGCGCAGGGTCTCTCCTGTGGGTTTTGACTGCCTCCAGCCAATAACATCTCAGCCAAGCGAAATAATGGCCTCTACTCTGACACCTTGTGGAATGATAGAGAATATGTCGCGCACCACATTCGAGAGATCAGCGTACCATGAATGCGTTTCTTCTTGTGGCACCACGAATCGGTTATGTCCGGTATCCAAAATGTACAACTAATCTCCATTGGGTCGGAGTAGTAATCATTGAGATTTGGATTAATTTGTCCACAGTTCTTTTGCGCTACAGGCGGGAAGTTCAAATAGAGACTGGTGGCGGTCAATAAGCGGGCGGCACGATCACTTCGTCCGGGTGTCGTCTCAGCAACATTGTCAGGCGTTAAGTATTCTTCATAATCGCTGGACAAATCATATGTACCAAAGGATGATTGGTAGGACAGTCATGCCATTGCAGAGTGGAAGAGATTGCCGCTCGGTACGGTTTCGAGTTTAATGTCACGCACACATCGGTGTTTGGCACAGTATTCATTCGCCACATCCTTCAGAAATGCCTCTCCGTATTGGGTAGTGTAGGATATCTCATCATCAGGATCAATATCCATTCCCTTGCCCCAGTTTCTAAACAATCACAACTTCCGGAAAGGATCGAGGATATGTGCAGAAATGAGAAGCATCCCTGTCATTGGAGTCACTTCAGCGTAGTATTTGGAAAGCTTCTGTCAAGGTAACTTCACAGCAAAGAACAAGTCTTCTTTCCACTGAGTCTTCTTCTTGGCCAAAGCTCGCATATCGCAATCCATGTGATTGAACATGTCGTTGTACACTGTGATGACGTGATGGAATGTGACTGTATGCCTCCTCGACATCCACAGAGTCCAATATCAAAACGGGCTTGGTAATTCCATCACATACTTGACAATCGTCCACTCATCCTGAGTTGTAACTAGTGGCCAGTATTCACTGGATGTTGGGTTTTGAAACCACTTGCATGTGAATTCCCGTGATCGGTAGGCGCGCTTGAGCAACTCCAGTGTAGAGTTCCAACATCTCTGCACATCCATAATCTGAAGTACTACAAGGCAAACTTTGGATTTTTGACAGTCAAACAACTCCATTCGGCGACCAGGTGTTAGCGTAATCAATTCAGCAAGCATTCTCTGCTAGATGAAGGTCAGCTTCAGGACTTTGAAAATATCATGAAATTCTGACTGTCTCAATTATCTTTGCTAAACCTGGTCTCATGGCCGACACCTTGATGTTTCAAGCATTCCGCTCTTTTCGAAGTCTCTGACTCTTCCCAACGTCCAGGCTTTCATTCTCTCCTAATTGCTGATCACGCTCATGGGCTTCCAAAAACTTGGTACGGCCTTTCACACCGGGACTGCTCGTGATTGCACCTAAAGCAAGCTGTATGACCTGCGCATTGCATGGTATGTGGTTCCTCAATGCTGGCCACACGATTCCAGAGGCCCCAAGTGTTGATTGCAGTTCGCGTGTCTTAGAGTCGTTTGAGGAAGCTGTATGAGATATAATACTCAGCAAACAGCCATCGGTAAGCTCAAAACGATCAACCGGGTCCTTCAAATGTACAGCTAGCTTTGCTCCAGTATGTTGGCCTTTGACCTATCAACCTTAATTAGGTTTCGATACAGGAACAGAACAGGCGATCAACCTCATCGAGAGCGAGTTGAACTTCATCCAATGCCCAATTTCAATCTATATGGTATACATTGACTGAATTTATGGCAGGTTTGTTTGTTGAAGTCCATTCGTCCAAAGCTAAATCAACTTCATTTCGTAACGGCAATTGCTTCTTAATTGCATCCACAGTCACCGCATATTTCCACCTGCAAATGTTGCTATGTGTCGTAGTGGACCGTAGGACTAGGTCGTGGCGTAATGCCTTGTATGATTATCATAGCTCCAGATATGATATATTGGTCCATGGAATGTGTGCCGAAACAAATCCGAACATGAGGTAGCGATTCCACGTTTCTTGGTGAAATTCGGAAGTTTCAAAGTGCTTAGCTGCCAGATTGGAACATTTTGTGTGTGATTTCGATCAATATGGATTTAACTGGATATCGAATCTGATTTTTTTCTGCGCACTTACTACTGTAATTCCTCGACTTCGTTCCCTCTTCGGGATGGCAAAAGCTGTTTCATCCACCGGCGAACAAGTCAATCGTGTGACTTCTGACTCTGTTAATTGGTTTAACTTTGCGATGTGAGCGTTTGCCAGTAAGTGTTTCCCCATTAAGCTGGTCCCATGTTCTGATGGATGACGAAGAACTTAATGAAGAACGATACAAATGATTCCAGAGCTGCCGGTCTCTTCATTTCTTTAGTGTAAATAGAATCGCCAGGACAGCGCAGGTCTAGAAATATTCCAAGCAATCAGCCGCTTCAAGCCTTCCTTCATTGAAGCCCACCAACCATGGAAGATGATTTGCAATGTAAGGTCGCTATAATCATGAATAAAGACGCATTCATCTTTGGAAGAGATCATAACCTCGAGCAATGATGTGTTCAAACATTTTGTATCCGACAGGGTGGTAGAAATCAGGATGCAGGGTATTCCGACTCGAGAGACTGCTGAAAATTACGATATAGACATACAGACTGCGAGTTCTTAAATATTGATGCCACAGCTACGAGGAAAATAATCAGATTGAAAAGACATTGCATGCATATTTGTGAAGTTGAAAACAAGGACAGATTGCAACGACTGACCGCGGAAAACTGCATTTAAGAGAAGTCTAATGCAGTATATTGCTGTGTAGCATTTGGAGCCTAGATGCACCGTGGGCGCTGAATTGTAGGAGGCGGACACGATATGGTCACTTGCATTTTTGCCAAAAAAGTCTTCCGACGAGTACAATCTGGTTTATCTGCATTCCATTCCGATCAGATTGTCCACTATGCCGGTGCACGGATCGTTGACGCTCCATTGAAGCACATTTTGGGACATGGTAATGATACTGTCGGAAGCATATTTGCCGTGAAAGGCAGCTAATAGTACAATTATAGATCATTGTCATCGCATAGCCCCTTGATTTTCCAAGATGGAAGGCCAAAAATCGTTGACGCTACATTGAGGCTCATTTTTAGTGCATAGTGACGAAGTCGTCGAAAGAATTTTTCGCTAGAAAGACGGGCGATGGTTCGATTATGTGTTACTGTCCCAACTCTCCCCTCGGATATTCCAAGAAGCATGGCCACAAGCCGTTGATGCTTAGTTGACACTCATATTTAGGACATCGTTGCGATGTTATAGCAATCGCTTTTGTCTAGAAAGGCAGCCGATACTCAGATTATGGCTTAATGTTGCCCCACAGCCCTAAGATTCTTCATGATACAAGGCCAAAGTCATTGACACTCCGTTGACACTCATTTTTAGGACGTAGTCGCGATGTCGTGGCAACCGTTTTTGCCTAGAAATGCTGACGCTAATCAAATTATGGCTCAATGTCGCCACACAGCTCAAGGATTTTCCATGATACAACGCCACAGGTGGTTGACGCTCTGTTGACGATCAATTTTTAGGAGATAGTTGCAATGTCTTTGAAACAGTTTTTGCCTAGAAAGGCAGCTGATACTGTGATTATGGCTGAATGTTGCTGCACAGCCCTAGGATGTCCCATGATACAAGGCCAAAAGTCGTTGATGCTCTGTTGACGCTTGATTTTAGGATATAGTAGCGATGTTGTTGCAAGAGGTTTTGCCTAGAAAGGCAGCCCGTAGCACGATTATGGGGTAACGTCGCCGCCCAGCTCATCCATTTTCCAAGACGCAAGGCCAAAGTCATTGACGCTCTGTTGACGTTCATTTTTAGGACATAGAAGAAATGTTGCCCCCACCATTGTTCCATAGAAAGGGGGCCAATAGTGCGATTAGAACCTACTGTAACCGCGCAGCCTACTGGATGATTCATGACGCAATGGCAAAAATCGTTCACACTCTGTTGACGCTCATTTGTGGGATGTGGCAACGAGCGTGTCATTTGGCTCTTTTGTAACGATGCCAACCTATACCTCCGCTTTGGAAGGATGTGACAATGCAGCCTACTGATTGCTGAATGTGTAAGACACAAGATCGTTCACACTCAGTTGACGCTCACATTAATCACATTGAAACACCCTTTGTACACTCAATAATTGTACCCAACAAATCATATACTCATTATTAACCTCCAGTATGGGGTTTGTATATATCTGTAACGGCACGGCTGCACGTGACGTGTCCAGGGCCGGGTAACACCCGCTTTATATAGTCGGCTCGCCACGAGCCTTAGATCTCTAGCGATAATCTTACCTTTATACTACTGTACAATATTGACAGCCACGTTTGCAACCGTATCTACTGATATACCTTCCTACGAGGCCATACACGGGCGTATGCCTTTACACTATTATCGCTCTTTAAATTCAGATACGTTTCGCATACGGGATTTTATGAATTACCCCTTTCCAATGCGTCACAATAGGCGCGAGATATCGTTCAAAATTGAGAGCACTGATTGCAGAAGCGAAGTATCTTAATAAGTCTATTGAATTGAGGTTAACGGTAGCAGAGACGATCTTGTGCGGATTCTAGTGGCCAATCAGCCAAAGACGCGTCGCGACACCTAAGAACGAGAAATCGTCCGCATTTGACAGTGACAGATTGCAAAAGCAAAGAGGCGTGATAAGTACACCCAATTGAGGTTAACGATTGCAGAGACAATGCGAGTTGATTCCAGAGGCCAATGAGCAAGGAGACGCGTCAGCGACCAAGTCAGTCAAAGTCAATTACAACGAATTCATACGCGAACTCGAAGGCTATCAATCGCGGGATGAATGAGATTGATAAGTTACAATCCAATTGAGCCAATTGACGATGACAGGGACGATTCCAGATCCCATACGTCCACGAGAGTCGCGTCACCGGCAATGCCGAAGCCGGCCCTTTTCCCGAGATTTCTTCGATACTTATCCGACAAGCGCAAGCGAAGCTGTGAAGAGCATAAACGGGCACATACCTCGAGCGAAGCGCACCTACGGAGGATCAGGGCAGATTTACGAAATACGCGCGATTCACGTCGATCCACATCGCCGACGACAGTTGCAATCGCGATTACTTTCTACACGACTTGACGGAGTCATCTACGTTACGGAAGCTGCGAAGGTGGATTTACACGATACACTCAACGGGATTATCTACGTTACGGATGATGTTGGGAGTTTACCGCAGTGGCTACGGAAGTCTTACAAGGCTATATATGGATCAATGGACACAGTTCAAGATAGTGGAGCAGCGATCGCGATCGTGGCAGCTTTGAATGGGAAGTACAATAACCCCCGAATGGTCTAAAGTGGCTAGCAGATACAATTCGCGATTACCATTGTCAATTATCACACTTGGCACCTGATTGGACGGCCGAATCGGATCGTTGCGAGGAGAGAGAGCCATCTGCGCCAACTCTATTCTATTTCGTCAAACAAGTCAACGAAAGCGGATCAATCGCCAACATGCGAATACGGATGTGCCCATACGATGGCACAGGAAGAGGGTTCTTAGGAATACAATGGAGATGATTTCTTTGTAGCCGGGATTCTGAGGATCCACGGGGCTACCGGAGGATGGACTGTCTGGGCACTCTCAGGAGACCAGCGCATTCCACATGTATTTAAAGCGCAAAGAGGTTCAATTGATATGTCGTATCCCCACGTGGGAATGGACGGTTACTTGGTTGTCAGACAGTCCCAATTGGGTGAGGCAAGCACGTTATTTGGTTGTCAGACAGTCCCATTTGGGTGTGACAAGTATGTGATTCGCTCAGTGAGCTTATTCGTACAAATTGGTGGCAGCCGCGGTGGACGCACTGTGTGAGCTGGAGATTGAGTTTGGATTCCCTTGGTATAACTCCAAGAATCCTAGGGTCGACTTGCAAAGCATTCGACTTTTGGCTCTGCAACCCCAGGGTGAGCGGAAGAGGTGGCAGTGGACCGGGCAAGCCATCAGGTATGCCCCGGGACTGTACCTGGATCACGGC
>Ga0307515_10004812_pt1 | contig 27635 bp, 25 predicted proteins | sample 17_EM_MG_FD_194513 | JGI IMG/M metagenome (GOLD analysis project Ga0307515, IMG submission 194513) | Populus trichocarpa ectomycorrhiza microbial communities from riparian zone in the Pacific Northwest, United States - 17_EM | ecosystem: Host-associated > Plants > Roots > Unclassified | place... | reverse complement strand
CAAAGATCTGGACAAAGCCTGCGAGTCCATCGCAAAGATCTCGCCGCGCGATGCCGAGACATATCGAAACTTCGCCATGCAGAGCGCGCGCATGTTGCCCCTCTTCATTTCGGGCTTGTATGCGCCGCCCATGCCGATGGGCGCGCTCATCGGGATGCTCGATCAAAGCGACGAAGGCCGCGAGCTCTTAGACGCCATGCATCGCAGCGCGCTCAACCTCGCCGAAGGGCTATTTGAGAACGAGAAGGTTCGCATCCATCTCGTGAAGCTCATCACCGAGAACATTCAGCTGCCGGACGAGCTGGGTACCGGCATGGGCATGTATCTCATGCCCGGCATCATTCACACCTACGGCGTGTCGCAGCCGGTGGGCGGCAGCGGCAAGCTCACTGAGGCGCTGGTTCGCTGCATCGAGCACTACGGCGGCGAAGTGCAATGCAATCGTGAAGTCACCAAAGTGCTTACGTCCGGCGGCCGTGCAACCGGTGTTCAACTTAACGATGGCGAGCGCTTTACTGCGAAGGATGGCGTTATCGGCGCCATCCATCCCTATAAGTTGCGACAGTTCGTGAGCGGCGTGCCGGACGCCGTCCTCATGCGCGCCGAGCGCGCGACACTCGGCTCATTCAGCCTGTTCGTCTCACACTATGACTTGAATGAGCAAGCGCGCTTTACCGCTGGCCAGGATGTGGGTCGGGCAACGATGCTCGAGTTCATGACCACCGACAAGATGAGCGAGATGCTCGACGACTTTCACGAGCTACGGCGCGGACGAATCTCGAAGCGCCGGCTGGTGGGCGGTGGTGATGAAAGCATCAACGACCCCACGCGCGTGCCTCCTGGCAAGGGCCTTTTCCACGGCATTACGTTCGCCCCGTACGACTTGGAGGACGGCGGACCTGAGAAGTGGGACGAGATCAAAGAGCACGTCGCCGATCTCAGCCTGGCGGCATACCGACAATATGTTTCGAACCTCACGCCGCAGAACATCATCGCGCGAAAGGTTTACTCGCCCTTGGATCTCGAGCGCAGCTCGCCGAATAGCATGGTGCGAGGGGATGTGCACGGTGTTGCACCGTTTCTGTATCAGACCGTCGGGCATCGTCCGACGTCCGATTTGGGCCAATATACCGTTCCGGGCGTAGAGCACTTGTATCTGGTGGGGCCGTTTATGCATCCGGGTGGTGGGGTCTACGGCGCCGGACGTGCAACCGCGATCAAGATGTTCGACGATCTGAACCTGGACTTCGACAAGGTAGCGAACCGGCCTTCATGAAAATCTACGGCGCTGACGGCAAGGAAATGATGAACGTCAGCAAACTCGAACGCGACGGCTCCACGTTGGTTATCAAAGGCAAGATTTTCGGCGCAATGCCGCTCACGGCGAAACTGAAGCCGGAAGAAGCGCGCAAGCTGTTCGGCCTGATGAATTTCCGGATGTGGTTGTTCGTTCTCAGCTTGCCGTTTCGGCGCAGCTAGCCGCTCAATGGCTGCGCACACGATCGAACTGCCTTTGCGCTTGTCTGCCTTCGAAACTGCGAGCTTATCGATCAGTGCTCGTGCGGTTGCGTGAGCAACGAACTAAGCACACGACGCATCCATCGATGGGTTGGCTCGCTCATCGGTGTCTTTTTTCTGTTCATCGCGCTCTCGGGACTCGGTCTGCAGTTTGAAATCCTCGCCGATGACGGCAGCGCACCGGCGCTCGGCGTCGCGCCGAAATATGCGCGCGATGACGACGGCAAGGTACTCAGCATCGCGGCCTCGAACGAGCAAATTCACGAGTGGATGGCGAACTCCTTGCGGGCGGCTCACGAGTTGGCGCCCGGACAACCTGTCATCAGCGTGCAACTGCGACTTGTCGGTAAAGATCCTATCGGAGAAGTGGTCGTCGCATCACCGGGTCCGCGCCAGCTGTTCATCAATGCGCGCACGGGGCAGACGGCCGCGAAGCCAACCTTCATTCGCAAGATCCACTTCATTCTGCTGCGCCTGCATCGCGGCGAGTTGATCGGCCCTGTGGGCACGGCCATCAGCATAGTGTGCGGAGTCGCCCTTCTCGTTCTCGCGGGGACGGGGCTGTGGGTTTACATCAGCATGCTTGGGCGCCGATTGCGCGCCGGCAAGCGTGGACTTTTTTGGAACTAACTGGCCGCAATGAAGAGCAACCGGCGAAGCGGGCATCGCGTAATGGGCACTTTGGTCGCAGTGTTTCTATTCGCAAGCGCACGTTCCAGATTGGCTCGGCATGCTCGGCCGTCGACTGCGCGCCGGTGAGCTTGGAATTTTTTGGAACAAGCCCACCGCAATGAAAAGCAATCTGCGAAGCGTGCACCGAGCAATGGGCATTCTGGCCGCCCTGTTTCTATTCGTCATCGCGCTATCCGGTTTGGCGTTGCAGGTACATTTGATCGTGGAGCCGCCACCGTCGATCACGCCGCCAAAGCCCCGTGACGCTGTGGCCAACACGCACCGGTCGATGGCTCCGGCAAAGTCCAGTGAGGTTGCCTCCAACCCTCCCCTGTCGATCACTCCGTTGAAGCTCAGTGACGCCGCGGCCAACACACACCCGTCGATGGCTCCGCCAAAGCCCAGTGAGGTTGCCTCCAACCCTCCCCCGCCGATCACTCCGTTGAAGCTCAGTGACGCCGCGGCCAACACACACCGGTCGATGGCTCCGCCAAAGCCCAGTGAGGTTGCCTCCAACCCTCCCCCGTCGATCGCTCCGTTGAAGTCCGGTGAGGCCACGACCCCGCCACCTAGCCCGTCAGACGAGAACATCCAATCGCTGCTCGCGACCGTGCTCGAATCCGCGCAGCGCGCGCAACCCAATGCACCGGTCATCGCCGTTCGACTCCGTTTGCAAGGCAAACAGCCCATGGGCGAAGTCACCTTCGCCACGCCCGAACCTCAGTTACTCGCGTTCGATGCAACGACCGGCGCCGCCTCTCCACCTCCGCCAGGTCTCGGCCAGCTGCATGCGACACTATTGCGCATCCACCGCGGCGATCTCATAGGCCCGACGGGAGTTTGGTTGAGCATCGCGAGCGGCTTAGCGCTGATCGGCCTCGCGGTCACCGGCTTGATCGTTTACCTGCGCATGTTTCTGGCGCGGACCCAGATCAACCGACGCGCCTTTTTTTGGAAGTGACGCCCGAGCCGCCCGCTACTCTGCGATCTTCAACACAATCTTGCCGCGCGTGTGGCCTTGCTTGTTCAGCTCTTGCGCTTGCGCGGCTTGCTCGAGCGGGAATGTCTTCGCCACCGTGATGCGAAGCTTCCCGGCATCGGCGAGTTTGCTCAACTCCGTGAGCGTGGAGCCGAATTTATCCACCGGTGCGCCGGGTGGTGGCGGACCTTCGTACGCGCAGCGAATGCCTAAAGATTCGCACTGTCCGTCGGGCAATCGACCGGCAATGCCAAGCAGAATGCCGCCCTTGCGAACGACTTTTGCCGATCGTTGCAAGGTCCCACCGCCAATCGTGTCCAACACGACATCCGCATCCTTCACGACATCTTCAAACTGAGTCGACTTGTAGTCGATCGGTTGGTCGACGCCCAGCGACTTGAGATACTCAAAATTCGCGGCAGACGCCGTTGCGTACACATACGCGCCGCGCGCCTTCGCAATCTGAACCGCAATGGACCCGACACCACCCGCGCCGCCTTGAATCAAGACACGTTGGCCTTTTGCCACCTGCCCTTTATCCACGAGCGTGCGCCAAGCCGCAATTCCCGCAACGGGAATCCCCGCCGCTTCCTCGAAACTGAGTTTCGCGGGCTTCACCGCCACATCGAACTGCGACACGACGCCGTAATCCGCATAGCTGCCTTGTGCCGAATGTGAAAGCGCCCCGATCACCGCATCGCCGACTTTCCAGCCCGTAACCCCTGCACCGAGCTTGTCGATGACTCCCGCCGCATCGAAACCCGATATGCGGCCGGGCGCTCCGGCCCCACGCTCTCTCAGCTTCCAATCGATGGGATTCACGCTCGCCGCATGGATGCGAATACGCAGCTCGCCCGCGCCTGGCTCGGGCACCGCCACCTTCTGAAGTTGCAAAACCTCAGGCCCACCGTTGCCGGTCACTACGATCGCGCGCATTTGCCCCACCGTGGGTTGAGCACCATAGCCCGGACCCCCGACAGCGGCAGCCGCCAGCACTTCACACATCATGTACGTGAACATTCTCCGCATCGATCGATCTCCAAACGCTCGGACAGGCTCCTAGGCCAGCTCCGGTGCGAACCTTCCATCTAACAAGACAAAGATCATGCGTGCCGTCCGCTCGGTGCGATTGCTCCAGGCATGATTGGTCCCCCGCTGAATGACGATATCCCCTGGACCGAGCCTCACTTCATCCTCATCGAGCACCAACCAGATTTCGCCGCTGACCACAATACCGTAATCGATTGTCTGCGTTCGATGCATCAAGCGATGTTTGGATGTTTCGTGACCTGTCCCCGCATGCGCGGCGCCAATCTCCGCAAAAGCCGCGGCGGCTTGTTCTGGGGACAACGCGTTCTGAGTGGAGTCCGGTGGAATGTCCACAACGCGAATCAAACTGCCCTGCGGGGAGGGATGTAATTGCAAGGGCCGTAGCGTTGGGTCCGGCCCATTATCCACGGGCGCTGGGCTCGTGGTCGTATTCCAGATCTCATGAAAGAACGTGCCCGGCACGGCTTTCAATGGAATGACATTCGGCGGTGTGCCGTCCATTGCAACAATGGCGCGGGCGTCTGTGTCATGACCGGTAACGACACGGCGCACGGGCGGCAAACGATGCATGCTCAATTTCCGTCGCCGATGGTTGTGCCGCCATCAACGATCAGGTTTTGCCCCGTGATGAACGCGCCGGCGCGCGAAGCGAGCATTACCGCCACTCCGGCAATCTCATGCGGCTCTCCGGCGCGGCGCAGCGGCGTAAGTGCCAACCGGCGCGTCATGACTTCATCGTTCTCTAACATCGACCGCGCGAACTCGGTGCGAATGAGCCCAGGCGAGATAGCGTTCACGCGCACATTGCTCGGCCCCCATTCCACAGCGAGATTGCGCACGAGTTGCGCATTACCGGCTTTGGACAAGCCGTACAACCCGATCGCTTTGTTCCCGCGGACACCCGAAATGCTGGATGTGACGATCACACACCCCTCACGCCGCTCCGCCATTCGCGGAACGACGAGACTCGTGAGCCACAACACGCTGCGAAGATTGACGGTCATCGTCAAATCCCAATCGCAATCTGACGCGCTGCCGATCGGCCCGGTGTGCGGAGCGATGCCGGCGTTGCAAACGAGAATGTCGATTTGCTTCCGCTGCGAAAGCGTGCCACGCACTAGCGTTTCAAGATCGTCGCGCGAAGAAACATCGCAAGGGATGCCCAACGCGTCGTGGCCGGCAGCGCGCAACTGTGCCGAAACTTCTTCGCACGCGTCGATCTCATTGCTGGATATCACGACCCGCGCGCCCGCATCGGCCATGGCCTCGGCGATTGCAAGGCCAATGCCGCGAGTGCCGCCGGTGATCAACGCCACCTTGCCACTGAGATCGAATAGCGCCTGATTCATAGCAGCTGACACACTTCATCGAAAGAGGGCTGAACGAGCAAACGTCGCGCCGTTCGCGCTTGGGTCGAAAACGCCGTAGGCGACTTTCGGCCGACAAAACACAGCCGCAGGCCGCTTGCAGCAGAAAAACTAGATCGGTTGCGCGACAACTTGCAGCGTGCGCTGAATGAGCCCGGCAGGATCCGCATCGGGTGTTGGGTGCTGTTCCCACTCGCCGATCTGCAGCGAGTTGTTGAAAATCGTCTTGCATCGCTCATAGCGCCGCTGCATGTACGTTTCCAGCTGCTCGGCAACCGGTGTGTCTTGGGCTAACACCTCACCTAGAACGACAGCATCTTCCATCGCTTGCGCCGCGCCTTGACCCAGATGAGGAGTGGTCGGATGCACCGCATCCCCCATCAACACAACGCGGCCGTTATACCACGGTGCATCCACGAACACGGCTTTCAGCGGGCGATAAACCACCAGGCTCGAGTCCACGATTTGTTCGCGAAGTGACGCCATGAAGCCCGTGCACGGGGCAAGCCGGCCGCGGAAAATTTCCGCGAGCTTAGCTTGCGGCAGACGCGGATTGCCCGGCTCCGCTTGCACGAGCAGCACGTATCCCGTGTCCGCTGTCAGAGGGATAAATCCCGCTTTGCCGCCCTGCAGTCCCATGATCATTACCGCGCGTACTAGCTCTTTGGGTCGCGGCACGTTGTAGCGCCAGACGCCCTGCCCCGTGAATTGCGGAACGAACCGGTCCCCGTATAACGATTCACGCACTTTGGAAAAACAACCGTCCGCGCCGATCATCAGATCGTATTCGCCGCTCGAGCCGTCCGAGAATTTCACCATGACGCGATCGGCGGTCTGCTCGAATTTCTCGTAGGTCGTCCCTAAGCGAACTTGAGTGCCGAGCTCGAGCGCGGTACCGATGAGCACCCGGTGGAGCGCGGGTCTCGTGAGCCCGAGATCCGCCGGGTAGTCCGGCCCCGCAAGCGCCACGCCGTGAATGTCGACGAGTGGCTTACCCGCCAAGTCCGCGAACATCAGACCGTCATATGGAAAACCGATGGCGATGCACTGTCGCGCGATACCTAGCGCTTTCAACGCGCGGATGGCATTGCCCTGAACCACGATTCCGACGTGATACACCGTCCACTCGCGATTCATTTCGATTAGATCCACAGCGATGCCGGCGCGCCTTAGCGCAATCGCCGCACACAGCCCACCGATTCCACCGCCGACGATGAGCACCTGCTTCACTCGAGCCATGAACTCCCCCCGCGCAACCGACCGGGCCGATGATAGAGACCGCTGCAGGGTACGGCCAACCGTTACGGCCGATTGTCCTCATCACGTTTCGTGATAGCTGTGGGAACGGCGCCTTCGAGGTACTGCATATTCCACGGTGCGGCAGCCATCATGAACGGCGGAATATTGTGTACAAAGCTCGTAAACCCGAATGGATTTCCTGCGCCGCTACTGCGCCGTATAGCCGCCATCCACCAACAAACTGGTGCCGGTAATCAAGCTCGCCGCGGGCGAAGCTAAGAACTCAATGGCGGCGACCACTTCCGGAATGGTGCCGATGCGGCCCATGGGGATTTTGGCCAGCACGGCTTCTTTGAACGCAGCGTCCTCGAAGTATGGGCTCGTCATGGGAGTTTCGATAAACGTGGGCGCCACGCTGTTCACGCGAATGCGGTGCGGTGCGAGCTCCAAAGCCATCGCCTTCGTGAGCCCTTCGATAGCGTGTTTCGTCATGCAATACACCGAGCGACTCAACGCACCGACGTGACCCATCTGCGATGACATGTTTACGATAGCGCCGCCGTCGTTCTTGACCATCACGCGCGCGGCCGCCTGGGCCGTAACGAACATGGACCGCACATTGAGCGCGATGATTTCGTCCAAGGTGGCGAGGTCGACATCCAAAAACGGTTGTGGCCGATTCATGCCCGCGTTATTCACCAGCACGTCGCAGTGCTCAAGATTGGAGAACAGCCGCTGAACTTCGATAGCGGATGTGACGTCGCAAGGCGCTACCCTCGCCTTGCCGCCGGAGTCTCTGATGATCGCCGCTGCCGACTCCAGCTCTTCCCGATTGCGCGCCACCAGCACCACTTCCGCGCCTCGGGACGCAAATGCTTCCGCACATCCGCGCCCGATACCTCGGCTCGCGCCGGTGATGACGACGACACGTTTGGAAAATTCGCTGTGCTCATCCATGAAGTTTCGCTCCGCTTACGGCCTCTTGGGTCGCACGGCGGCTAAGAGCCTGTGCGAGTCACAGGTGCCGCCGCGAGGCCGCAGCAGGTAATGCATGAGTCGGACAGGCTCCTACGGTTCAAAGTGCGGCAATTCTCCTTCGGCCTCGGCAGCGGGTGCCGCTCACGCGCGCAGCCGACTCAACTCGATGCCGCTGCCCACCGGCAGCAACACAGTATCGAACCGCCCAGTTGCACGCACGTGCGCGCGATAGGCTTCGGCGTCGGGCCGGAAGAACGGCGGCTCGAGCATGTTATCGGCCACCAGTATCGCGCCCTCGCCGAGCTTCGGCAGAAACAGATCGAAGCAGCGAATGTAAAGATCTTTCCAAAGATCGACTAGAACAAAGTCGATCGGTCCTGAGATGTCTTTCAATAATTGCAACGCGTCACCGACTCGGAAATCCACATAGACATCGAGCCCCGCCTTGGCGAGTGCAGCCTTGGCATAAGCGGATTTCTTCTGGCTCCACTCAAGGGTCACTACCCTGCCGCCGGTTTCGCGCGCCGCGTCCGCGAGCCACACACTGGAATACCCATACGACGTGCCGAGCTCAAGGATCGTCTGCGCTTTGCTCCCTCTTGCCAGCACATTGATGAGGCTGCCGGTGTTGGGACCGACTGAAATCAGGAACTCGTCGAGTCGCGGCGCGAGCTCCTCATACGGCGTCGCTGTCATGAGTGCGGATTCGGCCGCCGCGCGCGTGTGATATTCGGAGAGCAAAGATTCCATTCGATTGTCCATTGCTTATTATCCCGCCTCAACCGGCTCTGTCGTATCAATTTGGCTGATGACGGGCTGCGCGCGGAAAAATTGTCCGACCCGCGCGCGACGGTATAACGTCCTGCCGGCCATTGCGCCCGCGGTTCGTCGGCGCGCGGCTCGTTTGAAAGAGCAATACCTATGAAACGCAGAACATTTCTCGCCACATCCATTGCGTCGGGTGCGGCTCTGGGGATGGGCGCCGAATCACGGAGCGCGGAGAAAGCCGACAAGCCTGAAAAAGCGCCCTATAAGCGCATCTCTTGCGAGGAAGCCTTTTCCACTCCAGAGATCGTCGCGGAGCTCAAGCGGGTCGCCGGAGGCGTGCCGAGCATGAGCAGCGGCCCGATCGCGGGACCCTTCATGCCCGCGCTCCTGGATATAGGCGAAGGCCGAATCCAAACGATGGATCGCGACGGCGTGGATATCCAAGTGCTGTCGCTGACCTCACCCGGTGTGCAGAACTTTGACCCCGCGACGGCCGTGAGCTTGATGAGAGCCACCAATGACCGGTTGGCGGAGGCCATTCGTAAATACCCCGCACGCTTCGCCGGCCTGGCCGTCATCGCCCCGCAAGACCCCGTGGCTTCCGCCAAAGAGCTCGAGCGCGCGGTGGAGTCGCTCGGCATCAAAGGCGGCATCATCAACTCACACACGCGGGGGGAATATCTCGACGACCCTAAGTTCTGGCCGATCTTTGAGGCGGCCCAGGCACTGAATGTGCCCATCTATATCCACCCTCGCGAGCCGTCGTCGGGTTTGGCCAGCGAGCTGACCATGCCGGGCTTCACTGTCGGTTGGGGATTCGGAGTCGAAACCGGCTCGCACGCTCTGCGCCTCATTGCTTCGGGCGTGTTCGACAAATATCCTATGCTGCGCATCGTGCTCGGGCACATGGGCGAAACCTTGCCCTTCGTCATCGACCGCATCGATAACCGCTTCCAGTGGGAATCGAAGCTGTTCGGTAAGCCCAAAATCGAGCGCCTGCCGAGCGAATACCTCAAGAATAACTTCGTCGTGACAACGAGCGGCATGAACTATCGCGCGCCGCTTATGGCGACCATCGCGCAGATCGGCGTAGACCGCGTGATGTTCGCGGCGGACTACCCGATGGAAGTGCAGGCGGACGCCGTGCGGGAGATGGAAGCGATGCCGCTGTCAATGCAAGACAAGTGGAAAGTCTGGGAAACGAACGCCCGCAAGGTGTTTGCGATATAGCCGCGAGGCTTCAATTCCCGGCGTGTCTTGTCGGGACAGCGCTGGGTACGGGCGCTATGCCGTCGAGCGCCCTCGAATTTCCGGGAGCAAGAGCTTCCGGCTCGCGGCGCGCACCATTCAAACAGGGGAATCCGTTTGACTGCGGGCCCGCTTGCCGCCACCGGGCATCGGGCTCATTGATGAGGAATTTGAGCGGTAATTCTTTGATGCAGCCGGATCGCAACTGACAATGGTCGATTTAATCCTTTCACGACACTAACCGAGACTCTTAGCCCGTCTGTACTCACAGACAGGTCTTGCCGATCCACTCAAAAAACGTCGAGAATTTCCCTGTGCCGCCGCGATCCTAAGCGCCATTTCGCGTAGCCGGACGTTGGAATATTCAGCTTCACGACAACCGACGCCGCAACCTAACAGTGGTGATGATCCATTGCGGTGCGCCTAAGCACGTGCGATAAAGGTCGTACGTTCACCAGCATGAGACAAAGAAGTGTCGCGAATTGCGCAGGGAAAAGCGCGCTTGCGAAAGCGAGCGGAATCAACAAACCGAAATCGTCGCGCTATAGGCCGGCCCGCAGCGGGCTCACAGGGAGTTGGGCGAGATGCCCTCATAGACAAAACATGCGATCTGCTCACCGAGCTGCCACCTAACCGTGTCACGCGCGCGGAGGTGGCTCGTCACACAAACGTCGATCCGTCATTGATTCGGTATTACTTCCACGACCGCTCGAGCCTGCTCATCGCGGCGGCCGAAAAGCTGAGCATGAAGTTCGGCGTGATGGTCGAGGAGGAAATGCGCGAGGCAGAGGCGACGCCGGAAGGAATTTTGAGAGCGCGCGTCGCGGCGATTCTCAAGTTCGAAACCTCTTATCCCTTTTTCCATCGATTACTGCTGGAAGAAGTGATGACTTCGAAAACGCCCGCGGCGAAAAAGCTGCTCAACGACCTCACCCAACGCGGCGTCGAGGCCTACGGCAAGATCGTCAACGGCGGCGTGCGTGAGGGGTCTTTGCGCAAAGTCGATACCGCGTTCTTGTTTCTCGCGGTGATCGGTATGTGCGAATTCTTCGTGGCCGGCATGCCGATGCTGAAAGTGGCCTTGGGGGGCAAGGCGGACGTCAAGACCACCGGCCCGCGCTATGAGAGCTTTGTTTCCGATCTGCTGCTGAATGGCCTCGCGGCTAACGGCAAAAGCTCGGCAAAACGGTCGCGCGCGCGAGCCTAACGGCTCCAACGAAAAACGCCGGGCTACGCGTCCTTGCGCAGCCCGGCGTGCTCTCACTAGCCGGTAACTGTAGGCAGTTTTAGAAGAAGAACGCTGCCTTGGCGTAGTAGTAGCCACCGTTGATTCCAAACGGCGAGAACCCGGGATAGACCGCGACCGCAGCATTGTTCAGAGCTGCCCGATACGCGGCCAGCAGGTCAGGATTGACGCCGCTGGGATATCGATTGAACAAGTTGTTGGCGCCGACGGTGAACTTCAGGGATGGCGTGCCATAGGCCAGTTCCAGGTCCGTGATGGGAGTGGCCGCAATGGTCGTTCGGATCGGATCGCCGCCACCACCGGGATTCTGATCCTGCGACGAGGCACCGTACAAAGTCTCTCTGAGGGTCGCTGAGAACCGATCGAAGCTCCACGCCGCCGTGACCACGGTTCGATACTTCGGCGAAGCGCGCTCGAGATTTGAGAGCGCCTCGGCATCAAAGAAATTCTGACCGTCGAGCTGCGCCGGCGGGGGCGCGATCCGGGTAATTTCCGTTTCGTTGTAATTCCCGGCCAGCGACCAGTCGATGCGCCCGAAGCTGTACTCACCCGGGTATGTCGCCACTAGCTCCACGCCGCGAGTTCGCGTATCGAGGCCGTTCGAGAAGATGGCGATGCCTTGCTCGGTCACCGTGGGGTCCAACACGTTGCCGTTGGCCGCGATGGCGGCATTCACCGCAGGCGAATTGACTCCCGTTCCGCCGACTCCAAACAGCGAGCCGGAGCCGACAATTCGATCATCGATGTCGATCTGATAGGCATCCAAGGTCGCGACAACCTTCGGGAACATGTGAGTCACGAAACCGACGCTGAAGTTTTGCGACTTCTCGGGTTTCAGCCCATTGATACCGACCAGCGCCGCGGCCGGCGCATTCGGTGGGAGCTGCACGAAGGCACTGAAGGGGCCCACGTTCGTGGCAGAGTAAAATTCCTCCGCCAAAGTCGGAGCACGGAACCCTGTGCTGAAGGTTCCGCGGACCGCAAACGTCTCCGTAAAGTCGTAGCGAGCGCTGAGCTTGCCGACGGTCGTATTACCGAAGTCGCTGAAATCCTCATACCGGCCGGCCAGGTCCAACTGCAGCTTCTCGACGGGCGAGCCCGCGAGGTCCACATAGACGGCATTGTTGTCTCGGTCGTGGGCGCCCGCGTCGGTCAGTGCAAAGCCCGGGAACGATTGCGAGCCTTCTTTGTAACGAGCGGCAGCGTCGCCCGGCTTGATCTCATACGTCTCGCGGCGATGCTCCAATCCGAATGCAACGTTCAAGGGGCTCGCCATGCCCACTTCAAAGTCGCGATTCACGTCGACATTCGTAGTCCACTGTGTGGCGATGAAATCGCCGGCATGAAAGTCCGTCGGCGTCGTGCCGGTATCTTGATATAGCGCGACGTTTCCCGAGTTGATCGTATTGATCTCGACATCGTCTTTGCCATAGGTCGTGCTGAGATCCCAATTCCACTCATCCGATAGCTTGCCTTTGAGGCCGACCGTCGCACCGTAATCTTGTTCGACAATCTCTTCCTCGGGGTTGAAGCCCAAGGGATAGATCGTGGGAATACGGTTGGGCATTCGGTAATTTTCGAAACTGTGGGCGTGTTTCTTGCCGTAAGTCACGCTGCTATACGCCTGCATCGCATCGCCGATCGTCATGCCCGCATTCATCGCAGCGAGGCCAACGTGATACGCCGCATCGCCTTGGATGTGATTGATATAGGGATAGCCGGGAACATCCAGAAGCTGAGGCATCGCTGCAATATTGGCGGGATCGACCACGCGCGGGTCGATGCCATTGCGCTCACTTCGATCGTGAGTGCGGCCTTCGGCGGTGAAGTTCAGGAACGCGCCTTCGAACGGTGAGAAGCCGATATTGCCGGAGACATCTCCGGTATCGCCGCCGTCATCCATGTAGCCGCCGCCGCTGACATTCATGCCGCCGCCGGAGCCATTCTTCTTCAGAATGATATTCACCACGCCGGCGATGGCATCGGTGCCGTATTGAGCGGCCGCGCCATCTTGCAACACTTCGATGCGCTCGATGGCGGACACCGGGATGAAATTGAGATCGGCTGCGGCGCCGCCTTGGTAGGGCCCGCCGAGCACTGCAAGGTTCGCCGTGGTGTGGCGGCGCTTACCGTCGATCAGCACCAGCGCATGGTTCGGACTCAATCCGCGCAAGCGCGCGGACAGAGTCAGGTTCGCCGTGTCGCCGCCGAACGCTTGCGCTGTGAACGACGGCAGGTTTTGCGCGAGCGCTTGAATGAGATCCGGCTGGCCCGTCCGAACGAGCACAGTGGAATCCAACACCTGAATGGGCGCGGAGCTGTCAATGGCTTCGATGCCTTGGCGCCGCGTGCCCGTCACTACAACTTCGAGGCTGGCGTTTAAATCTGCCCCGGTGCTCGATTCGTCCGCCGGTGCCGCCGCGTGCAGAGCGGGTGCTCCCACGGCAAGGGCCGCTGCCAGCGCGGAGGCGGAGTGACTCGCCTTGTGTTTCTTGGAATACATAACGAAAGACCTCCACAAAAGATTAGAAGGAAAAGCGCGCTCCTTACGGAGTCTTCTTGGCTAGGATTACTTCGACTTCGACCAACATGCCGGGCCCTGCTAGGCCCGCCACTTGAACCGTCGAACGAGCCGGCAAGTTCGGTTGCTCTTTGGTTGAAAAGAATTGGCTGTAGGCCTCCATGAAGCCTTTGAAATCCATCTTGCCCGTCGCGGGATCGCCGACCAGGAACACGGTCATCTTCACGACATCACCGAACGTCAGACCGAGATCTTTCAGCGAGACTTCCATGCGCTTGAACGTCGCGACCGCTTGAGTCTTCGTGTCGCCCCAATACTCAGGCGTGCCCTCTTTGGCCTTGGGGTCAGCGGGCGTCGGCGTAAAGCCGCTGTGAAAAATCAGCTCGTATCCGGCGGGAACGCTGACGGCCCGCGCGATCGGAAAAGCGTTACCGGCGCCGAGTGAATGCCTCACGATGTCTTTTGCATGGGCGGTCGGCAACAGGCCGAGCAACAGGGTTGCCGCGAAAGCAGGAGCTCTGAGACGTCGCAAATCATAAATTTGAGGCACGTTGTCACCACAGTGTGTTGATGTAGGAAATCGAAGCGCTCGCACGATGCAAGGCGCGCTCGGCCTTTGGAGCCGTGTTGACGCACGGCGCACGCGTGCTAGTTGTTTGCAAGGCAATGCGGCGCTCATACCGTCACGGCTTTCGAGCCGTGTTCCGCGCGCACGCGCTGATCGATGTTTGCAATGGCATAGAGCGCTGAATGCATCGCGCCTTGCTGCCAGCCCGGGTGATAGCTGACTTGGTCGCCGATCATGTAGTGACGGCCGATCGGCGCCTGGAGTCGGCCGAACCACTGCGCACGCAATGCCGGGGTCCAAGTCGCCGAGCAGCCGAGCATGTGATTCATCTGATGCCAGGCGACGCTCACGCCCGTCTCGATGTGATGCCGGTAGTCCGGGTGAATCTTGCTGCCCTGCTGAATGGCCGCTTCGATACGTTCCTCGTGAGTCATCCGTTGAAAGCGCTCACTGGCCGCCGCGTCATGAATGTAGGCGGCGAGAATCACGCCCTTCTTGCGATGAATCCCATGCGCGGGATACCAGATCTGCGCGATGTCTTGAGAGGTCCAGGAAATACCGCCGTAGATTTGCTCGGCCTCCCAGAACCGTTGCTTCGTCTGCAGACCGATCTTGAAGAGCTTGCCGCGCGGCACGGCCGCGAGCGCAGCGGAGTATTCAGGTGAAAAGTTGTTCTCGATGCCGGACACGAGGTGCAGCGGAATATTGTTCAGGCAAAAATCCGCAGCGATTTTCTGAGTGCGGCCCTTCTGGTCATAGACGACATCGATGCCGTCATCGGTCAGCCTGAGGGCCTGGACGCGGCAACGCAGGCGCACCTTGTCTTTCACTTTGCTCATGAAGCCCTGCACGATGCGGTCCATGCCGCCGACGGGCTCCATCATCATCGCAGCCTGGTCGTCCATCTCCCCGAAGGTCATTGCGAGCGCGCTGAACTTCGCTTTCAACAACTCGGGAAACTCACGCACGCCCTTCAGTTGATCGGGCACCGTGTAGTTGTGACTCACAAGGCCCGCGCGCGGCGATCCGCGGTACTTCAGGCTCTCGTCCAGGTCGCCAAACGCCCGCACCAACCCTCGCAGACGCTCGACATCGTCGTTCGTCAGATCTGCATCGAGTGCGTGTTGGCTAAGGCCTTTTGCGACCAACTCGGCGAGAAATCCGCGCGCATCCGTCACGTATTCGCGATTACGAATCGGCTTGCCGCTGAACACGGCATCGTCGTGCACCCAGGCATTACGGTTGTCGTTGATGAAGGGGGCAAGCTCCACGCCGAGCTCACGGCAGTATTCGAGCACCGTTGTGTGATTGCCGGGAATACGCGCCGGGCCGGCGTTGAAGTAGAGATGGGGGTCGTCGTCGAACTCGCAGACCTGGCGGTTACCGATCTCGTCGACGACATCGCCGCGGCGCAGGGTCAGATTGCGGCCGCCCGCGCGATGCGAAGCCTCCAGCACGACAACGTCGTAGCCTTTGCGGCTCAGCTCGTAAGCGGCCGTCAGTCCGCCAATGCCCGCGCCGAGAATGACCACTTTCTGCGAGCCCTTGGGAATCGGCGCGACGTCCGGCCGAACGACGCCGTCAGCCAGGCCCGGCAGCAGCTCCAAGCCCAATGCAAGTTTGTACATAGCCGCAGAGCCGCCGACTGTCCCGGCGATCTGCAACAGCTGTCGACGCGAGATTCTTCTATCCGTCATGCACCGCGGCCCTTCCCGGAAAACTTAAGATCGGATGCACCTCACTGCGACATCCACGACTAGCGGGCAAAAGTCGCGCCTTTTGCCAAGCGAGCTGAAAGGGCCACAGGCTGCTTTCAGCAGAAAACTAGAGTGTTCGTCTTAGGTGCGAGCGACGGTGCATCCGCGTTTCAATGAGTCTTGCAAGCAACGCCTATGCCATTTCGAAAAGTCCTAGGAATTAAGCAGTTCGCAATACGTGTTGCAGCGTGTGTGGCGCGGAAGTGGTGCAACTAGCCGCACGCGTGCGCGCTTGTCGCGCAACGGTGCCGTCGATCAAGACCTGGGTCCGACTGAATTGCGCGGTCAACGGGGCTCGTCCCAGGCGCCTTTTGATTTCACGGTGCGAGCTGCAAGCCGCTATCCTTCGCGGCTACGAAGCTCCTCAGTGCCCTCATCTGCCGAATGCGACCGCTCACGCCTTGGATTCAGGCCGCCAAAAACGAAGTCGCCGCGCTGCTCATCGTGTTTCTCTTGGGCGGCTCTCTATTCGCCTTCGCAACGCTGGCCGAGGAAGTGCATGAAGGCGAGACACTGAGCTTCGACCGTAAAGTGCTGCTGGCGCTGCGCGATCCGAGCGATCTATCCAACCCCATCGGCCCGCGTTGGCTGCACATCGCCATGGCGGACCTGACCAATCTCGGAGCGACCGCCGTGTTGACGGTCATCGTCGCTATCGTCTGTGGCTTCCTGTTTCTGAGCCGCCGCCATCACGCGGCGGTATTGGTGCTGGCGGCCTCGATCGGCGGAGGCCTATTAAGCTTGTTGCTGAAGTCGCTTTTCGATCGGCCGCGCCCTGACGTAGTGGTGCACCTCGTCGGCGTATCGAGCGCCAGCTTCCCCAGCGGCCATGCGCTTTCATCGGCAACCCTTTATCTGACCCTCGGCGTCCTGCTCGCTCGAGTTCAGACTCAGCGGCGCCTGAAGATCTACACGATGTCGATCGGCGCGACGCTCACGATTCTTATCGGGCTCAGCCGTGTTTATCTTGGCGTGCACTATCCCACGGATGTACTGGCCGGCTGGTGCATCGGCGCGGCGTGGGCGATGTTGTGTTGGCTGATTACGGGATGGCTGCAACGGCGCGGCGCCGTCGAGGGCACCGCGCCGCGTGGCTAGCGTTCGACCAGTTCGGCAAAGAATGGACTTGCTTTTCATATAAGCCGTTACTTATATTAAGGTCATGGCCGAGTCCGATGTATTTCGCGCACTGGCGGACCCAACACGCCGCGCACTGCTAGAGAAGCTTGTGGCTCGAGAGATGAGCGTGTCTGAGCTGACTGCGGATTTTCACATCTCGCAGCCTGCCGTCTCACAACATCTTTCCGCGCTACGCGGTGCGGGTTTGGTGATGGAGCGGCGTGAGGGCCGGTTCATCTATTACAGCGCCGTTCCCGGCGGTATTGCTCCGCTGTTGCAATGGATCGAGCGTCATCGTGCGCTGTGGCCGAAGCGTGTGGATAAACTCAAGCAAGTGCTCAAGAGGATGGATCAATGAACGCCGAAATCGTTTTGGAGCCGAGCGAAGCATCCATCGTTGTCGAGTGCGAGCTGCCGGATGCTCGCGAGAAGGTCTGGCGAGCATTAACCGTTCCGGAGATCGTCGCGGAATGGCTCGATGGCGATGCGCTATCTTCATGTACAGACCGGCCAAGCGTGGACCAGCCGGGTGCGGACCAGCGGGCTGCGGACGTACCGGGCAAAGGCGCCGCACAGATGGAATATGAATTGGTCTCGGCCGATCCCTTGCGACACTTGCAATACCGGCTTAAGGAAGGCGAAGGACTCGCCGTAGAATCACTGGTGACTTTTGAGTTGAGCGACGCAGCCGGGGGTGGAACCCATCTTCGGATCGTGCATGACCATTTCGAGCTGGCAGACGCGGTGGTCCCGGGAGTGCTGTATGCAACGGCCTTCGCTCGCTCGCCGCTTCCGCTCACTTCAACCCTTCGCCGACGCACCAGCCGTGCGCTGAAAATGCAAGCGCGCTCGCGTCGGCGCCACGGCGGGAGCGGAATGGCGCTTACGATGCGGCTGGCAGCGTGAAGCCGTAGGACTCGGATCGGCCGAATATCTGCCGCGAGCAACCCAGCCCCGCCACTTTACGAATCTCAGCAGCGAGATGAACACATCCATGAACTTGGTCCCAATGGTTATCGAGCAGTCCGCGCGTGGTGAGCGTAGCTTCGACATCTTCTCTCGGCTGCTACGTGATCGAATCATCTTCATCAACGATGCAATCGATAACGGCACCGCCGCACTCGTTTGCGCGCAGCTGCTGTTCCTGGAAGCGGACAATCCGAGCAAAGAAATCGCGCTGTATATCAATTCGCCGGGGGGCGTGGTCACAGCCGGCTTCGCCATCTACGACACGATGCAGTACATCAAGTCGCCCGTGTCTACGGTGTGCATGGGCACTGCGTATTCGCTCGGCTCATTCCTGTTGATGGCCGGCGCGGCCGGTCGACGTATCGCGCTACCGAATGCGAGCATCATGGTTCACCAACCGTCGGGCGGTTTTCAGGGCCAGACGTCGGACATCGTCCGCCACGCCGAAGACCTCATCAAAATGAAGAAGCGCTTGAACTCGCTCTACGCGAAACATTGCGGCCGCACGTTCGAAGAAGTGGAACAGACTTTAGATCGGGATCACTTCATGACAGCGGAAGAAGCGCTGGCCTGGGGATTAGTAGATCACGTTTATCAAACCCGGCTCGATCGAGCAGCCTAAGAGCACCGTTACGCTTGAACGATGGAAAGCCCCAGCATCGCAAGCCCAAGCAAGATGAAATGCGTGCGCTGCAATCCGTCCAAGCGGATCCAGCTCCCGAACCATGCATCGGCGAGTAGAAAAAAGAACCATAGCGCTGCGAGCCCGGTAAATGCGTAGCTTGCCCAAGCGGTGGCCGCATCCAAAGATCCGCCGAGATATTTCACCGTGGCCACCGCGAACGCGATAGCCAGAATGGCTAGCAGCACGGTGATCACGATGAACGCAAGGCGATGCATCGCGTCGCTTTCAATCGCGCGGGATTTGAGCGGGGATTTGATGGCAGGCTCCGTATCGAGCGACGAGAGCGTCATGAAGCCCGCAATGAAAAACAAGCCGCCGCGAAAATCCACCAAGTGATTCACGACAGTCAAGCCGACCGCACTGTTGCTCGCTCATCACGATGTATCTTGCACGTTGATCGAGCGGCATTCCGATACGACCGTGCAGTACAAATTCTCCGGCATTTCGCCGCGGTCGATGGAGATCTACCGTAGCCTCGGCATCGAAGCGGATATTTAACGGCACCGCACGGGCGATCAGAAATCGGGCGAGATCGTGCGAGCCCCGAATCTTTCCTCTCCGGACGTGGTGTTTCAAGGCAAGCCTTGGGCGGCTACGGCGGATCTAAGCGCCGCCAGCGCCGAAACCTGCTCGCTTGGCGGCGTGGTTCAAAGATCTCGGTAAACAGTTGCCGCCGGCTGTACCTCTCGTCGACGATATGAACGTGATCTTCGGTCAGCGGTACAGCGCAGGCGCATTCATTACCGCCTCGGAAAAAACAAACGAAACCTTAGAGCCCGGCCACAGCGACATGCACACGCTAGTAGGTTCGACAACACGCCAAGTCCCATTCGACGATGCCCGCAACCCATCCGGCGAACCGGGAACGCGCGCAGCCCACATGACGTTGCAACATGAAGGCAAACAAGTTGCCATTCATGACTTGATCGGCAAAGGCTTCTTGCTTCTCACGCGCGCCGATGCGCCGAGCATGCCAGACGCAGTGGCAAAACTTGCTCGCGAATCCGAGCTCGACATCCGTTACGTTTGCATCGAACCCACAGATTCCGAAGCGCTCGCGAGATTTCAGACCGCCTATCACGGAATGCCGGCGACACCGTGCTCATCCGCCCCGATGGCTTCATCGCTTGGCGAAGCAAAGACACAGTGACAGACGTCGAACAAAGGCTTAGAGCGGTTGTGCAGCGGATTCTCAGCACCGTTTCCAACTAAGGTCTATCAAGCTCGTCGTGCCCCTGGGGTGGTCCCTAGTCACGCGTGCGGCTGCGCGCGCCTACACTCACTCGCATCTACTTTGCGTAGTCAATTCGCCAGGGGACGACCATGACTTTGCTTCGCGGTGTCGACAACACTTCACAACAGAACTCGGCTCAGAGTCTGATCGACCACGATGCGGCGCCTTCGCAAGATTCTCCAAACGATGTGGAGGCATACGCGAGCAAAGTTACCGACGCGTACAAGAGCAAAGGCGCGTCCGGCGCGACCGCATTGCTCGCCCAAGCCGCTCGAGACCCGAACCTGACCGCCGATGAGCGCAAGGAGCTGCTGACCAAGCTTCACCCGATCACCGACAAAATTGCCAAAGAGCTGGGCGAGAACGCGCGCCGCACGAATCTCCCCGCAGGCGGCAAAGCAAATCAAACCACGGGCATCGACGATAAACAGGAGTACCAAACGACCGTGACGGCCCTTGCGGCGGCCGTGCAATTCGGCAATGCCGACGAGGCGAGTCGCATTGCCACTAACCTGCTCAATTTCACGCCGGCTGCCGATGATGGCCGCACCGATGGGCTTGGGCTGCTGGGCGAAAGTCTGCGCGCCCTGGGGCCGGTGAACCCCGTGCTACGCAGCGCGATCATCGCGCAGCTCAAAACTTCGCCCCCCCAGAACGCCACGACCGGTAGCGAGCTGGCGCTGCCGGCGCCAACGCGCGAAAGCGTTGCCACCGCACTGACGGTCCCCGTGTCCGCGCCCTACAAAGTGCCGGATGGCAACGATCTGCCCGCACTGCGCGCTTACAGCGATTGGGCGGTCACCGAAGCCATTGGGTCTCAGAAAGTCGCTGATGACATGGGCGCGCCATTCAAGAACGGCAAGAAGCCGGCCGACGATCCCATGGGCTATGAGCTGTTCAAAGCAAGGAATGCAGCCGCCATCGCCGACCGCTCACGGGCAGAGCAGGCCATCACCGCGGAGCTGCGCGCCGCGTACCAGGGCGCTCCGAGAAACAAAAGCGCGACCGAAACCGCCGCTCGAGATCTCACGACTCGCCTCAACGCACTTGCCGGTGGCAATGACCCTTTCATCCAATCGACGGTGAGCCGCGCACTCAACACGGTGCTAACCGAATCTGCCGAGGCGCGGGAAACCGACGGACGGCTGTATGACGTTCACCGCGCCGACGATAAGCTCAACTCGCTCATCGTCGACAAACAATCCGGCAAAACCGTTTCGGACGCGGACTTGCAGAGCTCGATCGATGGGCTGTCGCGTGCACGGCAGAATTTCCAAAGCAACCTCAGCAAGGAATTCGATTCCGTCCTCGCCAAGGTGCCTAACGATCCGGCAATCGATCGCCGCGTCGTCGCTGCGGAAAACATCGGGTCGCGCTTTGCAGGCGACGCCGAGCTGAAAGTTGCATTGCAAGCCGAAGTGATCTTGCGTACGGCGAGCGACGCAACCGGACCCGAAGCTCAGATGATCAAGTTGGGCGAGCTCATGCCCGCGCACTTGGACCCCACGGCCCGCGCCTATGCGCTTTCCGATGTGCGCGGCGAATCCATCGTCAACAACTTCAACAAATGGGCGTCGACGGAAGTCAAAGCCGCGTACGACAACGCAGTAAAATCTTACGGCGGTTATCAGAACTCGCTGGACTATCGCAACATCCTCGTCAACAACACGCCGCCGGCGCTCGCAGCCACTCAGCGCTTGCGGGAACTGACGGACTCCATCGCGCGCCCCTACGTCAAGCCACAAATGGTCGCGCAGATTTTCAACCAGCTGCGCAACGACCAAACGGCCGATACGAAGGACACTCTAGCGCGCGTGATGCAGGACCTATCGCTCGATACCGAGTGGGGAACCTTGTTGCTGCGCAAGGACAGTCCGGACGGCCCCGACCCGCGCATAGAAAACAAGACCTATGCGCAAACCATCGTCAACCTTTCATTGGCCGCGGACAACATGGGCCGAGCGCAGGATCTGCAGAGCGGGCGTTACGGATCGCCCGAGATCCAGACTGAAATCGAATACCTCGGCCGAACGTTCGCGCAAGACAGCGTCATGTTGCGCGCTCCGCAACATCCCATGGCACAAGGTGTGCCGCCACATCAAAGCCGATACGATGTGGCGTTTCGCACGGCGGCGGGTCAAGGCTCCGTGGTGCTGGGCTTAGAGACGGCGCGCCAACTGACTTTGCCCGGTATGCAATTCGATAAAGTGGTGTATGCAGGGTGGACGCCCACCGCGCAAGCTAACGTCACACTGCAATCCGTTACCGACGGCATCGCTGACTATCAGAAGAACACCGAAGTGTTCTTCGATCGCATGAACGAGCATATGGCGCCGATCTCCTCGCCGCTCGCACGATTCGGCATGAGCATGACGCCCGAGCAGCAGCAGGCGGCGGTGGATGAGATTCTCAATAAGACAACGAAAGGCCCGGAAGTCCGAGCCAATATGATGGCCGATCGGCGCGAGCTGGATCTGCGGGGCCATCAGCTTCTGCGACTGGGCGAGACAGTCGGCTTCTATGAGAAATCGATCGGCAATCTGGAAAGCTTCAGCGGCGTCAAAGAAGCCCGCAAGAATTTGTTCACGTCCGACGTGACGACCCCCATGACGCTGCTGAGCAATACAGCCACCTTTGCAGCCGGCGCGAAAATCGCGCTCGGGATGATCGACCCCGATCATGCGCGCGGCCATGTGCAGCCACAGAAATATAGTTGGATCGCGCAAGGCGCCGACATGGCGGAGTATCTGGCCGAAACCTATCTTCTGAAACTCAACGCCCACGACTTTCGTTTCCGGATGCCGGCGGACCTCGCCACCACGCTCGAGCCGAAATTTAAACTGGGCGCTCCGGGCAACATGGCGAGCAGCCCCTACGATGCATCGCGCTTAGGTCGCGTTCCGCTCTTGGGATTGGGCGTGTGGGGTATTGGTGGCGGCTACCAAGTCGCGCTCACCAGCTATTTGTACGACGAAGTCGGTTTCGATCCTCAGGAGCAATGGCGCAAACCCGTGCTGTTGGGTCTTGTCGGTGGATTCGCCGCGTTCCATCTGTTCGAAGCGGGCGCCATAGGCGCGCGCGCCGCGGTGCCGACCTGGCAAGCGATGAAAAACGCGGGAATGGTGCAGTGGCTCGATTCCGCGGTGCCGCCCCTCTATCAGAGTCTGGATCACAAGCTTGCGCAGAATACGACTTGGGCGACCTTCAATTTCTCGGCCACCAAGAATCTGACGGCGGCGCTTGCGGGGCTCATGGGCATCGCCGCCGTCTGGGATTTGTCAGGCGTCGTCTATCGCGGCATCGACGTCTACGAGGGGAAAGGCGATCCCTCGCACGGCGCTTTGGGCTCTCCGTGGTGGAAAGTCGCGACACATGGAGCCAACGCCGCAAGCGATCTCTTACTACTTCGCTTACAAGTGCGTGAGTACGCAAGTCGCGTATACCCGGAGATTGTCGCAACTAAAGGTGCGCAATCGTTGGCGGCCAGAAGGGCCGCATGGTGGGCAACCAGCGCCACGTTGAATGCCATTGACCGTGTGCCGTTCGTGCTCAACCCTATCGGCATGACTGTTAATGTGGCCTATCTCGCCATGACCGGGTTGAACTTTTACATCGATCAGAGTCGCTACATCGCGGATCTCGAAACGTACGACAACGCTTTCCTTCGCGGAGCCGGCGTTCACGCCATGCAAGCCGATGTGTTGAAGCAGCACGCGTGGTGGACGGGCGATGGCCAGGGCGATGGTTTCGCTTTGGGCTATATCGGCGTGGGCGGCGATCCGGCGAAGTTCGTCGATTATTTGAACCAGCAGACCGATCGCGACAAGCTCGAGGCCGCCATTCTCGCCGGAAGTAAACTGCCGGGTAGCGTGCAACCCTCCGGATTGAACAAAGACGACCCCCGCGCGGCCTATCTCGCGATCCCGGACGAGAACCCCACTGACTTCAATGCAGCCATGCGCGAGAAATTCACGAACATCTATCTGAACCCCGACAACGGGCGCTACCAAGCACGCGGCACCGACTTGTACTTCGATCAAGACTCCGGCGTATGGATCGAATCGAATCCACTCGACGGTATTGCGGACTACTACGTTCCTCGCACGCTGACGCAGTTGGTCCTACGCCCAGGCAGCAAATATGACAGCGGAGTGGATATGGGACGGTATGAGTTCGCCGCGCCGACCGGCGCCGAAGGCTGGAAGGCTTATCTCTGGTCGCACGACATGCTGCCCGAAGGTCTTACCTACACGCCGCCCCAATGACGCTGCACGGCAGCGACGCTGCCCGAATTTGCCCGAATTGCGCCACGGTCTTTGCGGAAAGCGACCGCATGCTCCTCGCCAACATCGATCAGCGAGGACGAAGGCATGCTTCCGGATCTCAAAATTTGGTTCAATCACTTCGAGTACCACGCCGCGAATCGTCGGCCCGTGCCCGAGGGCTTGTCTGACATCCTGACGCCCGAGGAGCGGCAGCGCATCGCGAAGTCCGTCGCAACCTTCCAGCTCGGCGAAAATTCCGAAGGGCGCACCCTGCTCCGCGCCGCGAAGCGCTTCGCCGAACGGCACAACGCCGAGCCGCTGGTGCGCATCACCGAGCTCTTCATTCGCGAAGAACAACACCACGCCGCGTTGCTGCATGGGTTCATGGAAGATCACCAGATCCCGGTAGAACCACGCGACTGGACGGACCAGGTGTTTCGCCACGTACGCAAGCTTGCGGGATATGAATTGGCCACCTCCGTACTCATCTCCGCAGAGCTCATCGGCAATGTGTATTACCGCGCGCTCGAAGTCGCCACAGGATGTCGTCGACTACAAGTACTCTGCCGAATGCTCGTTAGCGATGAGCTTGCACATGTTGGCTTCGAATCCGAGATGCTGCTCGCAGTTCGAGCTCAGCGGGCCATGCCGATCCGGGTCGCGATGGAGATGGCGCATCGTTTGTTCTTTCTCGGCGCCGCCTGCGTGGTCTGGTTCACACATCGGCCGGTGCTTAGTGCGGCAGGCTATCGTTTGAGCCCGTTCCTGCGCGCCTGCGATGCGCAGTTTGGGTTTTATTTGCTGCCGCCGGCCAAGAGGAGTGCCGCCTTCACCGCGTCGACCCGAACGCCGGAGTGACTGGCGTGTGAGCTGCGCGCCTGCGGTGACCGAAGCCGGCTGCGATGACGATCGATCGCCGTCGCGCTTCGGTGGCACCAAGCGTCGTGACGACTATCTGTCCACAGTCAGGACAATTGTCAATTGCTACCGGTATGCGAGCGATTTCGACCGCTTGAGAACCCAGAAATCGATCGGCTTGCCCACGGTAGCGGTGACGCCGGTAACGTTATGCCGCCCAGGGATTGACTACATCGATACCGCACTTCTCAAAATCATCTACATTACGTGTGGCGAGACTCGCCCCTCGCGAACGTGCCATCGCAGCGATCATGGCATCGAACTGGCTAATAGGGCGACCCAATGCTCGCCGCGAGGTCCCGATTTCGGCATAGGAGCTGGCTGCGTCGCTGTCGAAACTCAATAACCTTTCTGCGAACTCTTCGTTGAAGATCGCTAACGCGGCATCCCACAGTCCTCGGCGTCTCTTTCCATCCGGCAACAATCGGATCCCGTAGAGAATTTCTCCCTGTGTCACGGTGGTCGTGAACACAGATCCACGTGGCCGACCTGTCAGCCATGCTAGGACCCTAGCTTCAGGAGTGGGGCGCAGCAGCTCAGACAACACGTTTGTGTCGAGGACGATCATTTGTCCAGCTTGACCGGTTCACGCATTGCCTCGCGAGGCGCAATCTTCAGTGCCACTCCCCCAAGAGGCTCGATACGAGCACGAATGGAATCGACCAACGTTCCTGACCGCGAGGACTTGGCTGACAGTGCCGTCCGCAAGATGTCGCGTGCTTCATCCTCCATCGACCTTCCGTGCCGGGCCGCCTGCACTCGCAAGCGCGACTTGAGCTGCTCATCGATATCTCGAATGGTCATACTGGCCACGACAACCTCCGTCAATCAATGATCTCATATTAATCATTGATGGCATTTCCGACAAGATCGTCTCCCTCCCCGAGGATCTGGAGGTGAGCGCGCAGAGCGACTTTGAGATTGAACGATTGTGCGAGGCGCTCGATACCCTGGTGATCAGGGAGCCACGGCTCGCGGAGTGCGTGGACCTGAAATTCTTTTGCGGCTTCTCCTTTTGCGACATCGCAGAGCTCGCCCGCACACAGGGCCCTGACGGCAATCACGACTCAAAGGCAGCGGGCCAGCGCAATAGTGCTAGATGGAGCTAGCTCTACACGTAAATCGCAATCCGGAATGGATTCTCGACATCGAGCACGATTATTTTCTTGAATCGTCCGAAGGGGGAGACGAGTAACGAGAAGGTGGGCGTGTCGTCCCCGCAACACTTAGCCGCGGATTATCAGAAGCATCCCGACATGGGCCCGATACGCGGCAGCCGAATGGCGCTTCTGTCAGAAATGCCAGGCGTAATACGACTTATTGTATGTCTGGGATAATTCCGATTCGCAGCCCTCTTACGGCTGCTCCCAATCACCATTCGCGCGCATCAGTCGAGGCCTCCATGAACCTTCGCTCCAACACCGCCACACCCCAACTCAGCTACGTTCACGGCTGCAGCGAGCGGCCGCTGACCGGAGAGACCATCGGCAGTTATTTCGACAAGATCGTCGCGCGCTTCGCTGACCGCGAGGCCCTGGTCGTTCGCCATCAAAACATCCATTGGACGTGGCACGAGCTGGCAGATCGCGTCAACACACTGGCCGTCGCATTGCTCCGCCTCGGTCTCAAACCGGGTGAGCGAATCGGCATCTGGTCGCACAACAATGCCGAGTGGTCAGTGACGCAATTCGCAACGGCCAAAGCGGGACTCATCCTGGTCAACATCAATCCAGCCTACCGCCGAACCGAATTGGAGCACGCGCTGAACGCCGTGCAATGCAAGGCCTTGATCGTGTCGCCCTTCTTCAAGTCAAGCGACTATTTGAGCATCCTCTCCGAGCTCCTGCCGGAGCTTGCCCAGAGCGAACCGGGCCACTTGCTCGCGGCGAACGTTCCTTCTTTGGAACTAGTGATTCGCCTGGGTCGCGAGCGCACCGCCGGCACACTTAACTTCGACCAGCTGCTGCAGCCACCAAGCGAACTAGAGCTGCAACGCCTGCACATGTTGGGCATGCAGCTGCAGTGCGACGACCCTATCAACATTCAATTCACCTCCGGCACCACTGGCGCACCGAAAGGCGCGACGCTGACGCATCACAATATTCTCAATAACAGTTACTTCTTCGGCGAGACATTGCGCTTTACCGAGCACGATCGCCTATGCATTGCCGTGCCGCTATATCACTGCTTCGGGATGGTGGCTGGGAATCTCGCATGTATGACGCATGGTGCGACGATGGTGTACCCCGATGAGGCTTTCAATGCAGCGTCGGTGCTCGAGACCGTTGAAGCGGAGCGCTGTACCGCCTTGCATGGCGTACCGACGATGTTCATCGCCATACTTGATCACGCGGACTTCAAGCGCTACGACCTGTCGACCTTGCGGACCGGCGCCATGGGAGGTGCACCTTGTCCTATCCCGCTGATGAAGAGCGTCATCGAGCGCATGCACATGCATCAAGTGACGATCGTCTACGGCATGACGGAAACTTCTCCGGTTTCTTTTCAGTGCGCTGTAGATGACCCCATCGATT
>Ga0307515_10004811_pt1 | contig 27647 bp, 28 predicted proteins | sample 17_EM_MG_FD_194513 | JGI IMG/M metagenome (GOLD analysis project Ga0307515, IMG submission 194513) | Populus trichocarpa ectomycorrhiza microbial communities from riparian zone in the Pacific Northwest, United States - 17_EM | ecosystem: Host-associated > Plants > Roots > Unclassified | place... | reverse complement strand
GGATAAATTAACTTCTTTCACATTTTGATTGAAGCAACCATCTTGCATGCAACATATTTAAAGAAAAAATCACTGCCTGCATACTTCTGATAAGCAGCTTTTCTGTTGCTTGGAAAATCTAAATTCAAGGAACAATTCTGATACTTAGTGATGCCATTGGTTGTCATAATGCATCCACAAACCAGATTTTGTTTATCACAAGAATCATTCATCACAAGAATCAGCTCACCTGCTCCCTGTACTTCCACATGACATTCAAAGCGAGGAGATTTCTACCCATGAACTCCTGCATCATGAAATTTGGAAGTAATCTGTCAATTTCCAGAAAAGAAACAAAAATGTTCAGCTGTAAGGGGCATGTTCGGCACCGTTTGTCTTTATGTTTGAAACATGCTTTTGAGTACATTTCAGCAGTGCATTTGGCTTGAATAAACATCAAATTAATACATCTTTTTAGTGTTTTCCGATGGTTTTGATGTACTAATGTCAAAAATAAAATAAAAAACTGAGAAAAAATCATTTTATTTCAAGCGAAAACCATTTTTGAAAAGCACCCTGCACCGCAACACCAAACACACACAAACAAAAGCAACACAATCTAACTGGGAAAACTTCTTTGAAATTGATTGAGCAACAATCAATTCATTCATCAATGAAAACCTCAAGGAAACCCCAGCAAAAGAGTTGCCAGAAAGGAAAGGAATTATCCCAAGTGAAATGAAAAGAAAAAATAAACCGAAAGAAATTAGCCATAACATCTATACATCAAACCAACTTAACAAACCAGGGAAACAAAACACCCTAGGGCATGTTCCTCGCACAGTGATGGGCCTGAGGCTCTCTAAGCTAAGAAAGGGACTCTTCTACAGACATGTAATATACATTGACAAAACAACAAGCAGACAAGATGTATCTGAAAATTGCATAAGAAGGATTCGTTCCTAAAACAATGTACACGACAGTTATAAAATGATCTCTCTCAATTGTAGATGCCAACGGAAGAGTAACCACGTGGATTCCGACGAAAGTACAAGCATTGCTGATTCATTTCTCAAGAAACCAATCCTTCACATGGAAACCAAAGACACCAAAATCTAGCTTTTATACATGCGATTGCAATATAACACACTCATTTTGCAGAAATTTATATAGCATACCTTCTTTATTAGCTGAACATCATAAGACCTCCCATACTTGTTCCTAATCAGAGTTGCGAGGTCTATTCCACTGAAGGCAGAATCATCTGACCCAACAATTCTTTCGAGATTCTCTCTTAGCAATTCGCTATCAATCTGGAAAGAGGACATAACTACAATTTGAGAATTAAATGAAATGTTGCTACTGAACAATACAATCTGGCACTAGCACAAGACACAGTTCTAACGACCATAATTCACAACCCCGTGGTGTTTTCTTCATAAAGGGTGATCTTTATTACAACGATGGAACAAACAATAAAAGGAATTCAAAGAAACATACCCCTCCAGTTTCACCCTTGGAAGAATCCTTGTCACGGGCCCCATCTTCTTCCGGGTCATCTTGGTCACGGGGATCATCAACTGTACTGGAAAAAACAGGCCTGTATTTCCGAGTACTTGGGCGATAACAGCTACTGCTGGCGAGGGATTGAGGAGTGGAGAAAATCAATCCTCTGCAAGGAAGACCATGATTATCTCCTGGGCATGGAACCTTGTTGCTGTAGAATCTTCCTCTGCAAAGAAAATGCTCCTGTACCCCTGCTCCTCCAAGTGACCAATTACAGTGATGACCTGATACGATACTCGACATATCCTGAAAAGGCAGTTTGATGGAACTGGGAATCAAAGGCCGCCCCGTCCTGTAACTGGAAGTAGAGGCCCAACAGTTCCTTTGGATATTTTTTTTAAAAATTACTGTTTTAATTGGTATATGTGAATAATGAATGGTTTTCGTTGTGGATAGAGGAGAGGGGCGGACAGAATTCAACCGTGAGTCAGCTGATTGATTGGAGTTTAAAGCAAGCGTGGCCGTTAGTTTGATCTAGTTGTCGGACAATATTTTAGGACTTCCCAGTAACAGCCAGTCACGTGGACTCCATATTTACGGGGCAAAAAAGGAAAAATGACGTGTAAAATGTCGTCCTGGCAATTATAGGATTTCTAGCTGTAAAGTTATCCTCGTGGTTTGGTTTATTGAAAAGAATTGGTTAATTCTTGTGTTAATATAAATAATTTAATTATATTTGTTGATTTATATTCACTGGTAACGTAGAGTTTATTTATTCACTGATTAATAAAACATAAAACATAAAACATTTAATATTTAATAGTAAATTGTTATATATAATAGACATAACTAAAAGTTCAGAAAGCTGGCTTGGCCGCCTGAACATCTCGCATTACGTGACAATATGGCCGACTATTTCATAAACTCTACATCAAATATACATATAGCGACCGGGAGCTTATACATCTCTCATTCACCATAACATCATCTCTTACATCTTCCTATCAACACACTCATATTACTTCCCAGGTTTCCGCCAACTCGTTCTGCAGAAGTCCCACCATAGCTGGAAGCTGACAACCTTAAGAAAGCCGAAGCGTGTTACCCATTCACTCTCCAAGGAGAACTTTCGACTTCTCATTTTCATTCCGCACCTCACGCTACTGCAAGTTTTTCTCACCACGCACCAGTCTGTCTTTAGCTAGTGATTGTTGCGTGGCATTTTCATGCTCTAAAGAGATCTTTGCAGAATGGACTTATGCAATCTGCTGCCTTTTTCTTATCTCTAATCCCATAAAATTGCAAAGAAACAGGTCATAAGCTTCCAAGGATATGTTAGAAACTTGGCATGATCACATCAATCGAGTGTTTCCATCCCAGTTCAGATCTGGGTAAATTCCACTTCTCCTCCATTTTCTTTCAACTGAGCTCACCATCATCATCAACGAATCGCTTCCACCAAATTGCTTGAGCCCAAACCACCAGCTGCCGTCATGTCTGCGATGTCCATGCCTGGAGAGCATGGAGGATTTAAAGGAGAAGATTATAGGTGGGTTAAAGTAACTGAATAAATAAAAAATTAGAGTTCTTATCGATCTGAGGATTTTCTAGGGTAAAAACAAACATAACTAATTGTTTTTTTTTTTAAAGGAGAGAATAAAGAGATTCCAGCAAACGTGAGAAGAAAAAAATTAATTAAAAACAATAAATTTTAGTTTCAATCAGGATCATAGAGATAAATTGTGCATTAAAGAGAGAATTTTTAATCTCAGCATTTTCTAATATTGATAAATTAAAGAGAGGGATTTGAATCCTTGATAAACAAAAATCTGCATAGCAGTTCCAATGTTATAGCTTGAATCACTCGGCCATTTCTTCTACATAATGATCAAGATAATAATTTTAGTTCTAAAAGTTTTTTTTTATTTCAAAAAACTTATAGAAATCACTTCATTTATTGGTGTCAAAATAAGATATGCGGTATAAAAATAAAAAAAATGTATTTTCTTTTTTTCCAAATAAAAAACAAGATCATAGAAATTGTCCAGTGGCATACTCTCAAACTCTTTGCTTGGGTTTATAATATATTATATATGAGAATAATTTGATTTTAATTTTGTTAAATTATAGTGGGTAAATAAAAAATAAATCAAATTACATCATGTTGATGGTAATTTTTTATTTTTTAAAATATAAAATACGTGTTTAAGATAAAAACAATTATATTTTAACAACACATGAATATCAAACAAAAACCCTCGGTAACTCGGTTATCCTCACGGATGGATTTGGTTTGGTTGTTGTGTCCTTACATGTTAGTTTAGTAAAATTAGTTGAGTTACGGTAGTTTCAACTTCATTAGTTATGTTGTAATAATGGAGTTTATCATTCATCATGCAGCCTAAGGCTCTGTTGGCATAAAACCCTAGAATCTGTTTTTTAAATTATTTTTTATTAAAAAAAATAAATATTTTAATGAGATGGTAATAAAAATACAATATATTTTTTAATTAAAAAATGTTTTTACAAAAATACCTATATAAAAAACAGTCCCGAGAGTAATACAAGAGAGGAATAGAAAAATCACAACCGTCAAAACAATGAGACCGCAAAAATCAATGGCATTACTTTCGTGGCATTTCCCGTAAAGACAAAACCGTCGTCGAATCTATCATTCGCGACTCGCCCTCCCGCCAAAACACAGTAGCAGAGCGAAGCGGAACAAGCAATGGCTGCCTCTTCCAAAACAATAATGGATTTCCTCCAACCCGCCAAGCGCCTTAAACTCTCTTCCTCCTCTCCTTCCCCAATAGACCCCTTAAATCTCTTAAACAAATCACTCTCTGCAAAATCAACCTCCACCGACCTCACTCCTGACCAAGTATCCCGCATCGAACTCAACAAACTACGCGCCAAATCCAAACGCAACCTCAAACTGTGTTCTCAACTAGTCTCCAATTCCAAAGGCAACACTCATCTTCACCAAATCGATTTCAATTTTACTTTCCATTTTTATTTTTTCTAGGGTTTTGATTTGTTTGTTTCATCTCAATTCAGGTTCCTCCGGGCATGTGAATTTAGAGGAACTGTTGGTGGAGAACACGTGGCGAGAGGTGCTGCCAGGGGAGTTGGAAAAGCCGTATTTTAAGAATCTGTGTAAATTTGTGGAAAGTGAGATTAGTAACGGGAGTGTAGCTATATACCCACCGCAGCATTTGATTTTCAATGCCTTGAATTCGACACCGTTTAATACGCTCAAGGCTGTTATCATCGGACAGGATCCTTATCATGGCCCTGGTCAGGCAATGGGGCTTTCTTTTTCTGTGCCTCAAGGGGTTAAGGCACCTTCTAGTCTTGTTAATATTTTCAAGGAACTTAAGCAGGATCTGGGGTGTTCCATTCCGTCTCATGGGAATCTTGAAAAATGGGCTATTCAGGTAAATATTCTCCCTAGCAATCATATGTGATTTGCTGTGTTCTTCTTTGTTTAGATGTGCTACTTATTATCAACTTACTTTTAGATCTAAACAGGGGTTTTGATTGATCTGGTTTCTTATCACATTAAATAGACGAATTTGAAGTACAATCTGTTGAGAAATAAAGTTAGTAATAAAAGAAAAATTTGGAGTGAAAGATTTGTTCCATTGTTGCAAAATGTTAAGTTGGATTTTTTTTGTTTTGTTTCAGGGTGTTCTATTGCTCAACACAGTTCTCACTGGTAAGATTCTTCATCATGCCAATTTATTTCACAAATATCTTGTATTTGCTTGATGCCAGTTTATTTCAGGGAAACTTGGGATAAATTCAGTCAGTGGGTGGAAAAGCTCCCATAATCAATGCAATCTGTAATGGTGGAGTTGTTGTATGAGTTTTGAATATCATGGCATGCTATTTGTGTATAGTGGAAGAATTATGAATCATGACAATTGTGACAAGTTTTCCATGTTGGCATGTGAATTTGATGAGGCAGTTGGTAGAGCTTTATTTAGTGAAGCACAATATTTTTGATATTTACATTTTGGCACTTCAGGGTCTAACATTTCGTATCTGAAAATGTTCAACATGAAAGGTTCTGGTTATCTTTTGTTTCTGTTCAGTTAGGAATCACCAAGCGAATTCTCATTCAAAGAAAGGATGGGAGCATTTCACTGACGCTGTTATCAAAACAATTTCACAGAAGAAGGAAGGAGTTGTTTTTCTTCTTTGGGGTAACTCAGCTCAGGAGAAATCCAAGTATGTCTATCATGCAAGCTTGGTTCAGTGCAGCAAATGAATAAGATATCTGCTGTATTAACAAAAGTCTCTCTCCCTGCCTCCCTCCCTTGTCTCTCTCTCACACACACACTTGCGCGCGCGCACATACACGCTACTCAATGGATTGAGTATTTAGTTGATTAACTCCAACATTTTTGGCTTAATAATATAGTTTGAAAGAGACTAGAGTGCATTTGGGTGTTGAATTCCCTAACAGGTATACTGTACTTGAATCAACTGGCTCTGAAGCATGCATAAGGTGGGATATGTGTTCACCAAATGGCAAACACTTCTGTTTGCTGGGTCACCTTGCTGCAAACCTAAATGCTGCGTAACTATGCACACATTTTGGCATTCTAAATGAGTTGACATTCTGTGGAATGTCATCTGCCTTGACATGGAGAACTATAAATTCAAGGAAAAGCAAGATTGAATATCAAAGGAATGTAGAATTATGGTCTTGGTTTAATGTAGAGCCTAACTTGCTAGCTGACCGGGCTTCTTTTGTGGAACTGCCCAACTCCTGCCTTTCAAAAGGCCTGGCACATGCACCTTTTTTACAAAAAAGAAATATTGAGACTTAAAAGCCCCTTTACTCATTTTTTGAATCTTATTTCTCATGTTAATTCAGCTTCTTATGTTATCTTTTGGATGTTCTGAGATTTAAGCATTAAAAGTGTTTCTGTAAGTTCTGGATTTGTTGCACACAAGTAGTGGCTACTCTCTGGTTATCTTATTTATAACCAACTTTATCCTACTACTAGCATTTGTTTTAATATAAGCTTGTCTTTCCTGTTTAGATGTCCTCGTCCTTTTAGACTAGGAACGCTGATAGTCTGTATATAAAGCATCTAACCTGCAATCTTTAGTAGAGATAAAACAAACAACTTTGATAGCCTATTGTGGTTTTCCGAAGCTGTGATGGCCTAGCTCGTTATCCTTGAATTTTTATCATCTTTATGCTCATCAATTTACAACTCAAGTTCCAACTCTAATCGACCATACTCTTTCCCTTAATTTCAGTTGTCCCAAATAGAAGTCCTCAATGTACAATCCTGATCATTTATCCTGCATTATGCCTTATATTTATTTATGCTTGTTCTGGTACAAACTTGGTCATTGTTGAAGATACAATAGTTTCAAATGAAACAATTACGAACGTTTTATATAAGATGACAGGTTCGAGAGAGTAATTTTTCCTTAAAGTTGTAATATGCTCATAAACGGTTTTATGAACCAAAATGACTCAAGTTTTGTTTGATGAATGAATTGAGAGGAATGTTTGCTTTTTATGGATGATTTCATTAACGTTTTTATGACTTAAAATGATTCAGTTTGTGTGATGAATTTGGAGGAATTTTTGCTGGAATTTAGTAGTTTGAATATCCAGTCAGCATGCTTATAAAAGGGCTGTTTCCCAGGTTAATTGACCAGACAAAGCATCACATTCTGAAGGCTGCACATCCTTCTGGCTTGTCTGCAAACAGAGGCTTCTTTGGCTGCAGGTTAGTTTGTTTTCATGCATAGTAATTGTAATGCAATTTTATATACTTAAAATGGAAAGAAAATCACTTTAAGTAATTTATCATTTTCATCCATATAATTTATTAGTTGCTGTTTTAGGGTTCTCAGATTTAGAGTAGATGAGTTGTGATGGGTGTTAGGCATGATCAGAAGGCAAAGGGAGTGAGAGGCAGTTAAGGAAGTTAAGTTTCGTCACTTGGGGCTGAATAGTGAGAATCATTTGTCCCTTAAACCCCAAGTTCATGCAAATTGGTATCGAATGCAACTAGATAACAATTCTGGCAAACAGTAGGACTTTTTAAGGGACTGGGAACGCTTTAGGCAGTTCAAAATAGTTTTGTTGGGATCCAACAATTTCATCCCCATTTTTTAACTCACAACTGATAAGATAATTCACAAGGAAGAACATGTCCTTTCCTCTGTTTTATTTAATTACGGAATCATTAAGTATCTTGAATTAGTTTTACTTGTGCGAGGTCACATTATTGTTTATGTTAAAATTTGATGTCAAATATAACATTATTTTGCAAACATGTTTTCCTTTCTATTTATGCATCTGATATATTGATTCTCATAAAAAAAAAATTACAGAACTCATGTATCCAATACATGAAGGAAATTCAAATTCATTAGAAGGAAAAGGCAACCTTGTTCCCTTTCGATGAATTCAATAAAATGACAGAACTGTTGACCATTGTTTGCAAATGATGTGATCAGGCATTTTTCTCGCACAAATAAGCTTTTGGCGCAAATGGGAATTTCCCCAATAGAATGGCAACTTTGAATCGATGGACCAGTTACTGATATTGATTTTGGAGCAGGGCTTTGTCAGTATTTCTAGAATCTTCAAGCAAGACAAGTTTTGGGGGCTCTATTTATGTATAAATTGTTGTTTGCCTTTCTGTGAAGAGACTTCCCTGTACGGTCCCAACCTTGGTTGTATCCAAAAACTGCGCACATGACCATTATCCTGTCTTTTTTGGTGATTTTCCTTGTCCAAAAATCTAATGCTAAAGGACCTGTTTTTAATCCTGTAGTGGAAAAGTAACAGCATCTAATCAATATGAGATTCAAATGCAGTATCAAGTTGAAAAGGTTATTGTTTAAGATAAAAGAGAAATTCGATGTAATAGCAGCTCGGAAATTGTTGGAGCTTGGAAGTTTCACAAGTTTTTTTTCTTCTTTTTAAGGGTATTTTTTAGTTAGTTTGAGCTTAATATAATTAATGAATTTAATAAATTTCACAACAACATTGGATTAATAATACTTGCTGTATTCTTTATATTATATAGAGTTGTCAACACGGTATTGGCATTGGCCAGTTAATAATTTTTGCCTCGAGTGTATGCTTTGAAATCATATCATCTTCGAGATATGCAACTTGTGTGCTATTCAATTTTTTTTCTAGGGTTCTAAGAGTGTTTTTTTTTTTATAGTAGAATCAATGTAAAATTATGGTGTATACTTTTTAACTATATCGCACCACTTTTCCAATCCAACCCTAAATAATTGGAACTGTTTAAACTTGATAAAATATTTTTTTTCTTCTGGGTTTTGATCAATAGGGGAAAAAAGAGAGAGTGATACCCAACTAAAAAAAAATTAGAAATTTAATTTTAAAAACGATATCAAGTCTTTTAAATTATTTTAACGAGGCTAATATATAGTATTGAGATAGGAGAATCATATTACTAATTAGAAATAATAATAAAAAAAACAATTACAATAAAATCATTCACACTTATTTGATTCCTATGCGTTGAAGTGGATAAGTTTAAATTCGATAAAAAAAAAAACTAAAAAAATAACCACGATAAAAAGACATATCGGCGCCCCTATTGACAAAATTGAAAGTTCTTAAGGATGATAGTGGAATTATTTCAAACCTAGAGAGAGTCTTTTTCTGTAATTTAACCTACTCCTCCAATCCAGTGCTCTTAGTTAGCTAGCTGTTCGTTGATATACAACTCCAGTAAATTCTGTCTCTCCACTCTAGTTTTCAATGATACAAGAAAGACAATCTTGTGTGAGCAGCAGCAGCACCTGAACAAATTCAACTCCAAAAATTTCTATAATCGTAAATGGAGCGAGAAGAAGGAGAGGTAAGAAACTTACAATGCGAATCATGCGGTTACATAGGTCTTGAAGAATCCGATGGCTTCTATTACTGCCAGCAATGCGGTGCTCAAGCTCAAGGCATCATGGAAACCGGCGTCGCCGACGAAGACTTTGTTGAGAAAGGCCTTGACGCCGCCGCCCTCTACAGCCACCGCCACATCCGCCGCTCCCAACCCACCCACTGCCCCCAACCCACCGCTGACCCCTCCTCCATTGCCTGGCTCAGCTTTACCCAAGAAGAAGCAGAACCCGACAACAACAATCATACTCAGAATTATATTAAGAGAGAAGATGATTATGGTTATGATTATAATGATGATGGGGTGTTTGGGCCTACAGAGCCTGAGGATTTTGGGGGGTTGAGTAAAGCGAAGCTGAGTTACGAGGATTATTATAATGAGGTTAGGATTAAATATGTTTTAGGGATGGGGTTAATGATTCGGTTACAGTGTGAGGCTTTAGTTGAAAAGTTTAACGTGACTCCATTAATTGTCGGGGTTGCTAGCACTGTTTGGTTAAGGTTTTTGCTTACTACTGGGGTTTTTAAGGATAGCTGGGCTAATGATGTTTTGATTGATTCCGAGATGCAAAAACCAGAAACCACCGAATTGTCAGGTAATAATTATCGCAGTAACTTTTTGTTATTTCTCCTCTGTTGTCTTGAAATTTTTCGTTGAATTTTTCAATTTTTTTGCTGGTTTCAAGTGGATATCGATATGGTTTACATCTATGTATGCGTATGGTCTTATTGGATGCTTCACTAGTTTTAGTTTTAGTGTGTGAGAATGATTACATTTTTTTATTACACGGACATTTTTCGAGTTTATATATGTAATTTTTGTAATCCGTGATCTCAGTGGAACCAGAAGATAAGAGACGTGTTAGGTACCACCGTCATGAACCTCGTAATTCATTTGGTCAGCGTGCAGTGCTAATATGGTTTAGGTATCTGAGAAAGGAAATACCACTGCATTATTCTTTAGTGATCTCGTTTTTGGCTTGTCATGTTGCTAGAGAAGCAGTTTTACCCACAGATATAGTGAAGTGGTCGGTCGAAGGGAAACTTCCTTATTTTGATGCTCATGTTGAAATTGAAAAACACTTTGGACATTCGTCGCCTGCCTGTTGTATAAGTTCAAGTCTAATGTTCAGGCCTATGCAAGCAGTTCCTATTCAGAAGTTGGAGTCAATGGCAGCCAGCATTGCTGAGTCCATAGGCTTGCATTTGCCTCCAGTGTATTTCTATGGAATAGCGTCTCGCTATCTTAAGCAGTTGTCTCTTCCAGTTGAAAAGATTCTTCCACATGCGTGCCGCATATATGAGTGGTCAATGCCCCCAGATCAATGGTTTTCAACAAATGAGTTGAGGCTTCCTAGCCGTGTTTGTGTATTGTCAATACTGATTGTAGCAATAAGAATTATCTACAACATAAATGGTTTTGGGGCATGGGAAGGAAGTTTGTCTGGTTATACAAGCAGACTAGACTTTCCTTGTAGCTCTCAAATGCGAGTTGATGAAAAAGATTCCGGTTCTCCTCACAAGCTGGATGATTCAGATGAGAAGTCTATTGGTAACAGATCGCATGTTCAGAGGTCTGAGTTAGATTCTGCAGAGCTTTTGCGCAACTTAGATGCTAAATACAATGAGATCAGTGATACCTATGGTAATTATTTCTCTCTTGTTTTGGACGTCAATTGGCATTGGGTTACTGGAACTGAAGGATTCCATGTTCTAGAAGGGTTTTGTGTTTGTAGTACTCTGCCCCACTTATTTATTCTTTCTTGTGCTTGCAGAGTTCACAAGGGACTTGCCATCATATCTCCAATACTGTAATGAGGTGGTATTTTGTGGAGCAGGATCTTCGCATGTGAATCATCGGGAGGATGAGTTAATAAAGAAGTTGTGGGATTTTTATCAGAGTGAAAAGGTAATAAGCAATCTGAAAGTTTCCTATGATCTATTTTTAGGCATATGCTAAGGATTTTGTGCCATGCTGGTGTTTGTTGATTGTAACCTGGATCTCATCAAACTTGGGCTCACATCATTAGATTCCCTTCTAATGTGCTAGATACCAATTGGTCATTTTTTTCAGTATTTTTTTTCGTAAGTTGAAAATTGAAATAGACTTCCGACATCCTTTTATTTTCTTTGGATTTTCGACTTCAAAATGTAACCCCAGGTCTGAGTTCTTATCGTTGTTGTCAATTTGCTATAATTATATCTTCATGGTATTCAAAGTGAACGTTGTTTTTTGCCCCTCATTTCTCTGAGTAAAGAATCATTCTTGCTAAGAAAAAAAAGTAAAATATTAAATTTGGTGTACTGTATGTTTGATTGACTGCATATAAGAGTAAAATCTTTCCTGGTGGTATCTTCAGATTGGTTCACAGTCGTGCCCTGTATGCTGAATATTTTTATTCTATGCTCTTATAATTTGGAATCTAGGTTGGCAGTTTCTTTTTCTGGCGCTTTTTTCTGGATGGTAGATGTGAATGCTGCATGTCAAGGTAGTAAGTGCCAGAAAGCTAGTATTTGTGCTGACTTGTTAATTGTTTCTGTTATCAGTATTCTGATCCGGCAGAAGATGATGGAGCACAAAATAGGACTGTTTTTAATGGAAAAAGATCGAGGAATGACAATGGATTAGCCAGAGATCAGATGGGAAAAAAGAAAATTAGAGAAGAGACCCATGAATGCCTATCCACTGATACCTGCAATTCAACAGGAGATGAAAACAATGATGATTCAACGGAGACTGTCAAAGATAAAGCCATTAGAAAGTTGAAATTAGACATGGCAGAGAATAGGTTCTATTACATTCCACCAAGGCTCAAAATCAAGAGATTTGATTACCTCCACTATGTACGGAGGGTAGGTGATGGTGCGTTAACTTATGTTGCCCATGCAGATTATTATATTTTGCTTCGTAGTTTTGCTAGAGCTGCTCAGGTTGATACCCGGATAATGCATATCGGGGTAATGAATTTTGAGAGAAGAGTGGCTTGGATGGAAAAAAGAATCGACTACTGTTTGCACTTGACACCTCCTAGTTTTACCTGTGAGTATTGTAGAGACGTGCCAGATCATTCTGATGATGACGATGCAATTGGACTTTCGCAGTTGCATTTGTGAAATGTTTTTATTTGATCTCCATCATATAGTTAGTTCTTCTGATACCCTTTTTCAAAAACACATCAAGGGCTGCATCTATAGCTGTTTTTTTTCCTGAAAAGAGAAGTTTCTGTTTTGAATTTTGACAGGTCCTGCCTTGTAAATCCTGGGAATATTGATTATCAACGATTGTTTATGAATCCATGTTAAAGCGAATGGGTAAGGTGAATATGGTGACCATGTTTATGCCTATTCTGTCACCTCATTTTTTAGAGGCGATTTCTTCGGGTTGCATTCTATTGTCTGTTTTTAGCTAGGCAAGTAATTCTTAGTTTCTTAACACTATGATCCGTGGGATTCAATAGCAAGACGCTCACTGTCGACGTTTATTTTCACTAGAAATTACGTCAAATTAACAGGTTTGGCAAAGCTTAAGCCACATTCATGGTCATGTTTGGGTCAATAGATGACACCCATGCCATGCACTTGAGGCCTGAGGACGATAACTTTGTTCTGCCTGGACTGACCTGAAACGCTGGCCAGAGGACGAGAACTTTGTTATGCCTGGACTGACCCGAAACGCTGGCAATTTTCATCGGTATAGCTTTAGGAACAATGGGATATGGATTTAAATTTTGGAGATGGATTAGAAAACATGAAGGATAAGTCATTATTAAGAAAGCCACTTGCACAAGAACCCGATCCTCCATTAGGTGATGTGATTTATGGATGTTTGGGGCCTGAATTTCTTATTAATCAGTGTCGTTTAATAGCGGGCCACGTAGAGGAAAGAAGATGAAAATCTGCAGCATGTGGCAGGCTTTCAAGGCATAGAAGCAGCGATAGGTAATATAATATTTAGTATTAAGCTGTAGCTTAATGCAAGTTGCTTAATTATTTTTAAATTAGGAGCAAAAGAAAACAAACCTTGCGTCTTAATTAATGAACCTACTGAACAGGGAAAGGTGGAAATGCTTTGTTGAGGCCACTGCTCCTGTCGCCTAACACAGATTAAGCAAATCAAAACTATGCTGCTTGCGTTAAAAAGTCTGGGATAACAAGATAACATATAATAATAGTAGATACATGCCACCAAGTTTGGAGCTGGATTCACTGTTTGATTTGTGATCAGAATCCAAATCCAAAATCACCCTCTCCAACTACCCCAGGAGAGCCATTAACCCTTTTAAGAGAGAGGATGCATCCTATATTTATTCTGCAAGATCAGAGCTGCTCCACAAAATGAATAACAGATGACATGTCATTACAGATTGCATATCCAAATTTGATAAACCATGGCTTTAGGGGGGGGGGGGTGTTTGTTTCTATTCCCCTTTCCCTTAAATTCAAAAACAGATGGATTAATCGTATCAAGCGAGTAAAGAGAGTTCCCTGGCCAGTTCTAATAAAATGCAAAAAAAGAAGAAAGCACACCATGCCATGCTATTGCCCAGTAATGACGTTTACCTACGTTTTGGTGATACAGCAGTTAAAAAAGGCTGCAGAATGTTAATGATTGATATCAATAAAATATACTAAAGACAGGTTAACAGAGAACATAATAGTTATGTAAGAAAAGTTACTGCCCTTTTAACTGTCATGCATTCTCCACTCTATTTCTCTCCATGACGACCTTTAATTAGTGATTAGCAATCACTGAACGGTCATCAACATAGCTAAAGAAACTAGAAAACAAAAGAAGAAGAAGAAGAAGCAAAGAACTTTCATGCCCACTAGTCGTCTGTCTGTCGTCTGTTTTTTCTTCTTTATCTAAATCAATACGATGGAGAAGATCCATGGGGAGCCATAGAACCATGAACACGGACTTTACTCTCAATCTGGTACCTATCAAAGCTATCGTAGTTGCTCCCATTGTTGTTGAAGCTGCAACCTTTGTTGTCAGCACCAACTCTACCAGCTTCCTCATTAGCATTAAAACCACACTTGTCGCTGCTATTAATACCGTAACTATTATTCAACTTTTCTTTCCTGGACCTATTGTTATGCATCCAAACTTTGAAAACATTTCTAGTAACCCCGATTTCACTGCAAAACTCTTCAACACCTCTATCATTATTGCCTCTCAGCAACCTCCACCCCAACTTCTCAGCAAAAAGATACATCTTCTCTCTCTGTTCTTGACTAAACTTGGTTCTTGCTCTCTTTTTCCCATGTGGGCTTGTCATTGCGAGACTGTAACTCTGTTTCTGGAGCTGGGTTTCATCGAGATGACCAGAATGACCAGAGCTCAAGGACAACAGCATGTGAGGAGCAGAAGGGTAGAAAGACTGCGGGCTTGGTGATGCCGGTGATGTTGGGCTAGGACTTGGGCCTGAACTTGTTGACCCTGGGCTTTGGCTTGAGCTCGTGGTCCAGTTAAGTGCTGGTGGTGGTAGCATGTGAGTGATGGTGGTGGGGCCAGATGGTTCACGGCGGTGGAAGTTGCGGTGGCAGCCACAGGCAGCACATTTGAACGAGGTAGGGTCTTGAGGGGTGGCAGTTGACTTGGGCATAAACTCCCCACAGCCATCCAAGGCTAGTCCACCAATACCTGCAGCATGGTTTTTGTGGCATTCTTTGTAAGACACCACCATATTTTGCTGTTGTGGTGGTGGTGGAAGATGGCGATTTTGGTGGGTCTTGTGTGAGCCATTTGTAAGGGATAAGGCCTTGGTGAGATGGGTTTGGAGTGGGGTTTCAGTATCTGTGTCCGAGTCAGGGGATTTGGTGATGTGGTGGGGGCTTGTGGTTGAGTCCATGGCTTTTTTAGTCATGTAGAGAATTGAGAGCAATTTTTACACACGAAGGATGAAGAAGTTGATGGGAATACAGTGATGATGATATTTATCTGTTTAGAAAGCCAAAATGTCTCACGAGGTAATGGGAAATGGGGTTTGGGAGGTGGGAGATAAGATGGTAGATATAGATTAGAGGGATACAACTGTGCAAGGCAAAGGCCAAGGGCACTGCTCCAAGTCCCAACAAAAACCCTAGCTAGTAGTGTTACTTGTATAATATAAACTCAAAAGTTCAATAATATGATTTAGTACTTTGTCGTTAGGTTAGTGTGCGATTTCAATTTTTAGCTGGGTTGGTTGTGGGCAATCAATAAAATTGGTTTTCTACTGTATTGACCAACGAGTTGCAAGCAACGACTAAAGAGCACATTCAATGGAAATCTCTGCCTAAATATTATGCATTAACTAAATGCATGCACCTGTGAAAGAAATATGTCTGGATTAAGGAAATGCCGTCCTGAACGAACACGTGGCTTCATGCTAAGGGTGTACAGTAAAAAAGGACAGTTTGCCCTCACCCCAGGCGCAGCTCATCCCTGCAAAGTAGTACCTGGCATGATTTTCACGACAAGGCATGTTGTTGGTCGCTTTGCCTACACAATAGCCTCCTCCACCCTCCTCCGCTGTTTGCGCATAGGTTTTAGAAGATCACTAGGTTTTTTTGCTTCCATGGCAAGTAAGAAATCGGTGTCGATATGAGAATGCCTGAGATAAACGGCTTACTTAGGATTAGCCGTGACTATTTTTTTGCTCAGGTGAATTCTTTTTAGAATACCTGGACAAGATCTTAGAGATCAGATTGACAAAACAGAAAAAAAAAAAACAAAAGGCAGCTATGACATAACAGAGGCTGATTTTGTTTGCCATGGGAGGAGATTTCATTTGGTAAGTACATTGATTGCATGATTGTAAATTGCACCGACCATGCATCTAAAGTGCTTAACTTTTTCCGCCCGGAACTCATTGCTCCTACTTGAAGGGTGATCGATATTGAAGAAGAATCTCATCACTTTGATTTAGCTAAAGGTCCACATCATAATCACCATTTTCTCTACCCTTGAAGCATCCTAATGCGGCGGCACGTCATGCTGTCTTTGATTCCTTATTTATTTTTCTGGGTACATGGCAGTAGTCGCCTCTCCTAATCATGTCGCATTTCTTTTCATTTTTAATTTGTTGAAGGAAAACTGCAGCTAGCCCCCATGATTTAAATATTACAATACCTAAATCCTTGCTCAATCCATCCTTCAATTGTTGCATAAAAAAATCATTCAACTACAACTTTTCCCTCGCCTTTATTGCTAAAAATGGTTAGCAGTGTGTGTTTTCTTGGGACACGTACGATCTTAAATGGAAAGTCCTGCATAGCTTATCAAGTCAACTTTGTGGTTTATTAATGGGGTCGAGTGAAATGGTCAGGAATGAAAACTGAGTTTCATGTATTACTACTCAAGGCAGACACCAGCCCTTCCACTGCTGGGTGAAAGATAACTTCATTGAGAAATGATGATAATCGAGGGGAAATTAAAAAGAAAAGAGCCACTGTTGATCAAGACAATCGACAAAAGTCGGAGATGTGATGTTTTGTCCTTTTTACGCTTTAAATTGTGGCTAATCTTCTCCGATCATGCTTTATCAGAATCCAAGAGAGAAAAGCTTGTGCAAGATAAACGCAATTTAGAGGCTTTAAGTCTCCCCTCAGTATTGATAAGACGTGAGATTTAGAGCATGCTTAAGAGGTATAATTAAAGGGTTTGCAAATCCTGCTGTGAGAGGGATGGATACGGGGGAGATGATGCCTATCTCTTTAACTGGGACAAAAATAAATGACAAGATTTGTTTAAATTAATGGATTGTCAATGACACCCCTCGGATCACCCTAAGCCACAAGATCTGGTCTCAAAGAGCAAAGAGTCAAGAAAAACTCCCTCTACTTGATTATACAGAACATTTTCCTGACAATTATGCCATCATCGATAAATGAGACAGCGACTACTTTCTTTTTATTATCACTTCCAGTGATTTTTTAGCCGGGAGTGATTAGTTTTGAATGGTAGACGGCTGAGGGATAGGGTTTCATGTGGGTGGGCTCACCCTGGCCACATGACATGACCTCCATATAATTGTGGGTTCATGCTAGATGATCAGTGAATTAAGACCTCTTAAACTTTATCCCTGATCAACATTCACCAGAACAGCTTGGTCCTTGCTTTTCATGCATTGGCTATAGAGGGAATAGAAGCGAAACTTGAATCTAAAATCTATAAGAAATTTAGGGTTCTTCTCTTCCAAAAGAAAAAACTACTAGGCTTTATTTATCGAAAAAGATGCACGAAAGGAATATAGATCGAGAGGTGCAAGGATTATGATGAAAATAATGGATGATCCATCTACTTGTTTGACTAATAAGAAAAAAAACACAATGAGAGTCCATTCATCTGAATCAATATTATTAAAGAAATAAAAAGGATAACAGTCGATATCCATCTAAATGGAAAATGATTAAGAATTACAAGGAGGAGGAATGCTTTCTTATATCGTTGTCCTTCTCGACACCTCTCCTTTTATCCACTCCTTTTTGGCCAATCCTCCATCCAATATTCTTTCCTGATAACAAGAGTGTTATATAAGATAAAAGGAATATTTTAATCGATTTGGCTAAGGATATTTTTCCCGATGAATATCTCGCTTCAAAATTATTATTTCCTCTCAAGTTGTTTGAAACTCTGGATTACCTGGACAAGTAATTACGAGAACAAAGAGAGCAACATCGGTCGCCGGAGTGCATGGTTACCAAGATTATTATCATTACATCTGTTACGGTGTCATCTTCCACGAGTGTAGAAGATACAGCACATGAGCAAGACGATGACCACTGTCCATTAGCCATGGTAATGACTCAAGAGGACAGATAACCAGGATTTTTTCTGTGCGATTGAGGGCCTGGGGGGAGAAAAGGCCCACTTCTCTAGCCTTATTTCCACGTTGAAAGCTTTGCATTTGCCATTTTTATGATCGAGTGAGCCATACACCCTCCATGGTCTACTGCCCTTAATTGCCGGGGCCCCACCAGATAAGCCACCATGATAGGAGGAGATAGATATGTCACAAACTCAGTTTTCAACTCATTAGGGGCCGGTGGAAAAGTATCCATGAAGGAGCGTTTTTGTTCTTTGAAGCAACATTACTTGGGAAGATGAGATTAAGAAGCGAAGAGAGAAGAGAAGAGACAAATCTCTCGAGGCAGCCTGAAGAATTAAGGATAAGAATTATCCTACTAATGTTATGGATAAATGATAATCACCCCTTTATTATTCTTATTTTCTAAGATTTCCGAGTAAACTAGACGTGTTAAGATTTGGAAGCATGTGACAATTTGGTTATTGTCCTCTTTAAATATTAATGATTGCACATCGAGACTAGACCCGAAACCCCCCCATGCCCTTTTGTCGGCCCATAATCCCATCATGTTTGGGCTGCAAGCCCATTTACTTTTTATCTCTGCAATGCCTGTTAAGCGACGCCGTCTCAGATCCACAGCCCTCTTATTTCCCCGCTCTCTATCCATATCTTCTTCTTCTACATCTAGGCACGTTTTTTCAACCATCTATCATCTGTGTTGAATCTTTAGCCTAGGCTGCTGTCTTTATTGACAAGTTAAGCTACTGACATGCAAGTGAGTTGGAAGCAAGATTGTCAAAGCTCCATTGAATGTTTGTTGACTAGGAGGCAGTCATGCAGGTTATGAAATTGGACACAAAGATTTCGGTTCTGCTGGATTCTTGTTATTGCAGCGCGCGCACTTGTAAGTAAATTGGTTGTGACGTTTGGTACAAAGCTCCAGATCCTGCACCATTGATGCGTTGGAAACTAGACACGAACAACTTTCTGAGGATATATAGCTCGCTCAGCAATTTTAAAACTGAAACCGGACCTGTACGGGCATTCTCAGCTTTGTTGGCTTCTTTGGATTGAGCTCAGGTCTTTTAAGCTTTGTTAAGAACCATCTACTCCAAATCCAGTGGTGAATGTGAATACTGGATTTACTAGGAATGCACCCGCATCAAAACCATGAAGAATTGGAGATGGACATCAGTAGTTGCTATTTTTCCTATTCAATTTCTCACCTGTCATTATGAAGAATAGCAGTTCTACTATCTGAGAGGTGCAAAAATGAGAATATAATAAATTTAAGGGTTTAAATTAAGTTTTCTACTATATATTAACCAACCATGAAAAGTTTCAGTTGTCACAAACAGGTTGAACCGAAGAAAAAGCATAAACAGGCAGCCCCTTGTTTATTTAAGCAATTTCATGATAGTAACCAAATTGTCATGCATGTCTTTGATCCATGGTATTTTTCGTACTGACACAACACAATAAACCGAAGCTAAGCACTTACAAGAGCAATAAGTTTCTAGACTAGTTCTATTTCTACAAGTCACGTCATGTAAGCAAACAAAATCGCATGAATCTCAAGTACTAGAAAAGGTAGGTTCTGAACTTGTCATATTAGTCAAAGATTGATAATTCAATTCATTTACACGCGTATTCTAATTTGAATTTAATCATGTGAATTAAGATTTTACTCTGATATAAGAATTGCAGTAAGTTATCAGTTGAATTCAAATAACATATCGCACATATGATTTGATTTCAATAAATTGAAAGGCGAATCAACTTCGTGGTTAATAAGTTCAACGGCGTAGATTGGTTTTGAGAAATACAGTCTAAGATTGAATATCATCTTTGTTGCTGGTGAATGGTGATAAAGAATTATTCAACCTTCAAGATTACGACTTTACTCGTCTGAAGCTTGCAAGTTGAAGTGAAAAGGGATGCTGTTTGAATGAATTCACTTTCTGGGTATGGTTATTTTCTGTTTTGATAAATGGGTTTGGCTTGTTTCAGTTTGATTCGCTCTTATTTTCTTCTTTGACTCTGTAATTCTGTGGATGCTTTTACTTATTTGTTCGTAAGAATAAACGGGCAGCCTAAATGGTTTTGAGCTATGTGTTATTACTATTAGATAGGCAATGTTACCTGCTTTGTACAAAGTTCCTCATCTTGCACTTTGTTTTGCTCTTTCATTTTGTCTGCTATCACTTGTATGCATGTATTGATCAAATACTTCAAAACCCATGTAAGCAAACTGTTTTTAGTTGAGTTTCGAAATGGACAGATCGTGTTTGATTGGCACAGGATTTTGGAATTAGTGAGTGTAAGCAGCCTGTAGAGTAGACTTGTCCTGTTTTACTAGTTGTTTCATTTCGATTTCTCAAACTGCAAACTAGTGAGCATGTTGATTTTCTAGGCTTGAATATTATAGCTTTATGATGCGATGCTGTCTTGGAAAAGAAGATGAGAGTGGAAATAGCAAATAGGTTAGTTTAAGGGTTAGTGGTGCTGCTGAGAAACCAAACCCTGCCTCCTCAACTTTTACTCTAATATCTTATCTTTCTTATTCTCTGCTCCAATCCCAATGTGTCGCTTTCTGTAAATATGCTCCGGAACAAATTCCTTAAATAATTCTAAAGAGATGTCTTTCCTTATGTTAATGCATTGTCTTGTTCCTGGTCATTTATAATGAGGAAAAGCAATGATGTTACCAATAATTTTACTTTGGTGGAGACCCAAAGTATTTGAACTGGTACTTAAAAAAGCTTTTGTCAGAACAACTAATGCAAACCACTAATCCTCCATGAATTGCTCCAATCTTGCCATGATGAACCCCTGTCCTATGGCAGTGAAGGACACTGAATTTCTATCCGAGTACATATATTTTGCTGCTCATAATCCTGTACATTCAAGCCGCGGCAGCAGTGATATTTAGGCGGAAGTCCAAATGTATGGGTGTAATATTCGACCCTGAACCTGAAGTGGGAAAGATAATTGGAGATTTTACTAAGTCTCTGATAGTTGGGATGATCTAATGGAGAAGCGTCTCTTAGTTTTATCAGGTCATGAGGAGAATCACAGATATTATCTGCCTTGTGAAAGGGAGTGCATCCTTGGTCATAATAGCGATCATCTTGTATGCCAATATCGATATGACTTCTTAGCTTCTCTAGGTAGATACAAGACCTGCCCTGTTTATGTCACATTAAATAAGGTGTGGAGTTTCAGAGTATTTCTGAATGAAAAGCCAAGAAAAACTGTATGTCTTCTTCACAAATATGCATAAAATCAATTGCGAGGCTTCTGGTCTCTGTATGACCGAGTAAGAACTTTATTTAATTAGTGCTTACCTTTGTTGTGGAGTTGTTGATCTTCTGGGTTAAGACATGTCAAGGGTTAAGTTTGAATCAATCAAAGTATCTTGCCTCTCTATGTTAGACTTTTGAACAGACTTTGTTAATGAAGGAATATCACTATAATCTGCAAAGAAGCATATAGCCAAGCAAACAGGTGCAAATTTCTAAGAAAGATTGAGGGGGGGAGAAAAAACTGTCTTTTTCCTTTCTGCGAGCCATACCATCATCTATGCCGTGTTCTTTGGAGGTTGATTATGATCTCAATTTGTAGCACAGAGATGATACTGGCTCTGTGAACATTTTCTCTAATAGCTTTTCTATACACATCTCTCTATAAAAAGACAAACTCTTAAAATAAAATAAAAAGCAAAACCAATCAACCCTTCCTCGTTAGAGTTCTCCAAAAGAAATATTCACCACTGTCTAGTTTTCTCTGCTTTGCTAGAAGCTATTCTTCTTCTTTAGCTGTCACCTTACTTGCTCTTCCTGCCTCTGTTTGAAGAAACAACTCAAATATATCAAGACCTGTTGTGGATAGGATCTGATCCTCTCCGTACTCTTCTTTTGCTTGTTTGACTTGGATCAAATGTCTTGTTTGCTTGGGCTGATTTCTTTGTGTCCATCCCCTGCATGTCGACATCCTTGAGGCTACGTTGGCTGTGTGGCAGTGTCCCGTGAGCTTTTCGGTCGTGTCTGAGGATCACCTCTACACTCGTCAAGCCATAAAGTTTACGAGGTTGAACTGCTATGAACCCAATACATATAAGAAGGATAAGCACTCTACGAGAACAAAAAACCATTGTTTCTGCTCTGAAACAAACAAGAAGAGCAGAGGTGTGATGTTTCTGTTTAGAGTAATGAGATGATAAACAGGTCTGAGAATGTGAGCCTTCTATTGTGATGCTCCATTCCTGTGGATATATGCCTGTTATTTATCCCTTATTGGATTTGGAGGGCGCTTTAAAGCAAAAAAGCAGGGAGGGGCCCCAGAACACCCGGTGGGATTTTTGATTCACCCAAATCATAAGCCTGCATTCTAAACATATTAAGGCTGTTATGGAAGAATCTGACAATGATGAATAAAGGGGTTGGAACAATACCCTTGAGAAGCCAAGTATCTTTTTTCATTTGCTCCCCTACATCCCTATCATTTGTTTTGCTTTTGTCCATTGAAACAGGCCTACCACTCTCTCGAACTCTTTAAATGTCTTGCCACATCACCCGACCATGCTTATGTGGACATGCACTGTGCGGGCTGATATTCATTCTTAGCCGATGGTCTTTCCAGCTAGGGTCTCAGCTAGGCTAGGCTAGGCTCAGCTCAGCTCATAATTTGAGGCAAGCTTTCTACGAATAACAGGTTTGCTGTCGCAGTTAAGTTACAAATATATTCTTATGGTATGAGGATCATGTTTTATGTGGTGGGTATTTTAGGAAATTATCGTTACTTTGGTATTAAGAAAAGGGGAGTTCTGTTTTTTAAGCACAAGCGATGAGGCCACCTAGAACTAGTAGATTGCTACAGTGGCAAGTCATATAAAGAATCAAATACGAGGGGGAAAGAATGAGGAATAGAACAGCCCCCAAAAGAAACAAGCTCTTGCTTTATGCCATTCTAAGATCTCCTCCTCACTTTAGAATTCCAAGCTCTCTTCCCTATGCAACAAAAACAACAGCACTTGGTTTCTTGCGCTATATGTGTTTCTTTATGCCTTTCTTTGGGTTGCTAAGTTCTTAATCTCCCATTCAATGATCCAGTGAAGACCCACTTCAACCCTCCTTCCTCCCTTTCTCTGTGTGGATTAAGCTGTAAATTTTTCTCGTTTGTTTATGAAGACCATCTTTTCCTTTATTCTCTTTTACTTTTCTGTTATTGTTGCTGTTGTTATGATATAAACCACATGCAACTAGGAACATTCTAAAGCATATGTTCTTGTACTTTATTAAATGAATATTTATATTGGTGGTTTAACAACGGTGATTAGTAATGGTCCAAGCAACAAAACCCCAACTTGAATGGGTTGTTAATGTGCTGATTCTTTGCTTTATATCCTCCAGATAAAGCAGAATGGTTAAATCATTCTTGCTTTCTATTCTTCCCTATCTTCCACAAGGATTAAATCCTCCCGTAGTGGGTGCCATGCACATGATCAATATGCCGATCCACTTCGAAGTCGTGTTTGCTGCTTGACAGGGACATGAGAGTTTCTAACCACGAAATTGTGTGACGAATTAGACATCCGTATCTGATTCATCACATTTTGAATCAAATTGTTACTGCTGCATTGAACTTGAGCTTGCTCATCCACTGACTGGACTGGGATCGACCATTAGCTCCTAAACACTGTATCTGATGCACAATATTTTCCGACAAGTGTTATCGCCATTTTTTTATATATAGTTTTGTTGCTTTCATGATCAAGTGGTGTCGTTGTCCAGTCAAATGCATATGCAACACCCCCTTCTTTTCCTACTTTTTTTTGAAGAAGGGCGTCGGATTAAAGGCTTCAGTTTCAAAAACCAAAGAAAGGGTAGAAAGGAGAATTTTATTTTCGTGACCTGCTTTACCTGGCTTGAGTCACAACGTTGCATTTGAACTGTATTTTCTTGAAGAAAAGAGCCAGAAGATCCCTCGGGAAGCAAGCACTCCTTTTCTTTTTGTTGTCCCTGGCAAATATTATTTTCTATCGTTTTAAGATTTTGCTTTTTATCTGAAACTCATTTTCCTACAAATTAATACTATAAAAACTATAGTTGTTCAGTGAAGTCATAAAAAATGGTTTTATATTCCTTTAATAAATCATTAAATGTACGTTAGATACTGCGGTTTATTAAAAACAAAATTCATGAACGGATGTTTTACGTATAAATTTTCAACCTCATTTGACTGCGCTGCCATGTCCATATTAATTAATAGTTGAGGCGCAGAAAAAGATTTTATATTATAATAAAAAGGAGGGGGGGGGGGTGATGCACAGACTCATGGGTACTGAACCATAAATGACCGTCTCCCTCCCTCCCTCCCTCTCTCTCTCTCTCTCTCTGCTTGAAATTATGGAGGCCAAATTAAAGAGAATTCTTTTCATTCAAACCTTGCCAAAGAAGAGAGAGGCTGCGTGGCCTTCTAGTTCTTCTTTAGATTGAGTGGTACGGGAAATGTACTTATTTAGAATAATCTTTCTTGTATTTGTTTTATGTTTATTAACATTGGAATCTTAATTCACAGGCCATGCCCCCTTTGGTGTAAGATAGAATTAGCTGTAGCAATCAAAGGAAGGAAGGAAGGATTCTATAATAATAATAATAAAAGAAGGAAATTTTATTTAATTTTTAAAGCGAAACCCTACGCTGCAAATTGTGGCTTTGTAGATTCTCGAGGCTGGTCTTAAAGTCGGGACTTTTCTTCAGTACTTTCATCAACAAGTTAAAACAATGGAGCCCGCAGGTTAAGCCGTGCAATGACTCGAATCCATATTCCGTAGTCCATCATCTTCTTCTCAGTAAGCCACCAATGCCATGTCAGGACCAACACACATAGGTGGCGAAGGGAGGAAGGTTGCCGGAGTAGTTTCTGTTAAAGGTAAAGCAAATTTGAGTCTGTAACGCTTCCATATCCTCAAAAGAAGACCTGTGGTATGTTGGCTACAACACAATGCAATAGAAGAAGAAAATGAACACCAATTTCTCCTATTAAATTACATGATATTACATTTCCATAGAAACTAGCATCTAGTACTTGATTGCAGACATTGTTGTACGATTGGAGGTCTTTGAGTTCGGAATTTATCAGGATTCTGACTAGTGGAAAGTTTCCTTGATCCCATAGATTGGTCGATAGTTCCGGTGGCCCGGTTTCTGCCTCTATCAAGCTTCGCACCTCCCTTACCACGCTTTCCCAAGAACCCATTTTTCAGGATTCGGCAGGCCCGTCAAAAAATTGGGGATACTTCCCCCAAAAACCAAGGGAGGCGGCAGCCCCCGTCCACGTATCTCTATTTGGAATTGCTTATTGGGTTTAAGTAGGTTCTCTGGTATGCAATCCAGCATGTGACAAGGTGGTTTGTTTTCTAAAATGTATGAAATTGAAGAAAAATGAGTATCCACAGACTGAAATAACACTATAAATCATGACAAGCACCAATTGAAGCAACAACCATATGTGTTGGGATCCAAGTTCATCAGGGCACCCCTCACATATTTTAAATTTTGCTGTTGCCATCTTCGACCAGCCAAAACAAGCATTGTCAATGAAGTCTTGAACCTGATATGATACACCAATTAGGATGTTGATCTGCATCCTTCGAGATTCCATATTTGTTTTTCTCAGGCAGTTCCCGAGAAATTTTGGGGACAAAAAGCCACGTTGTAGGTCAGTGTGTCTTGAATCATTCTCTAGAAACACAAATTGGGAACAACTAATCACTTCTTTAGCATAGGAAGATTCTTGATTAACCCGATTGTAAGTCATATATGTTCTAAAGAGACGCCAAAAAGTGAGAGCTGCAAACAGAATGTTATCGAAATACAAAGTAAAAGGGAGATGCGCTCCCTTGTTCAACCTTAAAGATTGTTTTTAGTAAATAATTATCCAACCACTAGTCTGAGAGAACACTAATGCAATTTGGATAAAAAAAAATGAAAGAAAAAAATCAAATCGTGAGTAATTCTTTATCGTTCGTATTAAATCATATCCAACATGTGAATTTTAAAAATTTTGAATTCTAACTTATTTATTTAGCATGAGTTTTAAATTAAATTGAATTATTTTAATATAATTCAATTAATTTGATTGAGTTTAAAAACAATTCAAAAGACCGATAAAAAGTATGATTTTATTTTTAAAAAAAATTCAAGATTACATTGTTTTTTTTAATATTAAGAATACGACATATTAGATCTATTCAGACTTTACAGCTTAACTTGCGATCTAGATCATGAATTCCACATGGTTTAATAACTTTGTTTTTTAAATTATTTTTTACTTAATGATATGATATTAAAAATAAATACTCGCAAAATTAAGCATCAACCAAATAACAAAACATTTGTTTAAGATTGCATTAACCTCGTAGAATACAAATCAAAACAAATTATTATCAATTCAAAATCAACCAAATAATAAAGGATAACATTGATAAAAAAAAAAAAAAAAAACCATAAAGGATTCAATTAGAAAAAAAAAATTGAAAGATGGGATTTTTTTTATAAAAAAAACTATTTGACATTGTTATTAAACTCGACCTAACGGGTCAACATTAAAACCTTTCGATTTAACTTCCTGCCTAGCCCAGATTTACAATTAACCTATATGGAAGTTGATTCTAAGTGACCTAATTGACTTCTTAAGTCTAAGGACAACCTGGAAAACCACTAAAAAATATGGTATGACTTTAAAAAAACTTTAAGATGACATCTTGAAAAAAAAAATTAATAATAAGACGACAACATATTGAGTCAAATTAGGTTTCAAGATCACTTAACTCACAAAACATGCGTTCCGGATCATGGACTCCACGAGTTTTTAAAAAAATATTTTTAAAAAATATTTTTTATTTAATGCTATGATAATAAAAATACAATTTTACAAAAATTAAGTACCAATCAAATATTAGGATATTTATTTAAAATTGCAATAACTTCATAAAATGCAAATCAAAGTAAATTATGATGGTCAATTTAAAATTAATAAAAAATTGAGAAAAAAAATTGAAATAAAAATTCTTGATAATAGAACTCAAGAAAAAATTTGACAAAAAAAAACCTAAGGTGCTTCACTGTTCATGTGAACAGTGAAGACCATAAACTTATTCAGTTTTTTTTAGTATAGTATGGATAGTGAAGCACCATAAACTTATTAAGTTTTTTTAATAGAGTAGTAGTAATATACCTGATGCTTTATCAACAGTTGTTTTGTGATGAGCAATACATTTTCTCTCCATCCCCTTCTTCACTTTACAGGATGATGAGAAGATGGAGCCATCTCTGCCGCGATCTACCCTCCTGGTCTCGCGGTTCAAACTTGTGAGTTACATAAGATATCTTTCCTGTGAACCAATGCCAGTTAGATCACGATCCTCCCCTGGACCACATCCACCTGGAGTT
>Ga0307515_10004810_pt1 | contig 27649 bp, 28 predicted proteins | sample 17_EM_MG_FD_194513 | JGI IMG/M metagenome (GOLD analysis project Ga0307515, IMG submission 194513) | Populus trichocarpa ectomycorrhiza microbial communities from riparian zone in the Pacific Northwest, United States - 17_EM | ecosystem: Host-associated > Plants > Roots > Unclassified | place... | reverse complement strand
AATCTGTCAAGCATGTGGGAATTGACCTGCGTACTCCTGTTTTCACACATGGCCAACTCTATGTTGCACTCTCAAGGGCCACTGCCAAAAATCGGATCTATGTTCTATTTCCACAAGGGGAGGCAGGTACTCAGACTCAGAATGTAGTGTATCCAGAAGTGCTACTGACATAATATGAATATATATGTACATTGGACAAAGATAAGAATCTGCCCTTGGACAAAGGTTAACTGTTTCGCTTGCAAAACCCGGACAGATACTTGTCTATATATTAACGAAATAGTGTGACAGGTGACATAAATCGGTGATTGGCTCCAGCCTCTCGCTTAGCGCTTCTTTTTCCCACACAGCCACTGAAAAACCACTGAAAAAGTTTCAGCTTCGTAAAAATCCTTTTTAAACATGTAGATAAAAATGTAGATAAACAAGAAAATAGTGAAATAATAAATATATTCTATAGCGCATTTAGTATGACAAGCGTGAGCCTTACAACAGGGCGATAACTTGAAGAAATGAAATAATAATTCATAAAATCCATTTTAAATGTCTAAATAATTCGGTAAACAACCAGAAATATATGACATGATATATTTATAATAATGAGCCAGTGTAATGAGCAACAGGCTTGACCAATGACTATTGAATGCGGCACCACCTGCCACAGGCCTTGCCCGAGGCTTCAAGATTACCTTCTAGCAGCACTCAAACATTTCCCGAAAAATTATAATAATTGCCAATATGTAAGTAATTAGTCATGAGAAGAATACTGAAACCAATGCCTTCGTCTTTGGGATCATTCTATTACTTTAACCACTGCACAGGAGAAACAAGCTATTTCAAGGGCTCAAAAACATCAGAAATGTGTTTACAAAGGCCCAGCACATATCAGTCTATTGTATTATTTGCCTTCTGGCAGATTCCAACTCCTCATTCCAAAATCTATCCCTATTCCTTGCCTCCCACAGGTTGCACAGCACCAGAGCCCCCCCTATATACTCTACCTTTACCTGCACTGTCTCATCCATTATCACCACTGCACCCCTTGATCTCCTTTCCCCCACCACTATCACCTCCTGCTGTTGCTACTGCAGCCCCTCATGCAGCCCCACCTGCACCCAGCATCTTGAAAGCAGGGTAATCTCCCTTGCCATTGACTCCCTCTGTTTGATCATGACTCAAGCCAGAACATGAGAATGTACCTTTCCTTTGCCAGTGGCAGATCCAGATTCTAACTATGAACCTGCTGTGGATCTATGATCTGCTTCACCTTAATTACCTGTTTATGATCAACCACCCAGAGGATGACCTAGGGCACAAGCTAGGGCACAAGCTAGGGCACAAGCTAGGGCACAAGCAAGGAGGCTGCAAAGGGGGCAAGGTCAAGGCCATGCACAGCACAATCCCACATACATCCTGCATCTAAATGTGCCAGTATTCCATACAATAATGCATGGCCACCCCATAGGTTGTCAGCATTTGGGGATTTTGTTTGCTCCTTCTGCCATGCTGAACACTGGGTAGAAGAGAGGCAGCAGAGTTCAACCATCAATAATCCTGTCTTACACTCTGTTGTCATGATACCTCCTATTGCAAGATGCTTAAGAATGGCCTCAAAGCAGAGTTTCTCACACAGGTCACTGTGATTTGGGATGAAGTTCCAATGCAGCATAGATACTACATGGGAGCAGTAGATTGCACTCTGAAGGGTATCCCTGACAGTACCAGGCCTTTTGGTGGTATTGTGGTGCTTTAGGGAGGGGACTTCAGGCAGTGGTTGAGAAAGGCAGTAGGTGAAATATTGCATATACATATATCCAACACTCATACCTGTGGCAGCATTCCATTTGACTCAAGACATGCAGCTTGGGTAGAGGAAGGCTTGAAGAGTCTTCTCCATGCAACTCATGTATTTCTAATCCTCAGCCAAGGCAATCAAGGTATTCCACACAGAGAACAATCTTTACTACTTGCAATGAAACAGTGGGTGAGCACAACCACAGCATTCTTGCCAAGCTCTCTGGGGTTACCCACACCTTTGCAGGGTATGACAAGGTTGTCTGTGAGACTCAGGAAAGGCAAGGGCACTGTGCTGATTTGGATACAGGCTATGCTCCCAAATGCCCACAGGCTCTGACACCAAATGGCTTTCCAAAGGCAAACCTGGCACTCAAAGTAGGATGCCCAGTGATGCTGCTGTACAACTAGGATCCTTCCCAAGGTCTTTACAATGGAACAAGGCTAATGATTGCTTACCCCTCCACATATGTCCTTGAAGGCTGCATTTTGGGAGATGAGCCTAAGTGTTCATTCCTTGCATCACCCAATACTCATGAAAGAGTGACCCTACTTTCATCATTGCACACTGTCAATTCCCAGTTAGCCTGCCCTTTGAAATAACAACCAACAAAAGCCACAGACAATCTGTCAAGCATGTAAGGATTGAACAATATATTTCTGTCTTCACACACAGCTAACTCTATGTTGCACATTCAAGGGCCACTGCTATATGTTCTATTTCCACAAGAGGAAGCAGAGACTCAAACCCAGAATGTAGTGTATCCAGAAGTGCTACTGACATAATATTGAATATATGTACATTGGACATAGTGATGAAGGTCAAAGACTGCTGTCCATTGAACACCTATACCACTACCAGTTATATACTAGAGCCACAAGAAATGTAAGAGCAATACCACAAGCCACAAGAAGACAACAGAAGACAAATGAAATGGAAAGACAGCACAATGGAATTAATGCAAGACAACAGGATGGAATGGAAGGCAAGACTGATGCTCAGTTCACAGCATACCTATCTCTGACAGAAAATGAAACTCCCTTACTTCATTATTCTATCTACTTCTATGGTAGGACTACTTATATAGTAATAACAGCCAAGCCACAACATGAAACCAGTATCAGAATGCACAGAAGTGGGTCTACAACCCTGTACATAACCAATATTAAGGAACTGTAATTAAATCCAAACCATACCTACTATGACAAGAACAACAATATTCTGATAATCTCCCACACATAGACATGAATCTGCCCTTGGACAAAGGTTAACTGTTTCGCTTGTGAAACCCGGACAGATACTTGTAAAACCAAATTGGAATGGAGCGAAATGGGGAAATAAGGCGATAGAAATAAGGCATGCTAGGGTAGCTTCAGCACCATATAGAAGAGACTGGAAAGAAAGGACGAACCGTATGGTAAATATATTCGGACAGCGTCAATGGGTTTGTTTGCCCTCGCGAGCTATACATAAGCTCTCCATCAATCTGACATGAGGGTAAACCTCCTCTTCGGCCAGTTGATATCCTTCCGAACGCCTCGTGGGGGTATCGATCTCGGCCATCACGCGGACTGGAGATACGTCTGGGTGAAGGAAGGCTCTTATGGGCCGCAAACATGCGTAATTACGCGCTACAGGGCTATAACAGCGGTTAATAATGAGGTTCAAGTCCCAGGTGTTGGAGTGTTATGACCCATCACCCTATTACGTAGTTTGTTTGGTCTCTTTCTGTATTTATTCTGATCCCCCCTTTTCTCGTTCATCACCAGGCGCAAGACGAAACACCGCTTCTATATTTGATTACACCGGGTCATGAAGAAAGATCAGCACAGAAGGTAAGAACGCCAGGACTGCAAAGGAATAACCCCTCAATATCCAACAACACTCCTAACACAGGGTCTACTCTTACAGTAAGAGTTCCACAGCCCTGTGGAGCCCAACAGCAATATACTATTGGAAAGTCCAGCCTCCTGCCGGTATGTGAGCATAGGGATCATCCATTGTGCATATGGTCATCGTGTTCCACCTGACTCTGCTTAAGAGTAGTCCTCCGCACGACGCACGCAGCGATGCGTCTTCATTTCGGCCTTGTTGAACACGTCTTTCCCACTAGATATAGAAATTAAAATGTAGTCAGATACTCTCAGCAAAGAAAAGTGCCCTCTTCTGACTCACCAGTCTTTGCACACGTCCGCTAAACCGAAATGGAATTTGCGGAGATGCCGTGGGGCGTCTTTCTTATGCTTCCACCGCGTTCTCTTACCCTCCTTGCAAAGCCCACACTCGTAGCACCCGCCAACTTTCGAAATGAATCCATCGTACGCTTGGTGAGGCTCAAAACCACCAGGGAAGTTCATCTCGTCAATCTCTTTACGCTCAAGGACGCGGAGAAGTGCCTCCGTGGTTACACCGTACATGAAAGTCGATATGATCCAGTCAACTGCGAAGGCACTGCCTCCAGCCCGTCGGCAGGATTCTTGGAGTTTGAGGGGATCGGGCTGGAAATGAGATGCACGCTTTTTCCCAGGTCTATCGTAACTCCTTTCCTCTGGTGCTGGGGTACCACGTGGAAGGAGCGGCTGGGAAGGTAGGGCCCGACTCGTGGCTGGCAGACGGATGGTACGAAAGGGCGCGTTGAATGGTGCGTCATGAGACGCACCCAACACTCCTTCGGTGGAAATTAAGCCAAAGCCATCTTCCTGTGAGATCTCAGTCGGGACCTGGAAGGATGGGACAGGTTGATAGCCAATTCGAACACATGAGCAGACTGGGGATACACAGGATTGATAATGCTCACTGGTATTGTGGCTTGATTGTTATATGCGAGTAGTGGCACTTCGTTGTGGACCCAGTCGAGCTGCGGGAGAAGTAGATGAGATTGGGCGAGCTGAGACTGAGTTAAATCTGGTTCATAGTTCTGTGTGCTGAATGTTCCGTTGGCCATCCCTTCGTCGAAGATCGAAATTGGGTGTTCCCAGACCTGCGGGTGGCGAAGGAACAAAGGGTTTGCAAGGAGTGGGTCCCAATCGTTAGGACAGAGCGTTAGGGTGTCTACAGCATTGTGGCTGTCGAGTGGTGATTGATTTGACCAGGGCAGTGGAGAAACCAGTGGACGTAGTGCTGCATTTCCGGGAAGAGAAGTAGTATTGGTGCCTGTGCTGGTGTGTGCTTCCGCAAGGCTACCAGTGGTTCTATCGCTACTGTCAGTTGGCAGGATCGGACAATGTCCACCACGATTCGCGAACGTACGCTGAAGCAAAGGTGTCTTGAGAGTAAGTTGTGCTGTCATAGATGTCTAATTCATGTTCTGTTGATAAATCATGTGGCGTGGTTGCCGAGGCCATGATAAATCGATCACAGAAAAAGAGGGAGAGTCGCGGCGAAAGCTGGAGCAAGTGGAAGTGGAAGTGCTCATTATATTTCTCTCAGACTCCCGTGCCACGCGCGAGTAGCATTTCGAACAAACTCATCGCTGTACCCCAACCCACAGGCTGGTATTCCTCGGGGAATATCCCGTCACATCCTCGCCCGTCTCCGTGTTTTGGGCCTTTGCTTTGTCCACCGTTGTCGCCTGTGGGTTGAGTCAGGGCTCACGATGGAAGGATTGGCGCGAGGGAAGATGCAGCGGCGGAACTGATATCGGCGAGGAGGACGCGGCGGGTGACATCTACGCAAGCAGCAGAGTGTTTTGATCCGTGACGGCCGTTGTCGGTACCAGTGCCAAGGCGGCGGCAAGACATACTTCCCAATCCCTTCTATGGCTTTTATTTCCGATTATGTCTGGCGAACCTTGGTTGGACTCCAAAAATACGTTCTGTAGAATCGAAGTCAGTTGTCTGTCTCTCTGTGGCGGAAAATAATGCCAAAGAAAAACCCCAAGTTTTACGTCGGTCGCGTATCTTCTGCGGCCCCGTCCATCCACCACCGCCCCGCCGGTGCCGAACAAATAACGCGAGTTGGATAAAAGCAAACTGGAATGGAGCTAAATGGGGAATGAGGCAATCGAAATAAACCGTGCTACAGTAGTTTCAACACCATATAGAAGAGATTGCAAAGAAAATGGACCCACCGAAAGTGAATATATTTGGACGGTGTCAATGGGTTTGTCCGCCCTCGCAAGCTGTACGTAAGCTCTTCATCAATCTGGCACGAGGCTCTTCAACCTGTCGTTATCCTTGCGAACGCCTCGTGCGGCTATCGAGCTCGGCCATCACTCGGACTGGAGATGCCCCTAGGCGAAGGAAGGCTCTTGTGGGTCGCAAACATGCATAATTGCTCGCTACAAGACCATAACGGCGGTTGAGAACGAGGTGCAAGTCCCAGCGCCGGACGAGTAAAGGCCGAAACAGGTGCCGGTCTGCTTCCGTTGGTTGCGGTGACACCGCTTTCATCACCGCAACCACGCCGCCCAGCAAGTATCGATCTTTGAATCGCCAAGTCGCGAAAACTCAGCACAGAAGGTAAGAACGATCAGAATTGCAAAAACCCAGCAACTCAATATCCAACAACACTAGGTATAGAGGGTTTATTTAGATGGCAGGGGTCCCACGGCCACGGCTCGGTGGAACTCAACAAGAACATTAATATTGACCTCCTGCTGGTACGAGGGCATAGGGGTCATCCATTGGGCGTATGGTCATCATGCCCCACTAGATTCCGCTTGAGAGCAGTCCTCCGTGCGACGTACGCAGCGATGCGTCTTCATTTCGACCTTGCTGAATACGTCTTTCCCGCTGGATATAAAATTTTGCAATACAGTCAGATACCCTCAGCAAAGAAAAGCGCCCTCGTTTGACTCACCAGTCCTTGCACACGTCCGCTAAACCGAAATGGAATTTGCGGAGATGCCGTGGGGCATCCTTCTTATTCTTCCACCGCGTTCTCTTACCCTCCATGCAAAGCCCACACTCGTAGCGCCCGCCAACTTTCGAGATGAATCCATCGTACGCTTGGTGAGGCTCAAAACCACCCGTGAAATCCATCTCGTCAATCTCTTTGCGGTCAAGGACACGGAGAAGTGCCTCTGTGGTTACACTATGCATGAAAGTCGATGTGATCCAGTCGACTGCGAAGTCACTGCCTCCAGCCCGTCGGCAGGATTCTTCGAGTTTGAGGGGATCGGGTTCGTATACGGCCGGAGGTCTTTTCCCAGGTCTATCGTAACTACTTCGCTCCCGCGCTGGAGTATAATATGGCTGGGAAGGTACTGCCAGACTAGGAGCTGGCGAACGGGTGATATGAAACGGCGTGTTGAATGGCGCATCATGAGAAATATGTACCTCTGGCGCCCTTTCGGTGGGGATTGAGCCACCATCCTGTGCAATCTCAGTTGGGGCTAGGGCTGAGGACCAGGGCTGGAAGGATAACATCAGCGGATAGTCAATTCGAATACTCCCCGGCTTCCCCTTAGCCGACTGTGGATACATGATAATTCTCACCAGCATCGATGCTTGACTGTCATAGCAGAGTAGTGGCGCTTTGCTGCAGTCCCGGTCGACGACCTGCGGAAGTTGGTGATGAGACTGGGCGAGTTGAGTTACATCCATATCTAGCGCATAATCCGGCTTCATGGATGTACTGGTGTCTATCCCTTTAGCGAAGCGTGAAACTGGGTGTTCCCAGGCCAGCGGGCCAAGGAAGGAAATTTCGCATGCGTTGTCCCGTTGTGCATCAGCACGCTCTTCCCATAGCGTCGCCTTGTGTCGAGCAGCCATTTCGCCGACTCACAAGTGGAGGCCAAATTGGGGTGAGTCACAAGTCGAGACAAAGGAAGGAGGACCATAATCAAAAAATTCAGTAAAAATTTGTGTGGTATCTATATATCTAATAACTATATACTATTCATCATCCAGATACTCATCATTCAAGGCTACTTCACAACACATACCGACCGGTAGGAGAGCTCGCAATACATCGATTCACCAACTCGTCCGAATTATGGAGTCCTGGCGAGTCGACCCAAAATGGTCGGAATGAGTCAACCAAGGACTCGCCAAGCACACCACTCGCGGCAACACTATTTCCACGCGCATGCCCTTGCATTGTCCAGAAATACCCGGGCAGCCAAGAGGTTGGCGAGGTCAACCTACGACGGTCGAGATCCTAGTGGACTAGGGCGTGGACGAAATCTGGGGCGCACTCAATGCCAGGATTAGGCTCAGTGTCGACGATGCCCCCTTAATTTGAAGACCCCGGATGCTAATCTGTGACTCGACGATTTCCTCAGACGCAGACAGAAGGACCAGAAGGCCAGCCACTTTATGATTGGCGCAACATTATTCGCGATAACCAGCAGCGGCGGTCAGCGCGACGTCGATCGCTATTGTAACAATTGCGCCACGGGCAGAGCGACATCAGTCGACAGTCATGTAACCAACACGTCGGACACGGTATGACCTGACCTGTTCCTCTTCCGTTCTGCATTGACAATAAGGAAGACACGTTCTGAATACGTACTCTACCGCGGGGTAAACGATAAGAGCGGAGTTGCTGCGTATGAAAGCGCGATAGTTGTTTGGATGGAAGAATGGATGACAGGATAAGGGCGCGTGGGTGGGGGTATGTAATTTTCTGTCTCATCATTATTGCTTGAAAACATCCAGTCGCTGACACAACGGGTGGAAAGTAACTATTCCAGGTATATTAATTTTGGGGGTACCCTGCGAAAAGACCTCTTCCGCTTGTGGATATACATATAATAATCCATGCCTTTTCCGTGACTAATTGAATGACGTATTCCGCACCTTTTCCGCCATAAAGAAGCACAACGCAACGAACGCACTCTAAACTGCACCGTGGAAAAGGTGCGGGTTAAGTGCGGAATAGGACATTCAATTGGTAGCGGGAAAGCCATGGATTATTATATGTATATCCACTAGCGGAAGAGGTCTTGTCTCAGGCTATTCCCAATTTATTTACCCCCGGAATAGTTCCTTCCACCTTCGTCCTCACCACACGTTGGAACCTCAAAGTGATCGCATGAACACCCCGACTCAAGATCCCAAGAAGGAGAACCTGTGAGCACCCTCAATGACTAGATAACGCCACTTGCATTCTCGCTGATCAAGAATCTAAGCCTGTATCTAGAACGTGTGGCGCTTCACCTCAAATTTACGTCCCTACCGCTCATTTGGCTAACATACAGAAATCACACTGCAAGGCGTTCCAGATCGGGAGTATTCGCTGAGGTTGTTTGTAGAAAATGTGGAGAAAGAATTACAGAAGAAAGCCAACCACGCCTGGACACCGAAACAACGCCAGTATGTCCTCTATATCCCCCATAAGTACACTAATCAGTGGATGTGCGTGTATAGAGATGTTTCTCCAACCACCCAGATCCGTTTCGAGGTCCAAATGAAGATCGGTCATTCAGCTTGGTCAAAGTATAGAGAGGCGAGCGAAGTCATCGACCTTGATAGACTCTTCAGTGATTACTGGAGCTCTGAAAACAACGAGTTCACCGTTTTGAGTCAGTCGTTATCACCAACTAGTCCGCGAATTTCCTCTGATAGAGAAGGTCAGAGGCTATTGCCGTTGGAAGGCACAGTGGCTCTCTAGAATTACTCTTCTCCGCAAATGATACCGTTCGTACCTTTGCCACTGCCCATCCCCGCCAGCTAATAACGTCCGCGAAGGCGGAAGCCCTACGCAGGTCGCTCCATGAACTCGAAGAATTGCTTAAAGAATACCGTCCACTGATGAGTGGATCGATAGAGAAGTCCGTGGACAGGGTGGTTAAATATGGCGTTGTCTTGGCGGAGGTCAGTTCTTCCACATCCACATAGAATGAGCAAGGAATTGACACCTGTTAGTTGAACCCAATTGCAAAAGCGGTCCTTGGTGTTACCAGGGTCACGTTTCAGGTTTGTCCTCGTTACTGGCACATCGGACGCAGAAGTAACGCTTGGAGGTTTAGCTCTTGCAGGAACAAAACAAGTATGACAAGATGCCCTCGGGGCTTTGCGAGCGTGTGCAGCGGGTTTTGCCCTTTGTGAAGAAGGTCTCAGATGAAATCGTCTCCAACGAGACAGAAATCCTGAAGGAGCTCATCCCGCGAATGTTTGAAGTAATGCACAGGGTCGCGAACTTATCATGCGATTATGTCAAACGTGGTAAGTGGTCATCCCCTCGGTTTCAAATTGCTGATGATCGCAGTGAGAAGGATCGGTGGTCCTACCTACCCGGAGATGATAGAGGAAATGGAAAGAGAGCTACACAAGATCATTGAAGATTTCGGCCTTGCCGTGAACGTGGAGGCTCTCCGCCTAGCCAACGAGACCAGTAAGCTCGCATTTTCTGAATCTGTCAATAGGAGATCCTCAGAACTTTGGTGTAGAGCGGGCAGAGCGAACAGAGCGAGAACGAGTAGAGCAAGAGCGTGTGGAGCAAGTGCGCGTAGAGCAAGTGCGCGTAGAGCAAGAATTGCTGTTCAGGCGTCTTAAGCCTGTCGAGGCTGGCTATCACCGTGACCTCGTCTGTATGGACGGCACCCGTCAATCTCTTCTCAATCAAATTGTGGAATGGGTAGCCAATATATCTGGGCAAGAGAATGTTCTCTCAAGGAATGCGTGCTGGGTCTACGGCTCACCCGGGATCGGAAAAACGTCCTTAGCCCATTCGATCTGTGCAAGCCTTCATGAGCGAAAACAACTTGCTGGAGCCTTTTTCTGCAGGAGGGACGACCCAAATTTGAGCGAGCCCAGAAACATCCTTCCAACTTTTATCCACAAACTCGCTATACTCTTCCCCCCTTTCCGAAACATTGTGGCAAAGCACCTTCGCGAAGACCCACACATTACTCCAGAGTCGATGAAAGGCTCTCTCTTCCTCGATTTCATCCGCTCCCTTCCTCACCACCCGGAGCACACTCTCGTCTTTGTTATTGACGCACTTGACGAGTGTGGTGACCATCGAAGTCGCCCAGGTCTCCTGAAGGACCTGACTGATGCAGCCGCACACGCCCCGTGGCTCAAGATTATCATCACCAGTAGAACCGAAGTCGATATCCAACGTTTCTTTGATACTCTCACCCAGTCGACGTATTTGCCATATGACCTGGCCACAGATCAAGATGCCAGTGCTGATCTACGAACCTTCGCCCGACGTCAGTTCGATGGGGTGGCCTCGCTTTGGCATCTCAACACTCCTTGGCCCGAAGAATCAGATTTCAACAGAGTAATCCGTCGGGCGAATGGCCTCTTCATCTTTATTAAAACCCTTGCCCTTGCCCTTGAACGCTGTGAGGACCCTGAAACGTCTTTGGAGGCGGCTCTGCTAGACTCGGCCGCAACTGGCTTAGAATCTTTATACGAACTTTACTCCAGTATTCTCAAAGCACAAATTGTACACAATAACGCCGAGTTTCGACGGGTGGTTGGAGTGCTTCTTACCACATCGCCCTACCAAGCACTGTGCGATGAGACGATTGCAGAGCTGGCAGGAGTAAAACCCTTTCTCGTTAAGAGATGGGTGGATGCTCTCAGCTCTTTACTCTATCGAGATGAAGCGGCCAATAGAGGGATTCGTGCCCGCCATTTGTCGGTTTACGATTTCTTCGTCAGCGATCACTGCGACTATCAGGTGAACGTGCTAAACGAAAACACGAAGCTGGGGATTGCTTGTCTCCAGACGATGATTACAAAACTCCGTTTCAACATCTGCAAGCTCGAAGATTCGCGGCTCGCTAATGCGGTCATTAAAGATCTCGCATCCCGAGTGAAGCAGAATGTTTCGGACTCCCTGCAGTATAGTTGTCTCCATTGGTTGAGCCATCTCTGCCTTCCTCCAGACAACCCCGATCAGCGCATGTTGGTCTTGGGAGGCTTGAAGGAATTCTTCGAAGGATTATATCCATTATTTTGGATTGAAGTGCTGAGCCTTATGGGTATGGTCCCAATTGGAGCTCCAAGCCTTCGTAGGTTGCTATCCTGGGTCAAGGTGAGTACATACCGAGCTCGCTGCTAGTTTACATTCCAATATCGCCGTAGGACACGGATCCAACGCTTCCTGAAAGAATTCAGGATATTTGTCACCTCCTAATCACTTTCCACACACCCGTCTCCATCAGCACTCCACACCTTTATGTTTCAACAGGGCCATTCCTGCCCTCACAGTCACCTTTATCGAGGATGTTCAGCAGAGAATTTACCAGAACCATCAGGATACGAGTCGGGAGCCTGTTGTCATGGCCAGTGCCGCCGTTGGAATGGACCGGGCACGCTGACCACGTTAAAAGCGTGTGCTATTCCCCGAATGGGACACGCGTTGTCACTGGATCCAACGACACAACGATTCGAATCTGGGATGCTGAGTCCGGTGCTGTAGTAGGAGAGCCTTTAACGGGACATGATGGTGCTGTGAACTCAGTTGCTTACTCTCCTGATGGGCGGCACATCATCTCCGGATCTGACGACCGAACCATTCGAATCTGGGATGCCGAGACTGGCTCTTCAGTCGGAAACCCTCTCAAGGGGCACACTCTCCGGGTTTCTTCCGTTGCTTACTCTCCCGATGGGCGGTACATCATCTCCGGATCTTCTGACCGCACCATTCGAATCTGGGATGCTAATACTGGTGTTTCAATCGGAAATATTCTCAAGGGGCACACTCTCACGGTGTCGTCCGTTGCTTACTCTCCCGACGGGCGGCATATCATCACCGGGTCGTATGACCACACCGTTCGAATCTGGGATGCCGAGACTGGCGCTACAGCCAGGGATCCTCTCAATGGGCACACTCGTCCGGTGTCGTCCGTTGCTTACTCTCCCGACGGCAGACACATTATCTCTGGATCCCATGACCACACCATTCGAATCTGGGATGCCGAGACTGGTGCCTCAGTTGGAAATCCTCTCGAAGGGCACGCTTCCCGGGTGCGGTCCGTTGCTTACTCTCCCGATGGGCGGCACATCGTCTTCGGATCCGACGACCGCACCATTCGAATTTGGGATCCCGAGACTGGTGCTGCAGTCGGAAATCCTCTCGAGGGACACACTCGCTCGGTGTCGTCCGTTGCCTACTCTCCCAATGGGCGCCACATCATCTCCGGATCCGACGACCGCACCATTCGAATCTGGGATGCCGAGACTGGCGCCCCAGTCGGAAATCTGCTTGAGGGGCACGCCGGCCCGGTGTGGTCCGTTGCCTTCTCTCCCAAAGGGCGGCACATCATCTCCGGATCTTCTGACCACACCATTCGAATCTGGGATGCCAAAACTGGTGCAGTAGTTGGAAGTCCTTTCGAGGGGCACACCGGGTCGGTGTCGTCCGTTTCTTACTCTCCCAATGGGCGGCACATCATCTCCGGATCCGGCGACGGCACCATTCGAATCTGGGATGCCGAGACTGGCTCTGCAGTCGGAAGTCCTCTCCAGGGGCACACTCTCCGGGTGTCTTCCGTTGCTTACTCTCCCGATGGGCGGCGCATCATCTCCGGATCCTACGACCGCACCATTCGAATCTGGGATGCTGAGACTGGTGCCCCAGTCGGAAGTCCTCTCGAGGGGCACACTTCCCGAGTGTGGTCCGTTGCCTACTCTCCCAAAGGGCGGCACATCATCTCCGGATCAAATGACCGCACCATTCGAATCTGGGATGCCGATACTGGTTCTCCAGTCGGAAATCCTCTCAGGGGGCACACTGGCTCTGTGTCGTCTGTTGCTTACTCTCCCGATGGACGGCACATCATCTCCGGATCCTCCGACCGCAGCATTCGAAGCTGGGATGCTGAAACTGGCGTAGCAGTCGGAAATACGCTCAATGGGCACACTCTAACGGTGTCGACCGTCGCTTACTCTCCCGATGGGCGGCACATCATCTCCGGATCCGACGATCGCACCATTCGAATTTGGGATGCCGAGACTGGTGCTGCAGTCGGAAATCCTCTCGAGGTGCACACTGACTCGGTGTCGTCTATTGCATACTCTCCCGATGGGCGCCATATCATCTCCGGATCAGCCGACCGCACCATTCGAATTTGGAATGCCGAGACTGGTTCTGAACCCAGCGAGACTCTAATGGGTCATGCCTCCTTGGTCCGGTCCATTGCTTACTCGTCCCACAGGCAGCACATCGTCTTTGGGTCCTCTGACAACATTCCCCGTAAGTGGGACATATTTCCACATGTTTCCATCCAACCTTCCTCTTGTAACCCAATCCGTACTTTTTTTTGTGCAAAGCCCGACCTCGGTGGTTGGGTCAGGGACTCAGAGGGCGGCTTGCTATACTGGGTGCCCCACGACTGCCGTGAGAGCGTGCATTCGCTTGCCCTGCTGACAATGCCCCTTTCAGCTCGTAATCGATCCGTTTCTCTTGACTTTGATCACTTTGCCTTTGGAACGTCATGGACTCAAATTTTCAAAAGTACAACTTCCTAGCCATTTTATGTATTCGCGTGTAGTTTGGTAATACTTGCTCTTTTGGTTATGGGAATTACACCCATCATTATTGCTCGAGGAATGAGATTTGTGAGTTGCTTATCATGGGCAGTTCTTGTACGTATTGAATACCTGTTTCCTCGATGTTCTCAGTCAGTGGGACAGTTCCTTCGATTCACTTTATATTGAAATTAAGAGACAGAAAGTACAATTGTGCAAGTGGACAGAGGATGTGGTCGAGGGTTTAGGTTATTCTCGGCAGAACAAATACGGTAGAACCTACGGCACATATAAATAATCATAGCCCGATTACATAATATAAATCTAGAGTCCTTACAGTTCTTCCAGACATGCCAAATTGAGCTCTGGAGCAGCTCATGCGAATCAAATCGCTCAATCAAGACCACAGGTGGACGCATGAGTTGAAATGGGGGGAATCGCGCCGGAGACACACGAAGATGAGGCACCGTTCACCAGTTTCGCGCTGGAAGGATGTGATCTGCACCCACCCGATACTACTTATTGGGAGAATGTACTGTGCAAAATACGCGAGTACCTTGTTAGCCCTTTGTATTCTGGTTTCATGTTCGGTCTCTACGTTTCATGCTTCCTTGTGTTTGTTTTTGTTTTCGTTTATTTAGTGTCCCGTTGGGCAGTCACGACTGGAACCGAATGAGCAGGCCGCAGGGCGTTCGGCTCCTGCCCATAATATCTTTCTCGTGTGCAATATGTCCTCCTAGCTCTCCTGGAACAGCTCCTCCTCTCCTCAGAGTGGGTCGGCAATAAGATAGAGCTCAGACCTTCTCCACCTTGCCCACGCGAGACGGCGCATACGTCCACGCAGGCCGCGCAGCATCGTTCACACGCTCTGTATTAACGAGCATACCCATGGCGCTCCTCAGGTCTCCCATCTGCCAACTCGGCGCGAATGCGATATTATTCAGCCCCTTGCCTTCGCCAGGTGTCGGGATATTAGTGTTCTTGTATTTGGTACGGTTCAGTCTTTCCTATGGTCACTGAGCTTCGGTCGTGTGCAGGGTTTGGTAGTTTCCACCTGCTGGTTTCACCTCACTGGTACTTAATAAGTAAGAAACAGCTAGATACAATAGAGTTTTATTTCCGTCACCAGGCGACACACCCCCTTGACCGCGTTTGTACCGTCTATGGAGAGACCGAGCAGGCGAGGTGCTCTAACACCTCACCGGTGCGCTCATTCGCCCGCCCGCCTTGCAGTGGTTATGTGGCGAACTTCCGTGAGGTATCTGAACTTTTTAGGTCACTTAACGCTTGGTCTTCCAAATACAATCGAGTCCCTGTATATAGTGAGATGGCTAAAACTAAGAAGCGTGTAAAACGAGTGTGGCTGGGTACATGCATGTTAAAGGATTGCCCAAACGAATGGAACGAAGAGTGACCGAATAACTCCAGGTGATATGTTAAATGACTGTGTATGAAATACAAGTAGAATAGCCGAAACCATAGAACAGTATATGGCGCACTTGCATCTTTAATCGCTAGATCACGCGAAAAAGGCGTATCATCTTAAGGTATATCAAAGATGAGCGAAAACGAAAAGTAAAGTAAGTAAAGTGAACTAAAAAGAGTAAAAAGAGACGGCGGCGTGAAATGGCCAACAAATCCAGTACGACGAACGATGCATGGCGGGCAAAAATGGTCGACACAAAAGATAATATTTCGAGAGTCAACACTGTAGGGTCAACATACCTTAGTAAATACATGCATGCGTGCGCGGAATGGCTGAGCAAGGGGTTATTCTCCAGTTTGTGGAGGGGTTGGTCAACGGGGGTTGTTCAAAAAGGGTTGATAGGTATTTTCTAGCGTGTCTGAATTTGAGAGTGATGTTGGTGAGTCTGAGGGAGGACGAAACACCAAGCTTTCGTTCATGGCCGAGGTCGGAGTGGGGGAATAAATGTCTTTTTTGGGGGGTCGAAAGGTGAAAAAGATAGCGTCAGGAAGTGGGTCGGTATTGGTTGAGCGTTACGGGAAAGGGTAAGCATGGAACGTTGTCCCTGGACTTTTCGCTCCTTCACCTTTCGACACGGGGCCATCCCGCTCCATCACCGTCCTTGACGCAGGTGAGGCGACAGCCCCATCGGCGTACTGCTGCTGTGCTGGCTCCAGGCTGGCACCGTTCCTTCTCCTTTCCACTAATTGTAGCGCAAATACAGTGCCTTCTCATTGGTTTCGGGCTGAAATCGTGAGCATTCATTCGTAATGCCATCGTGCGATACCTTAGCGGTGCAATACGTTATGAAGGAGATGATCGATTCTTATTCACGATTCGCTGGTCAATCCTCCATCGGCCACGTGTTCTCTCTACCTGAACATATAGGTTGCGGTCGACAAGTCATTGCTGGTGCATCCAGCACCACGCGTGAGGAAAACGCCGGTGCTGAACGGCAAATCAAACGTACTGGAATGAAGCCGAATGAGAAAATGAGGTCAGGGAAATAGAGCACGCTAGGGTGACGTGAGCACGATATAGAAGATTGGAAAGAAAGAGGACGAACCACAAGGCAAAATAATAGGACAGTCCCAATGGGTTTGTCCGCCCTCGCGAGCTGTGAAGCTCTCCATCGATCTGTGTCGGAAATAGGCGCTCTGTGCCTTCGCCTAGGTATATTATCCGTTAGTACGTTCTGGTTACGCGTTTCTAGTATACGGACATTCCCTCCCTTCCGTAAATTCACGGATAGTCATAATGTGCCTTGTGCCTGTGTTATGGGCAACCTAGTATAAATACCGCTCGCAAACGGACTTACTAGGCTCAGTTCGCTGTTCACGTACTGAGCCTGTAAGTCCATTATTCGTATTACAGTTACTATGTACAGTTCTGACCAGACTATCGTAGAACACTATTTAGGTACTTAATACATTACAGTTCGCTGTTCACGTACTGAGCCTAACACTATTTAGTTCCAACAATCTGGCACACGTTTGGACGTGTCTGGGCGAAGAAAGGCTCTCATGGGTCGTAAACACGCGTAATTGCGCAGTACACGGCTATAAGAGCGGTTTGATAACGAGGTACGAGTCCCAGGCGCAGGATGAGTGAAGCTCAAAACATTCGATCCTTTATCTAGCCTTGGTAAAACCGAATCACGAAGAAAACCTAGCACAGAAGGTAAGAACATTCAGAACTGCAAAATAATAGCAACTCAATACCCAACGACACTGGTATCAGAGGGTCTGCCTAACAGCAACATTGTTATTGGAGAGCCTAGCCTCCTGCCAATGTGTGGGTATAGGGGTCATCATTGTGCATATGATCATCGGGTCACCCGTTGTACATATAATCACCGCGTCCCACCAGACCCCGCTTGAGAGTGGTCCTCCGTGCGACGCACGCAGCGATGGGTCTTCATTTCGGCCCCACTGAACACCCCTTTCCCGCTGCATATAAAGGTTACCATGTAGTCAGACACTCCCAGCAAAGAACGCGCTATCGTTTGACTCACCAGCCTTTGCACACATCCGCTAAACCAAAATGAAATTTGCGGAGATGTCTTGGGACGTCCTTCTTATTCTTCCACCGCGTCCTCTTACCCTCCTTGCAAAGCCCACACTCGTAGCGCTCGCCAACTTTCGAGATGAACCCATCGTACGCTTGGTGAGGCTCAAAACCACCAGGGAAATTCATCTCATCGATCTCTTTGCGTTTGAGGACACGGAAAAGCGCCTCTGTAGTCACACCGTACTTGAAAGTCGATATAATCCAGTTTATTGCGAAGGCAGTGCCTCCAGCGCGCCGACAGAATTCTTCGAGTGTGAGGGGATCGGATTGGAATGGGGCTGCAGACTTTTTCCCAGGTCTATCGTATCTCCTTTCCTCTGATACTGGAGTGTCATGTGGAAGGCGTGGCTGGGAAGGTAGGGCCCGACTCGTGGCTGGCGGACGAATGGAGCAAAAAAGCGCACTGAATGGTGCATCATGAGAAATATTTAACTCAGGCACCCTTTCGGCTGGGGTTGAGCGACCTTCCTGTGAAACCTCAGTTGGGGGTGGGCTGAGAAGCAGGCCTGGAAGGACAGCACCAGGGGATAGTCAATGCGAAAACTGCACAGTTCATTCTAAGCCGAATGTGAATACACGACAATGCTCATTGGTATTGTGGCTTGGGTATTATATGGGCGTGGTGGCTCTTGGCTGGAGCCCCAATCGATCTGCGGAACATGAAGATGAGATTGGGTGAGTTGAGACTGAGGTACATCCACATCCAGTCCGGGGTTCCGTATCGTGAGTGTGCTGCCGTCTATTCCTTCGTCGACGAGGGAAACTGGGTGTTCCCAGACCTGCGGGTGGCTGAGGAGTAGAGAATTCGCAAAGTGTGGATTGAAAGCACCAGGAGGAAGCATTGGAGTGGGTACAGTGTTGTGGCCATTGAGCGGTGATTGATTTGACTGAGCCAATGCATGGAGCGACTGGTAGACTTAGTGCCGTGTCCTCTGGAGAAAGAGCAGTAGAGGTCATCGTACTGATACGTGATTCCGCAATGCTACCAGCGATTCTATCACTGCTGTCGGTGGTTAGGACCACAACGGCGACCATTTGCGGACTTACATAGTGGTGAAGGCGCCTTGAGAGCCAGGTATGCTATTATAGGTATCAAGTTCACCTTCTGTTGATAGATCATGCACCGTGGTTGCCGAGGCCATGATAAAGCGATCACAGAAAAAGAGGGAGAGTCGCGGCAAAAGCTGGAGCAAGTGGAAGTGGAAGTGCTCATTATATCCCTCTCAGACTATCGTGCCACGCGCGAGTAGCACTCTAACAAACTCATCGCTGTACCGAATTCATTTCTTGCGGGCTTGCTTCATATGTGGGCGGCTTCAAGCGGCTTCAGATCCAGCCGTTACCGGTCCTGCCAGCCCCGCTTTGCCTTCTTCCTGCTTTGTTCGCCTCGTCCCCAATGAGCTTGCATCACCTTATCTCCATGACTGTTGAAACTCTTCCGCAGCTGCGGTGGATCTCAGTAATCTTCGTCATTGCTCGCCAGATATATAATGCACCCGCGCCGCCACGTCAGATGAGATGCTCTGCGTGCATATCTGCTCGTCCATTGGTCACGGCTGCTCCATTTGTGGTGGCAGCAGGAGTGGCGGCGGAGGGAGGGGTGACAGTCACGGTTGGCGTGGTGACGGAGAGCTTTTGACAAGGTCTGTGAACGGAGCTGATATCGGCAAGGGAGACGCGACATCTACTACGCTAGCACGCCGTTAAGTTACGGGTGGTACGGGTGGGTGTGCATACTCTCCGACTGTGTCGTTCTCACTCGGACTTCGTCAATACGTTCTGTAGAATTAATGGAATGACAAGCACGTGTCAGTTGTCTGTCTCTATGTGGCGGAACGAGGAACGAATGAGGTCATTCAATGCAGTTTTACACAGCCTTTGACAAAGAAAAGTCTCACGTTTACGTCGGTCGCGTATCCTCTCCGCCGGCACATCAAGTTTGCCATCCATCCACCACCGCCCCGCCGAAGCCGAACGAACAACGCGAGATGGGAAAAACCGGAGCGAAATGGGGAGATGAGGCAATAGAAATAAAGCATGCTAGGGTAGTTTCAGCACCATATAGAAGAGATTGGCAAGAAAGGACGAACCGCAAGGAAAATCTATTTGGATAGCGTCAATGGGTTTGTCCACCCTCGCTCGCGAGCCATACATAAGCTCTCCATCCATCTGACACGAGGATAAACCTCCTCTCCAACCTGTTGATATCCTTCCGAACGCCTCGTAGAGCTATCGAGCTCGGCCATCACGCGGGCTAGAGATGCGCCTGGGTGAAGGAAGGCTCTTATGTGTCACAAGCATGCATAATTACACGCTACAAGGCTAAAACGGCGGTTGATAACGAGGTTCAAGTCCCAGGCGCAAGACGGAACATCGTTGCTATACTTGATCAATCCGAGTCTCGAAGAAAGCTCAACACAGAAAGTAAGAACGCTCAGGAATAGCTACTCGATATCCAACACTCCTAACACAGGGTCTACTCTTACAGTAGGGGTTCCACAGCCCGGTGGAGCCCATCAACAACATTAATATTGGAAAGTCCAGCCTCCTGTCAGTATGTGAGCATAGGGGTTATCCGTTGTGCATATGGTCATCGTGTTCCACCTGACTCCGCTTAAGAGTAGTCCTCTGCGCGACGCACGCAGCGATGCGTCTTCATTTCGGCCTTGTTGAACACGTCTTTCCCGCTGGATATAGAAATTAAAATGTAGTCAGATACTCTCAGCAAAGAAAAGTGCCCTCGTTTGACTCACCAGTCTTTGCACACGTCCGCTAAACCGAAATGGAATTTGCGGAGATGCCGTGGGGCGTCTTTCTTATTCTTCCACCGCGTTCTCTTACCCTCCTTGCAAAGCCCACACTCGTAGCACCCGCCAACTTTCGAGATGAATCCATCGTACGCTTGGTGAGGCTCAAAACCACCGGGGAAGTGCATCTCGTCAATCTCTTTACGCTCAAGGACACGGAGAAGTGCCTCTGTGGTTACACCGTACTTGAAAGTCGATATGATCCAGTCGACTGCGAAGCCACTGCCTCCAGCCCGTCGGCAGGACTCTTCGAGTTTGAAGGGATCGGGCTGGAAATGGGATGCACGCTTTTTCCCAGGTCTATCATAACTCCTTTCCTCTGGCGATGGGGTACCAAGTGGAAGAAGCGGCTGGGAAGGGAGGGCCCGACTCGTAGCTGGCGGATGAATGGTACGAAAGGGCGCGTTGAATAGTGCGTCACGAGAAGCATCCAACACTATTTCGGTGGAGATTAAGCCAAAGCCACCTTCCTGTGAAATCTCAGTTGGGACCTGGAAGGATGGGACCGGTTGATAGCCAATTCGAACACATGAGCAGACTGCGGATACACAGGATTGATAATGCTTACTGGTATTGTGGCTTGATTGTTATATGCGAGTAGTGGCACTTCGTTGTAGACCAAGTCGGACTGCGGGACAGGTATATGAGATTGGGCGAGCTGGGACTGAGTTAAATCTGGTCCATAATTCTGTGCGGTGAATGTTTCGTTGGCCATCCCTTCGCCGAACCTCGAAATTAGGTATTCCCAGACCTGCAGGTGGCGGAGGAACAAAGGGTTTGCAAGGAGTGGGTCCCAATCGTTAGGACAGAACGTTAGGGTGTCTACGGTATTGTGGCTGTCGAGTGGTGATTGATTTGACCAAGGCGGTGGAGCAACCAGTGGACGTAGTGCTGCACCCCAGGGAAGAGAAGTAGTATTGATGCCTGTACTGGTGTGTGCTTCCGCAAGGCTACCGGTGGTTCTATCGCTACTGTCAGTCGGCAGGATCGGACAATGTCCACGATGATTCGCGAACTTACGCGGTGGCGAAGGTGTCTTGAGAGCAAGTTGTGCTGTCATAGATGTCTAGTTCACGTTCTGTTGACAAATCATGCGGCGTGGTTGCCGAGGCCATGATAACTCGATCACAGAAAAAGAGGGAGAGTCGCGGCGAAAGCTGGAGCAAGTGGAAGTGGAAGTGCTCATTATATTTCTCTCAGACTCCCGTGCCACGCGCGAGTAGCATTTCGAATAAACTCATTGCTCGGCAAGTGGCAACGGTGGACAAAGCAAGGCGGAAAAGGGTTAGGATGATCGCTAGGATCGGGGATCCTAGCCCGTGGCATCCGCCTTGCTTTGTCCACCGTTGTCGCCACTGAGTTGAGTCAGGGCCAGTCCGCGTGATGGCCGAGCTTGATAGCCGCACGAGGCGTTCGGAAGGATAACGAGGAGGTCTACCCTCGTGCCAGATTGATGGAGAGCTTATGTAGAGGTCGCGGGGGTGGACAAACCCATTGACACCGTCCAAATATATTCACTTTGCGGTTTAACCTTTTTCTTTGCAATCTCTTCTATATAGTGCTAGGCTGAAACTGCGGTAGTATGGTTTATTTCTATTGCCTCATTCCCCATTTCGCTCCATTCCAGTTTGGCTTTATCCAACTCGCGTTATTTGGCGGGGCGGTGGTGGATGGACGAGGTGCAGGCGGAGAAGACACGCGACCGATGTAAAACGTGGGATTTTTCTTTGACATTAGTTCCGCCACAGAGAGACAGACAACTGAATTCAATTCTACAGAACGTATTGTCGAAGTCCAACCAAGGTTCGCCAGACGTAATCGGAAATAAAAGCCATCGAAGGGATTGGGGAGTATCTCTTGCCGCCGCCTTGGCACTGGTACCGACACAACGGCCGTCACGGATCAAAACACTCTGTTGCTTGCGTAGATGTCACCCGCCGCGTCTTCCTCGCCGATATCAGTTTCGCCGCTGCGTCTTCCCTCGCGCCAATCCTCGGTGAAGGCTCTTATGAGTACGTTGCAAACATGCGTAATTGGGCACTACAAGACCATTGAGAACGGGGTGCAAGTCCCAGCGCCGGACGAGTAAAGGTCGAAACAAGTGCCGGTCTGCTTCCGTTGGTTGCGATGACATCCCACCGCAACCATGCCCACCCGGCGAAGTCGGAAGTCGCGAAAACGCAGCGCAACAGGAAAGAACGATCAGAATTGCAAAAGCCCAGCAACCCAATATCAAACAACACTAGTTAAAGAGAGTCTACTCTGATGGCAGGAGTCCCACGGTCACGGCTCGGTGGAACTCAACAACAATATTAATATTGACCTCCTGCTGGTACGAGGGCATAGGGGTCATCCATTGGGCATATGGTCATCATGCTCCACTCGACTCGGCTTGAGAGTAGTCCTCCGCGCGACGCACACAGCGATGCGTCTTCATTTCGGCCTTGTTAAACACGCCTTTCCCGCTGAATAAAGAAATTAAAACGTAGTCAGGTACTCTCAGCAAAGAAAAGTGCCCTCGTTTGACTCACCAGTCTTTGCACACGTCCGCTAAACCGAAATGGAATTTGCGGAGGTGCCGTGGGGCGTCCTTCTTATTCTTCCACTGCGCTCTCTTACCCTCCTTGCAAAGCCCACACTCGTAGCGCCAGCCAACTTTCGAAATGAACCCATCGTACGCTTGGTGAGGCTCAAAACCACCGGGGAAGTTCATCTCGTCAATCCCTTTACGCTCAAGGACACGGAGAAGTGCCTCTGTGGTTACACCGTACTTGAAAGTCGATATGATCCAGTCGACTGCGAAGCCACTGCCTCCAGCCCGTCGGCAGGACTCTTCGAGTTTGAAGGGATCGGGCTGGAAATGGGATGCACGCTTTTTCCCAGGTCTATCATAACTCCTTTCATCTGGTGCTGGGGTACCGCGTGGAAGGAGCGGCTGGGAAGGTAGGGCCCGACTCGTGGGTGGCGGACGAATGGAACAAAAAAGCGCGCTAAGTGGTGCATCATGAGAGATATCTAACTCCGGTGCCCTTTCGGTTGGGGTTGAGCGACCCTCCTCTGAAACCTCAGTTGGGGGTCGGGCTGAGAAGCAGGCCTGGAAGGACAGGATCAGGGGACTGTCAATTCGAAAACTCCCCGGCTTCTTCTAAGCCGGCCGTGGATGCACGGTAATGCTCACTGGTATTGTTGCTTGATTATTACATGAGCGTTGGCTGTTGGCTGGAGCGCCAATCAATCTGCGGAAGGTGGAGATGAGATTGGGTGGGTTGAAGCTGAGTTACGTCCACATTCGGTCCTTGATTCTGTATCATGAGTGTGCTACTGTCTATCCCTTCGTCGACGAGTGAAACTGGGTGTTCCCAGACAAAGAATTCGTAAGGCGTAGATCCCAAGCACCAGGAAGAAACATTGAAGTGGGCACAGTGTTGTGGCCGTCGAGTGGTGAATGATTTGACTGAGCCAATGGAGCGACTGGTAGACTTATTGCCATGTCCTCTGGAGAAAGAGCAGTAGAGGTTCTCGTACTGATGTGTGATTCCGCAAAGTTACCAGTGATTCTATCGCTACTGTCGGTCGATATGACAACAACGGTGAACAGTTGCGGACTTACGTTGTGGCAAGGGTGGATTGAGAGCCAGGTATGCTATCATAGGTGCCGAGTTCATGTTTTGTTGATAAAGCATGCGGCGTAGTTGCCGGGGCCATGATAAATCGACGACAGAAAGAGAGGGAGAGTCGCGGCGAAAGCTGGAACAAATGGAAGTGCAAGTGCTCATTATATTCCTCTCAGACTCCCATGCCACGCGCGAGTAGCATTTCGAACAAACTCATTGCTGTACCGAAAGCTGGCGGTGGGAAACCTGGGAGGTGGGAGAAAGCAAGGCAGCGCCACCTCACTTTGACTCGCTTTATTTGTTCGCTTCGCCCCCAATGAGCTTGCGTCACCTTATCTGCATGACTGTTTAAACTCTTCTGCAACTGCGATGGATCTTGTCACCGCTCGCCAGATAATACTGCCGACGACGTCAGATGAGATGCTCTGGTCACGGCTGCTCCATTTGTGGTGGCAGCAAGAGTGGCGGCAGAGGGAGGAGCGACGGAACACGGTGAGCGGGGTGACGACGGAGACAAGGCTGACGGTTCAGAGGGCCTCTGATTGGCGGGAGGGGAGACATGGCGCAGCGCCTGAATGGTACATAAGCTCTTCATCAATCTGGCACGAGGGTAGGCCTCCTCTTCAATCAGTTGATACCCTTCCGAACGCCTGGTGGAGGTATCGAGCTCGGCCATCAGACTGACTGGAGATATGTTTGGGTGAAGGAAGACTCTTATGGGTCGCAAAAATGCATAATTGTACGCTACAAGAGGTTGAGAACGAGGTGCAAGTCCCAGCACAGGCGAGTAAAGGTCGAAACAAGTACCGGTCTGCGGTCGACTGCTTCCGTTCGTTGCGGTGACACCGCTACCACCACGCCGCCCAGCAAGCATCGATCCTTTGAATCGCGGAGTCGCGAGAACTCAGCACAGAAGGTAAGACCGTTCAGAACTGCAAAAAACCAGCTACTCAATATCCAACAACACTAGTTACAGAGAGTCTACTCTGATGGTAGGAGTTCCACGGCTCGTCGGAACTCAACAACAACATTAATATTGACCTCTTGCTGGTACGAGGGCATAGGGGTCATCCATTGGGCATATGGCCATCATGCTCTACTCGACTCCGCTTGAGAGTAGTCCTCCGCGCGACGCACGCAGCGATGCGTCCTCATTTCAGCCTTGTTGAACACGTTTTTCCCGCTGAATAAAGAAATTAAAATGTAGTCAGATACTCTTAGCAAAGAAAAGCGCCCTCATTTGACTCACCAGTTTTTGCACACGTCCGCTAAACCGAAATGGAACTTGCGGAGATGCCGTGGGGCGTCTTTCTTATTCTTCCACCGCGTTCTGTTACCCTCCTTGCAAAGCCTACACTCGTAGCGCCCGCCAACTTTCGAGATGAACCCATCGTACGCTTGGTGAGGCTCAAAACCACCGGGGAAGTTCATCTCGTCAATCTCTTTACGCTCAAGGACACGGAGAAGTGCCTCTATGGTTACACCGTACTTGAAAGTTGATATGATCCAGTCGACTGCGAAGGCACTGCCTCCGGCCCGTCGGCAGGATTCTTCGAGTTTGAAGGGATCGGGCTGGAAATGGGATGCACGCTTTTTCCCAGGTCTATCGTAACTCCTTTCCTCTGGTGCTTGGGTACCACGTAGAAGGAGCGGCTGGGAAGGTAGGGCCCGACTCGTGGCCGGCACACGAATGGTACGAAAGGGCGCGATGCATGGTGCGTCATGAGAAGTATCCAACACTCTTTCGGTGGAGATTAAGCCAAAGCCACCTTCCTGTGAAATATCAGTTGGGACCTGGAAGGATGGGACCGGTTGATAGCCAATTCGAACACAATGAGCAGATTGGGGATACACGAGGTTGATAGTACTCACTGGTATTGTGGTTTGATTGTTATATGTGAGTAGTGGCACTTCGTTGTAGACCCGACAGTCGAACTGCTGGAGAAGTAGATGAGATTGGGCGAGCTGAGACTGAGTTGTATCTGGTCCATAATTCTGCGTTGTGAATGTTCCGTTGGCCGTCCCCTCGTCGAAGATCGAAACTGGGTGTTCACAGACCCGCGGGTGGCCGAGGAACAAAGCGTTTGCAAGGAGTGGGTCCCAATCGTTAGGACAAACCATTGGTGTGGCTACAGTATTGTGGCTGTCGAGTGGTGATCGATTTGACCAAGACGGTTGAGCAACCAGTGGACGTAGTGCCGTATTCCCTGGAGGAGAAGCAGTATTGGTGCCTGTACTGGTGTATGCTTCCGCAAGGCTACCAGTGGCTCTATCGCTACTGTCAGTTGGCAGGACACTGCCCACCACGATTCGCGAACTTACGCTATGGCGAAGGTGCCTTGAGAGCAAGCTGTGCTGTCATAGATGTCTAGTTCATGCTCTGTTGATAAATCACGCGGCGTGGTTGCCGAGGCCATGATAAATCGATCACAGAAAAGGAGGGAGAGTCGCGGCGAAAGCTGGAGCAAGTGGAAGTGGAAGTGGAAGTGCTCATTATATTTCTCTCAGACTCCCGTGCCACGCGCGAGTAGCATTTCGAACAACCTCGCTCATTGCCGGATGAAAACCCCACGAGGCACTCTTTCCGCATTGCTTTGTTCACCAAATCTATTGACGTCGAGGCACACATTCCGCATTGCTTTGTTCACCAAATGCGGCGCCAAGTCGTGACTGTTTAAATTCTACTCGCGCACTAGAGGCATCAACCAATACTTAAATACCACCAAAAAAGAACGGCATATCATCTTTTAATTGCTTAAAACTCAAACTCATACGCACAAGCGAATCAAAGATGTGTGAAAACGAAAAAAAGAAAGAAGGAAAGGAAGGAAGAAAAAGAAGAAAAAGAAAAAGAAGCATCATCGGCAAATGGCAAACAAGTGCAGGACGACCGACGGACGGTGCATAGTGGGCAAAAGTGGGGATGCAAAAAGGTATTCTCGAGAGTCGACACTGCAGAGGACAACATACATAAGCAAATGCGTGCGTGCGTGCGTGGAGTGGTTGAGCCGGGGAGGGGAGGGAGTTGTTGTTGACCAGTTTGTGGAGGGGTTGGTCAACGGGGGTTGTTCGACAGGGGTTGACAGGTATTTGGGGCGGGTCTGAATTTGACAGTTCTTACAGTCTGGAATCTGCTGACAGAGGTTTCGGAATGTTGACGAACTTTGGGGGGAGGACGAAACATCAAGCATTCGTTCATGGCTGAGGTCGGAGCGGGGGAATAAATATCTTTTTGGGGGAAACGGTTATAGAGACGGGGTTCGGAAGCGGGTCGGTATTGGTTGGGCGTTATCGGAAAGGGATGAGCAGGTAGGTCATTGGGAATTTTGTCCGTCCTTCTCTGGACTTTTCGCTCCTTCACCTTTCGAAGCGGGGCCAGGACGCCCCTATCATCATCCTTTACGCAGCCACAGCAGCTCCATCGGCAGACTGCTGCTGTGCTAGCTCGCGACTAACACGCCGCTCCTTCTCGCTTTCCAGCTGATTGTAGAGCAAATACAGTGCCTTCTCATTGGCCTCGGGCG
>Ga0307515_10004809_pt1 | contig 27653 bp, 29 predicted proteins | sample 17_EM_MG_FD_194513 | JGI IMG/M metagenome (GOLD analysis project Ga0307515, IMG submission 194513) | Populus trichocarpa ectomycorrhiza microbial communities from riparian zone in the Pacific Northwest, United States - 17_EM | ecosystem: Host-associated > Plants > Roots > Unclassified | place... | reverse complement strand
GAGGTGGCGTGGTTGTTACAATAAGGGATAACAGAGTGGTGTGTAAGATCATGGGATAAGATTCGGATGGTACATCGGAGCATGAGAAATGGTTCGAGGATGGCAGACGAATTGTATATAAAGAGAGCGTTGATGGCGTTGGAGGATTTCCTTTTCTTCTCTCTTTACTCGTTCTCTTGTATAGCAAAGCAAGTTGCGACTTTGAAACAGCTTCGACTCTTGTCTTGTCTTGTCTTGTCTTGTCTTGTCTTGTTTTTCGATATTACATTATTGTTATCAATATCACCTACGCCCGACCCCGCCTGTTACAGTATGGGCTCTGGCATCATCCCTGTAATCGTCAATTGACTCAATTGGAAGGTAACTTGTCGAATCTCGTTGATGCTGCAATTGATAGCCTTCGAGTTCTCGTATGATGAACTCGTTGAAATGGACTTCGATTGACTTGGTCGTTGACGCGTCTCATGGCCGGCTGGCCTCTGGAATCAACTCGCCATTGTGTCTACCATCAGCCTCAATTGGGTGTACATATCAAGCCTCTTTGCTTCGGCAATCTGTGGCGGCCAAATCCGTACAATTTCTCGTTCTTAGGTGGCGCAACGCGTCTCTGGCAGATTGGCCTCTGGAATCAAATCGGAATTGTCTCTGCTACTGTTAAACTCAAGTTGGTGGACAATACCTGCCTGTTTTGTATCTGCGATCTGGCGCTGTCAATTCCGGACGATTTCATCGTAGCTGTCGCAACGCGTCTCTGGCCAATTGGCCTCTAGAATCCACAAGAAATAGTCTGTTACCGTTAACCTCAATTCGATAGACATATCCAGACACTTCGCTGAGGCGATCAGTGCTCCCAAATCGGTATGATATATCGCGCGTATCGTGACCCGTCGGAAAGGGGTAGTTCATGAAATCCCATGTGCGAAACATATCTGAAATTAAAGAGCGATAACAGTGTAAAGGCATACGCCCTTATATGGCCTCGTGGGAAGGTATATCAGTAGATTCGGTTGCAAACGTGGATGTCCATATTGTAGAGTAGTATAAAGGTAAGATTATCGCTAGAGATCTAAGGCTCGTGGCGAGCCGACTATATAAAGCGGGTATTACCCGGCCCTGGACACGTCACGTGCAGCCGTGCCATTACACTGGCAAGCTACAAGCACATAAACTTGAGTATGAGTTATACTCCTATTACCATGCTAACTATATACACACCGCATCTCCCAATCGCCAAGTTGATGACAATCTCTACATGACACTGCCGGAAGGCACTGGTGTATCTGCGAACTTCACCAGACTCAATAAAGCAATCAACGGCCTCAATCAACCAAGCTACGAAGATCTACAATGAAGGCAACCAAATGAACGCCGGATGAGTTCTATGTGGCTTTGCAATAGATATGGGGACTCCTACCACTTCCCGGTATCAGTTTAGATTTTCTCCTATACTAATTGCGAACGTGTGCAAATATGACTACCGAAGCAGTTCGGCACGAGATACTCAACGACTACGAGATGGCCACCAAATTGGACGCACATGTGATAGAATATGACCCCGAGTATAATCACCAAGATCTCACAGCGACGGATATCACAGCCGAAAGACTTGACATGGAGATCGAATCAGAGGATCACCGGAAGCACAACCGGGCAAAGCCACTGCTGGAGATGTTTTCCAGATGGCATCCCGATGGATCAAGATACTATGGGCGAAAGGCATACCGAACGCAATGCCGAATCACCTTACTGGAAGCCGACCAAAGCTGCCTACCGAGACACAAACCGAGAAGTTGATGGAGAAGTTGACCGAGAAGTCTACCGAGAAGTTGACCGGCAAAGTCTACCAAGTCTACCAAGATTCACTGAAACACCGGCACAACTAGAATCAGCCTCCGCCAGAAGACTATCATCGGGGACGAAGGATCAGGGGGAGAAGATAACAGGAAAACGATCATGGGAGAAGCAAGAAGTCAACTTACATATCCACCGAGATGCCCACAGAGTGGCCCACCGAGAAACAGTCAACCAAGATGTCTACCAAGAAGTCAACTGGAAGGTCACCGATGCTATGTTCCGAACTACATTGCTGAGAAGGGTCTACAATTCAATGCCAATTGCCGATGACTGCCGATATGTCTGATACCACACGAAGATTACCGATATTGTATGAAGCACGCGGAACCACTGTAGATGGGCTCGGAAGAGCACAAGCGCACTTAAATACATAGTGCGTATAACCACCTTCTGAGATGCTGACATGATTGATATGCCGTGTACGATTGACGATCACCGACAGCTACAAATAAGCTCCCATCAATGCTAAATTAGGAGCAGAAGCTCCCATCAATGCCGAGACAACAGCGTAAGCTCCCATCGATACCGAGTCACGAGCAGAAGCTCTACCATCACGGAAGGTTGATTTAAGGTTAGATTCAAGGTTGTGTCACTTTGCTTGTAGATAGACGGATTTCTTTGTTTATGGATGGCCATCCTCAGGCTACGGTAGTACTCTTTCCCTGCTCACTTTCGCAGGGTTTTAAGGAGGCTACTATGGGAATCACTTTGTTATATCTTCTTCATTTGTTTCTTGTTTTATGGAGTATAGCAAGAGGGGGAGTATTGCATATACAGGTCTCAGCCGGAGATGAGTCTCGTAAGGCCGGAGACGGAGGTGTCTTGTATGGCAGGAGACCGAGATGTCTCGTATGACTGGAGACGGAGATGTCTCGTATGGCCGGAGATGACGGTTGACTCTGACACGGGCTGATGGCATTCAGCCGTACTTGTACTTTCATATATATTGGCCTTGTGGCCCTGTTAGATAGAATACAATAAAGCTTCTCTAGCATCAGTATTTCAACAGAGCGGTCGGCCTGCAGCTGTGTATAGTCGTCTTTTCCTGGCTTGAGAAGTGCCACACCGCTAGCTCGCTTCCATACTGCTGGGCGTGTTCCTGTTCGAAAGGACGCCCTCGTCAGCCTCATGTTCATCTCTCTTTCCCACTTCCAGTGCAGCCATCGAGCGCCAAAAGACACCTGGTTTGGTCCCGGTGCTTTCTTGAATTACTGAGAATAGAAGGCTCGCTCGACTGCTTGCTCAGTGATGCGTGTGTGTGTGCTTCCTGCTGGAGGAAGTTCCTAGTACAGGTTGCCGTCGTTCGGGGGAAAATATTTCTGCCTCAGCATCTCCCCCTTCTGGAAAGATGTGTTTGCTTGCCTGCCTTCTCTGTCAGTCAAGGCCTCCAAGGGCATGCCCATTGGAGGGTTCACGTATCGTGCTGCACTCCACACCTAGGCTCCACTGATGTTTGACAAGTAATCAGTCCACATGTTGCGGTTGGACTGCCGGACCGACTTCTGGAGCTCCGGATTCACCCGGGAGGCCTCCTCCGAGTTCCGTGTTCTGCTTCCCTCTCTCCAGAGTGTCCCTCTTCTCTCCTCGATGTCAGCGTTCCACCACCTCTTTGATATGGCACAATTCCTGATTTTCTTTGCTGTGGCATCGAGAACGCTGCTCATTGCTTACTGACACCATGCGTCCTCCTGCTCCACCTTGTCCCCTGTGCACTCTGCATCTAGTTGAGCTCTCTCCTTCGCGTATTCCATCCATAGCTTCAGCGCTGCTTCTGCATCCTTCTCTGTCATGGCAGCTAAATTTCACCCTACTACCCTCACATGACCTGCTCCTCCTGTGTGTCTACGCCCACCTCCCATTCTATACCATCACGGTTGGATCCAGTGGCGTGGTCATCGGCCAGGATAGCCCACTTTACTATTGGTTGATTTGGCAACGTCAGGTCGATGACTGACTCGCCTTCCTGGTTCTGTCTCGCCCAATGGTGGGTGGGCCTGCCATCCTTTGCAACCTCGACTCCATTCTCGTCAATCACGTCTTCCCAGAATGCAGCATTCCGCTGCACTTCACGTTTTGAGTCCCATTGTGTGATTGGGGCGTTGACGTCCCCTGCGAGGACAGTGCTGCCCTGAGAAATGACTCGCTGCCAGTTCAACATTCGGGCCGGTCCCTCCCTCTCTCCCGACTGCGCTTCTTCCTGATTGGAAACATTGACAATCCTCGTTATTTGTTCACCTCTTCTCCTGACGTCAGGAGCGATAACCTTGTCATTGACACTCCTGCTGAAATCAGTCCGGTCATCTACCATCAGGCCTCTCCCCATGCATATCGACATCCAAATTGTGTATCTTTTTCTTATTTTGTATGCCGAATGGCTGATCCCAATATCTCCTCTTTCTCTCGGTGGCTCTTGCAAACACACTACGTCCTCCCTCCATTCGACTCCCGTCTCCAGCGCTGCCATGGTTCATTTGTATGACCTTGCACAGTTGTGCTGGATCAGTCTAATCATTGGTAGGCAGGGCTCCCATTTCTGTCTCAGTTTCAGTATCAGTCGCAGTCCTGATCGCAGACTCAGTCTCGGCCATCGTGTCGTCCCTTGCCTCCCCCACTGCCTCCTCGTCTTTATCCACATCAGCTATCTCCTCTTGATCTCCCCCACCATCCTCCACTCCCTGGGGCCTAGGGCCAAGCACCACTCTGTTCGAGCCCATTGCTGTTGCTATGTCCCAAGCTGCACTCATTGACGCTGCTGCTGCAAGCTATATTATTCTGCTCTGGCACGCCGCTGCGGTGGTTTCGGCTGTCTTCATGCAGCTTCTGCTGAACGCGATATGATTTCCTCTGCATTTTGGGCATGTCTCCAGGGTGTGGCTGCACAGTGATCCCTGCTTTGCAGTGGATCCCACTGTATTGCATTTGTGGTCGCTTGTCCGGTGTTGGCCTGAGAACTAGCCACATTAGGGCTTGTTGCCGCACTTGTCCTCCATGTGGCCCCACGCACAGCAGAGCTCGCACCTGCTTTCAGGTCCCAAATTCGTGTACGTTCTGACTCGGTACCACACCCCGGCCGCCTTCATACCTGTGTTCACTGACCTCTGTGCTACCTTGCTCCCCTTTACGACGAAAACTACCAATGATGCGGCAATTACTCTGTTCTTCCTTCTTTCCCTGATAGTAGAGGGGTTCGCTAGCCACCTGAGTTGGGTGTGGATCACTATACCCGCATTCTCGGCTCCCAATTGTTCTCCCATCTGCTGGATGCCATCCGTGACTTTCCCCATGTACCTTAAGACAAGGACGATTTGGATCTGTAGCCTTACCCAGGACTCACTCTCTTCAAAGTCCTCGACTCCATTGTTGACCATCCTAGCCACTGGGACGATGATGTCGCGGTACAGCAGAGCTATCCGTGCTGTCGCATTAGGGTGTGCAATCGCAGTAATTGCACCCTTGGCATTCCTTTGAGCTTTCATGATCCTAATGTGGCCTGGTGCCATCTGGTGGAAGAGCACTCTGTTGATTGCTGACGCAATTTCGTGGGCCATTTTATTGGAGAGTGGTACATTCTCCTCTCTTCTTATCATCAGGGGTCTCTTTGCCATGCTCAATCCAGCCGTTGGGGCGAAGCCTGGGCCTGGGCCTTTGGCCGACAGGTGCCCTCTGACTTTTGCCTGAGGGTGGGATGGTCTCCCTCCATCTAGCGGGTGTTGTTGGTGATTTTGGATTGGGCGCAGGCTGCGGTTTAGACTGCAGTTTGCACTGTAGTCTGGGCTTTGGTTATTGCTGCAGCTGCTGGCGCTTCTCTTGTCCCTCTTCTCATGTCGTATCTGAGTGTTGCGAGGCCTCTAGCCCCCCACCGTCCATCCTTGCAGTCATTTCTCTTTCTTTCTCTCTCACCTCCTGGCCTTTTGCTACCCTTTTCATTGTCTTTGCAATCATATTCATGATGCCTGCCCCCCACTGCTTGTTGTCCGCATGGCGGGCGTCCCACTTCTGCTCGCTCTTTTGCCTCCACATCCTCATTCCCAGCCACTTTGCCTCCTCGCGGGCTGACTGAGCTTGCAACCTGTTTGCAAGAGGTACAACTTTTCGGTGCGGCTGCGTTAGCTCCAGTGCCTGATGTTGAATTGTCCTCTCCATGCAGCTCCTCCAGTCACTGGGGGCCTCCGGGGCCTCACTCCTTCTTCTCCATTTTCCGTTCTAGTATCTCTCCATTGGCTCATTTTTCATTGAACCCACCGTCTCCACGGGGATGGATGTCGCCTCTGTTGCCATCTCCATCGCGACATCCATAGGCGCGTCGCTCTTCCCATCTCCCACTCATCCCGCCTCTAGGTCACTACTTCTGCTCACTATGAATTCGAGGATCGCTTCTGTGAGGCAAGCCTCTTAGTCCTCATCGTGGCATGCTCGTTGGCTGATGCATCGTGTCAATTGCATTTTCTGCCAAGCCTGTACACGTACCCACTTTGTTGCGTGGATTCTTCTGCTGGCCCTCCTTCGGCGGTCCAGAAGGTGCTGGGAAGCTTGTTCCAGGGTCAATTCGACGTCAGGAATCGATTGCCGCTGTCCATTTTCCCATTGGTATCGTTGTTGTTGACTGAATGCACCGTTCACTTTTCGCCAAGACTTTTGTCGCGTGTTGTTTCATGACATCTCCACCGGTCTATGCGCATCGCACAGTTATCAGTACAACTCCAGAAAAGACATCGGTATACTCGCCAGTGGTGGAAAGATGGTCTCTGAATCTCATGCCAGTTTTAAGAGACGGTTGCATCTGTGGTGGTCTTGTGAATTCGAAATTGACAACATGGCGTTTCTGTGGCGAGAGGGAGAGAACTGTGTGCATAGACTACGATACAAAGAAAAGATAGAAGAAGAAAGACTCGGCGTAAATTCAGAGATCCTCGGTTATATCTTTCGATATGCCAGTGCCAACTTTTTTCCACTACCGGATGTGCAAGAGTTTCTGTTACTTTGGATACTTCTTTGACTTGATTGATTGATCTTCTCGAGGCCAGAAGGCCCGTATATATACAGAGTTGTCTCCCATATTCACAGCCATATTCGTCTCCATATCTATCTCCGTTTGCTCATCCGTTTGCACTGATATGAGCCGCTCTGCACTGATACGAGCCGCTCTGCTGAGGTATATCTTCATACACCAACTGCATATCAAACGGTCCTGAGCTGTGAAGCTCACGATGCAGGTACACATGCAACAGTTTCATAAGCGATGAAGCCGAGTGATGATTGATGAGTTTCGTCACGAGATAGGGGCAATGCTATATATTTAGAGGCGACCGGGCCTGGCCGGACTACGGATCTATAGATGACTGGGCGGTCGATCTGACCGCTCAGGAACACTGATACTATTTGATTCAAATTCCCTACCTTATGATGCTTATGAAACTAGAACCACATTATAGAAATAGCTGCATCTCACCTACAAACAGCATACGTATGTCAGATAAAAATATCCGCTTATTGTAACAATTAATTCCCTTCGCCATCGGATTTTCCAGAAGTCTCCCTATAATGAACGAAAACTCAATCAACTTCCTCCATCAGATCTGCATTAGGCTTTTTATTCGTCCACCGCGTTCTGCGAAACAAGCATGCCTTTCCCTTGGTCTTCGGTGGTCTTCAGTTCCGTCTCGATATCTGGCTCAGCCGAAGTCTTCTTAGAAGGTGTTTCCTTGTGTCGTCCTAGTTATTATTAGACAGGTACCTAAGTAAGAATTTACCATGGGCAGCAAAACACTCACGAATAATACACACAATTTGTTGCCATAAGGAACCGCCTATTGTACAAAGAGCCAAGATTTGTCCGAAACTCCTTAGTTCTTGATCGGCGGAGCTTCGCTTAAGGTGTCCAGCAGTCACGTAAGTTGTGACAGTGAAGTATACCATGACAACCCAACAACAGGCTATACTGGAAGCCAGAGTGATCGGCGCAACCTGGTTCCATTTACCCTTCGGAACTTTTGGCGCTCGAACTCCTAGAGTCGCAGTCTTGGGTGCTTTCGCCGGCCAGCTCTTAGCACACATATATACCAACATTATTGCCCACCAGCATGCCCCAAGCATGGCCAGTATGTCTGGTCGCAATGCCAGTGAACTCAACCCGCTTGGCCAATACGATACCAGACATTCTTTTTCCAGGGGATCTTTGTCAGGTCTCATAGCCATGATGCCAAAAGCGAACGACAGAGCCGACTGTATAAGACAGAGTGTAGTGTGTGCTCTGCGGAGTAACGTGTACGTCTTGAAAAAAAACCCGCTTGTTGTAATCTGCACCGTGGCTATGACTTGAGTGGCTGCAATCAGGAACCTTTGATCGAAAGAAAGGCTGTCGAATATTACTAGGCTGGCGATGAGTTGAGCGAAAAACGTGCCGTATAGTACTCCGCAAACCTTATACAGACCCTTGAAGAAACAGTCAGTCACGACTCTGAGGGTATAAAACTGTAGTACCAACCTTGGCCAAAGCGTTGCGTAACGGCATTAGATCGATATCTTGACGGCAAATCAGGTGAAGTAATGAAATGCACAATGTGATTCCTACAACAAGGATAGAATGTACAAGCGTTGTAACTACTACCTATACCCGAGCACGGGAATGCATTAGCTCCTTCATGACGCGTCATCGAGCCACTGCACATACTCCAAGCCCTGTGACATCGGGATTGACATCGACGAGATTTTTGCAGGAATTATCCCTCGCAATCGTAGAATTAAAGTAGGCCGACATTACGGAGATGCTAGGGAAAGAAAAGTATGGTTCTCAGTCAACTGGTGATTCGGGGGGAGTGTCGAAGTCAAAGTGCGCTGGAGCGTTGCTAGCGAACATGCAAATTGACCGTCTTGGGACCCCATTTATCAGTTCTCATATTACTTGGTGAGGCTTAAAACACGTATTTCTCAAGATATTGTGCCCGTGCAGTATTTTTCAATTGGAATCGAGCTCTCGGGACGCGTAATAGGAATTCGCTCCCCTTCTTTTCATGCAAGATTATTGGGTATCGCAGAGGATACCCCACCATCTTTGACAAAGACTCAGCTTAAAATCTAACATATTCAGCGGAACGTACTTAACATAGTTGGCACCAGGCATATTCGCTTAGGTTGTGGCCTTCATATCTGCGCAAGATCGAATTGGGCTCAAGTGTGGTGCGTATGTCACATTTGGTTGCTTTTTTGATTCAGCATACGCCTCCGGATAGAGTCTGACAGGCTCGCACGAACAATGTTGCACATGCCTAACACAGCATGATGGTGGTGTCCGAGAGTAAAAATGAAACCGAATCTGGTTATATTAACAGAAAAAGGAAAAAGTTATGACAGCTGATGCCGAAACTATCATGTGAAGAAGAAATTTTCTTAAAGCTCTATTTGTTTACTGTAACCATACTAGTATATTGGTTGCTAAAATGCGGTGTATAGGGTGGAGATGCCTGCCTATAGTAAATGCGTTATAATAACATCTAAAATCAGATGAACAAAATGTTCGGTCGAGCGTAGAAGCGGATTTGTCGCATGTCTGAGTATGGCGAGCGCTGATGCGTTGTTCCACATGTTGGAAGGATTTGGAGCTGCATCCCAATAGTCCGTCCCGTCCGTCCAAGGCCATGCCGCAGACCGGACGACAATTTTTAGGGCCCAAAATCTTTAGACTGGACGGACCAGGGCACTCCATGATAAGACTACAGGACTGGGGGGGCCCACAGGCGATTAAATGGCCCCCACAGATACCGCGGCTGAAGATTGTTCCGGGATTTGGTTACTGTACTAATGCTGGGTAGAGTTTCTATGTCCCACAACTCTCATTCCACAGCCGGGTATACATATGCGACCTTGGTAAGCCCTGGTAAAAACTATTAGCCCAACCGTGGAAAAGACTACGGCCATCTGTAGTCCTGGAGTTTTCCCCCCGGAACGGACTAGTCCTCCAAAACTCATACCCCAGACGGGACGACGATGTCGGGCACTGAAAGACTGTAGTCTCCCCGGACCGTTGGGAACCTTGATTTGGATTGTGGTTATTTCGTGTTTTTGGGTTAGGGTTGAGCGGAGGAGCCGCTACCACTTTAGCTGTGTGCGAGACATTTAGACTTAGGGAGATAGCTCAGTTTGGTCAAGAGAGAGGTTTGGCATAACAGACTCGGTACAACGTCACGGGGGTGGATATATCTCATTAGAAACTATAATTATGTAAGCCAGTTCTTTATCAGAGGTGCAATTTTCAAAAAGTCCTCTCAGTTGGGGGCTGTTCGCAGGCCACACCGCACGGTACTCAAAACCGACGCCTTCATGGCACTTGCAGCTGGTTTTCATGGCCACAGGCCGGATGCCGGTAAAATTTCGAAATATGAGGACACTAAATCCCTACAGCTATTCCGACTAGGATACAATCAGGTTAGGAACCATGATGTCCCAAGCTATAAATTATGAGTAATTATGGTATTGGATGTGGAGGACAGATATTTTTGTCTGGGTCTTCGGACTTTCCGGGAGAAGGTCAACAATCCCACAACGACGAAATTTGTTACACAGATATTTATAATTCCGAAATTTATCTCACAGCTACTTTCGGCCACCTCGGCCCAATTAAGAGTAGGATTAGTTATTGGACAAAGATATCTGGGTTAGAGAGAAATCGTAGATGTAGAAATAATGATAAAAAACCTTGGTTGTATTTACCTAATGCTTATATACACGGTATTTAGTATATGCCATGTACGCATGCATGCGCACTCAGCTGCTATATCCAGCTGAGCCCCAAATTACCGTCAGCCCTGATGATAGATGATTGCCATCAGCCCAGCTGAAATCCTTAAGCCTTACAAAGGGAGGCGATCTGTTTTGAAATAATAGGCTGTTGAAATATGGAAGGGGAGAACCGTGGGAATAGACTTGAGGTACAGAGACTGAAGAGCAGGAGAAAGACTCGATATATATGCAAGGTAGTTGAGTGCCTTATGCCCTACCGGCTGTGTGCCTTGACATCAGCTCAGCTGAAGCACAGCTTGGTCAGGTTCATGCAACAATGAGCGTCACGACATAGCCGAGTGATGAATAGTGAGACGAGCGTTATATCAACTTTAATGATGTATTTGCAACAAAAATATTACATAGAGAGATTAGTGTAAGGGTATCCCAACCTAACTGAAAATATAGTACCTCCAGGCCACATAAACTTTCCAAAATTCGCCATTGGCTCTGTCGTGTTTGTTTGTTTGTTTGTAATCATTTTGCATTCACCCCGAAGGGGTGCCCATGGCTCTGTCGTGTGCGCTGTAGCGCTACCGTCTTCGTGATGTGGCTCACAATTTTGCCATGGTGCCGACCCTAGTTGAACATCCGGTCTCGGGCATTCGCAATGTATGCAATACGCTCGCGTATCAGGATTTATCGTACGACACCATTGTTGGGGACAGTACCACATTTTGGTAAATGATGAGGATGGCGTTACACAATTTTATTGAGGCCAGATGTTGTGAGATTAGATTTGCTATTTGAAGCCGTGCGTTTGGATAGGTGAATAGTGTTGATGATAGAAGTCTGAGAGATCAGCGGATGAGGAGGTGTTGACATAGTGTATTGCAGAGATAGTAGTTTTCAACTTGAACAGTTCCGGGGGATGTTGAAAGCCAATCAAGATGAATAATTGGTTACGGAAGCTGTTTGCACGTAATCGAGATGTTCTTTGTGCTAGCATTTGGTATGCTTGCGTTCTGTCATATTGTTTAAACAGCGGTATTTGAATTAGTTGACAAAATGTCCTTCAAATGTCGTCTCGTTGACTCCCAAGATGTGCCCTGTAACCCGTTATCATTTTAGCCAACAGCTTCACAAAATACATCCAACTCCTACACATTTAACGCAATATAATCAATTCCGCGACTCGTGCATGCATAAAGTACGGTGTAGCCATCCCAATCTGTGCATCCAGAGCAGCGACATCCATTGCCGTCCAAATTGGCATATCCTCATGTCGGTGGTCATTGTCAGCTCCACTTCGCAAAAGCAATGACGCTAAATCAACACAGTATTTCTGCTCTATTTCTTTAGGTCTCAGAGAACGCATACATAAATGGTGAAAGTCATATGTTCTGGTTGCTAAATGTAGCGGTTCATCACCGTCAACAAATCACACCCACCTTCACAATTATTGCGATATGTAGGAGACAACCATATCCATAAACTAGATACAGAGAGAATAGACGAGACATACTCGGAATGTGTACAGAAAATCTTGGGGTATATCGCCGGGTATGCCGGTGCCATCATGTGCCACAATTGCCCATTGCCACTCTCGTAACCGCATAGTACATGGGTTAATTTTAAGATTGAAGGCTCTTTAAAACGTATTTAATGTACATTTTAAGCGATTAGGATAATAATCTATCTAGACCTAAGAAATAAATTAGAGAATATCTGATTTTTGTTAGTAACATCTGGGGACCGTAATTATTAATGTCAAAGATACCCGCTCGGCAAAGTTACAGATGATTATCGGTACGAAAGCTTAGAGAGAGAACGATAAGACATTAATTCTATGCAAGAAAATTGGCAAAGTGGGTATTCTCGGAGAGCGGGTATTCCGGAGGGCAGGTAGTTTGGAGGTATACTCAGGTGCATTTAGGCGCAGGTGGAGATGCGTGTGGAGACTGCAGTCGGGTACATGTGGCGGTGCGCTCGGGTGTACTCGGGTGCACTAGGTGCACGTTGAGACTGCCTTGGAGATGCAGTTATAGTTACACATGGCAACAGTACGCAAACGAATTTAGAGAGTGTGTGGGTCGACGTGACATATCGTACTACTTTGGCGAACAGACACAGTTGCGAGCAGTTGCTTCCATAAGTCGCCATACAATTCCCCCACGCGCCAGAATTTGGACCAACAATAGCTTCGTTTTTCTTTACGCACCGTGTTACTATATATATTCCGTGTGACCTACGGAAACAGACTCTACCATACTCTAGATAAGTGAATGCAGTACGATTAATACAAAAAAACCTTATTTCCACTATTTATATTTCACAATGTACAAGATCCTCTGTAACCCTAACCCATAACTCTTATCGAATTCAAAGCCATCACATACCAACTGTACCACCTCCACATGATTCACTAGGTGTACTGAAATACTCAAGGCTAATTACGGAGTTGTCTCGAAGCTTACCCTACCGGTTATTGTATCTGGAGAGAGAAGACCCCCGTGAAACAGGTTTACCTTCAGGCCCAGTAATCCCCTAGTTCAAAAACCCTCTGCTAGGCAACTCGTAGTCCGGGGTTGGGTATATATCATCCTGCCCTGGACCCAATTTTGGGAAGCCTAAAAGTGGCGCCGGTAGCAGAGTAGCTAAATAGCAATATAAGTAATGCCAGTAAGTGGTAGTGCTGGGACAGCGAGCTTGCTCGGTGACTTCGCTCAGATTAACAACAAAAGAAACTTGAATTCACCTTGAGAACTTGATTGCATCACCAAATAGCTCGACACTGTTGACTATGAGTTGGCACGGTGGCTTCCTTAGCGCCCCGAACTGGAGGACTCAAGCCGAAGGCTGTCGTTCATGAGGGCGAAGGTTTAGGGCTCCATCGCTCGACCGGTGGCTTACGCCCCCCATCGGCTGCCCCCAGCCCCCTTGACGAGGAGGAGGCCTGCCTAGCCTCGGTAGTGCTACTTGGCATCCGGCTCAGGTTGTGACTATAATAAACGACATCCATGACTATGGAGTTCGCTTTCTTTCTTTCAATATAAGCCTGCCTTTTTCTCTTTCTTTGTACGGCAGAAAATTCAAATGTTCTTCTCTCTTCTTCATTGCTCTCAATAGACACACCTTTTGCAATGTTTCCATCATTAGCTATTTCCTTGCGTTCGTCACTATTCCGCCTTCTTGGGGAAATATAACGACTCTCAGTTCTCGTGTAATTTCGGACTGTTGCGAATACTGACAAGAAAGATATTAGTGATAGTAGCTGTGCGGGCCTGGGCGGCAGAGGTATATTCTATCTTAGTTCCTAGTTATAGTTGCTTAAACAAGGCGATGGAAATTGTTCGTCGCATCCGTTTGTGAGCTCCTCCTCTCCCGAGCTGCCATGGATGGGGCGAGAACCAGGCTAATTGGCCCTAAGTATTACAAAGCTCAGAAAACAAAATTGGCCGGCGGATAAACCGGTTCCGTACCTGGTTGATCTCAGCATCCGTGGTGGTGGAGGGTGATTGGAACAGAAGGGTATTACGTGGCGGTGTTGAAATGTCAACCAATAAAATAAGAACGTGAAGTGTCCGGAATTGACGTCACCACCAACCAATAATCTGTTAATAATGATAAATATCATCTTCGTGCATTTGCGCATAAAATCAACGCATCATCCTGTAGCAGCGAGACTGAGGACCAAACCTTGTGGGGTTCCGTCAAATTTATTATTTGACAATGTTCGTATTATTATCTAGCAACATCATACTTTTAACTAATGACAAAACCTCGGATACACTTGTGTATAGAAAGACTTCTTTCGTTGTTTAGCAAGGTGTATGCGCTAGCCTCGGATCATATGATTGTCCAAGACTGACTATAATATGTGGGTTAGGGTTGAGTTCTGTGCCGCTAGTATATGACTACCTGTCATTTTAGACTGAGACTTAGAATTGAGAGAAATAAAATACGCACCAATTTTCCATTCGGTTGTACATGTTCATGAACAATATATCACTAGGCCACTTTCCTGCTAAGCTCGTGTACCAGCCAGCTGGACGATTAACGTCATTGCATAGGTGATCAGTTTTACAATGCAACTCCGAGGGTTGAACACCTGAACTCAACGAAAATCAAAAAGACAGTTTTCGGTCAGTCTATGTAGATAATAACTGCTTTGGTAGTCTGCCTGCACTTGACCAAAATTGTTTGTGTGTGGTAGAAGTACCCTCAGTGCAGCCAATGCATCACTCAGCTCGGATCTATACAGATGAAATCTAGGGACGCCGGAGTATTTGCACCCCACATAATCGCTTTCGGTAAAATTCAGGCAGATTAACTTACCAGAGTAGTTATTTTCTACATAGACTGTGACTGAAACTTCTTTTTGATTTTCGATATTGAGTTTGGGGCGTGAATCTCGGAGTTACACTACTAGCCTAACCGTTTAGCGGCTCGGCTCCTTGCAGATTTCTCTCTAGCCCCCAGTTTGACAGTGTCGACGGGGCTGAATCAATCACCGATTGCAGCATGTAAGTCAGATGTTCACACCGGACACCCGTAAAAACAACATTTACAAATTACAAACACTAATAAATACCCACTCCATTCATACAGCGTCCTCAATCTCATTCTCTCGCCTGCTGCGTAACAACCGCCATAGCCCGTCTGCACGCCAAATGCTTCGCATCCGACTTCGACGTCACTGACGGGCCCATAATGGGCCTCCCACCCAACTTCAGTATACAAACCCATTCGGATGCATGGTCAGGCCCGCTTTTAACGAATTTAAACTCCGGCTGCGTCAATCTATATCTCGCCACATATTCATGCAGCTTCATTGTAAATTTAGATGCATCTCCAGTCAATATATCCTCCTCTTCCAAATGCGTTTGTAACTTCGTGCTTCCCCCCAAGGTTTGTAGCTGTTGCTGAGATGTCCCTTTATCTACTAAAGTGAGTTTGGCACGGCTCGAGGACGGGATGGGAGAATTCTCACCCTCCATCTCCGAATAAAAATCCAAGGCATACGGCTCCATCAACGGGCAGAACCAGGAATACAACTCCGTATACCGCTCCATCCCTAGCTCCTTATAGATTCCACCTACATACGCTTTGAACAGCCCGCTCAGAGCACCCTCGCTATCTAACGGGCTACTAAAGGTTGACTCCGCGCTTATGAGGTGTTTGTCAAGACCTAGGATGTGACTGAGTTGCGCGTAGAAACTGTTGTTCCCAAGGGTGGTCATGAGGAGCTACACTTCGTTTAGTTACACGCCTACCAAGCGGGGATGTGGGTATGATGTACCGTCATTGTTTCCTCATCCATATCCGGAAACAGGTTGTCGATGAGATGTGCAGTAAGACCTTTCAAAACAGAGTCACCCAGGAACTGAAGGTGCTCGTTATGCTGCCTCTCTTCGACCAACACACTGGAGGCAAAGAACGCACTCAAGCTGTTTTGCTGAATACCAGCGGATTTATGGGTGAAAACTCGCTTTTCGAGAGCTTTGTCTGAGAAGGTGTGGAGCCGCGGACGTTTCGATGAGATACTGCGTTTCTGCAGTGACTGAAGTATCATTGGTGCCGATTGCCCATGATATGAATAAGGGGCGCAAAGAGCGCGATGGCCTCGACGCTTACGAGCCATGGATTGAACGGCGGTAATCTAAAAATGTTGAGCGATTGGAAGGAAAGATAGAGTACTTTAAAGAAATAGCATTCACGCGATAATGGCAATGAAATCCTCCCAAGGCAGCTGTGCCTGGATACTTTGTACCAACATATGGTTGTCGTCTGATCCGGTTGGATGGTTGTCTGGCAAAGTATCCCTGCTTGTAGTTGTCTATATATAACGTTATCGGTGACATCTGAATCATTGTGTTTCCCAACTCCTACTTCTCCATCCAATTTGGGCAAGGAATTAGTTGCACCGGAATGTTCGCTTACCGGGTTTTCGAACCAACGCTCGACCGAGTTGCCAATAACATCGATCCAAACCCCCACATGGAGGCGCTTCGGAATGTGCCACGCAGCCGGCCGCCTGAGACGGAAAGAGACAGAGAAGAGGTATGACTCCCAAAGAGCCAAGTTTATTCATAGTCTGTCATGCGGCGTAGTTACGGCGCTGTGTACTAGCGGTAATATTATTGGGCTGACAACACGCAAGTGAGCGCATGTCGTGTCAGGTTGCCGACAATTAGCCGCACTTTTGACTGTACTAAAAAGATGAAATAACCGTTAAAATTTCCAAAGTCGTATCTAACCAAACATACGCTAGCTATTATAGTCCATTTTAAGCTACATAGTTAAATCCCTATTCTAGGTCAAATCTAGCCCCTGGTAGCAACATCGGGCACCTCCGATTGAAACTTTGTTCAATTAGATAGTACTATAAATTCACAACATTCCTTTCTGCACCTTTCAAACAAGTCCCTCAATAAGGTGAATTTGTTTTTACCCGACGGGTTGGCGTTAATGTCAGAGTACGTTTGCTGTTTCTGGCTGTAAGTCATTGGGATTTGTTAGTCTAGCAATCAGATATAAAGGGTCTACTGAGGGAAAGCTTCGCCTACAAGCAACACTCAAATCCTACTTCTATGCTATAGTGCCTCATAGTTTCAATAATTGTTCCGATGTAGACTATTATTGGATGAATTTCGGACTGTGGCGTTTTGTAGCAGCTAGACGCGCGCCTGACTTTACACACTTCGCTGTTACTGAATAGCCCATGCATGATGCAATCCCCATTCAATATTCTTGCCACATGTCCTTCCAAATTCCATCCAACTTAACTTATCGATCAGAGTTGTGAATAATAAAAGCACATCGTAAATTCTCTTTTTTGTTTCATCTAGCATAAAACCCTATACCGATAAGTTACACACTGTGTCACACAGCGTGGCTGAGTAGCAGCCTAGGATTAACCTTCTCGAGAACTAGGCAACTGATCTAGTATCACCACCCTTCGATCACTTCTTACTGGTCTCGTATCCCGACCCTTGAAACTACGTGCAGCTACAGCATTTCAGGACTTCTTGCTACTCATGGGTAAGCCTCCGACAGTCCGTCTTCTCGGATCCAGATACACATTCCTTGTTCAGTACACTTCTGTATCGGTACTGTTTAGAAAGCTGAGCTTTTAGTGGGAATTACGTGACATTACCTGAGTCAATCCGAATGCTTTTTAGAAATCTACCACGTGTTAAGCTCACTACCGCCAATCTGGGCTTGATCAGGGCCAAAGTAAATTTGATCGGATCACAGCCAGTTTGCTTCGGGTCGCAGCCAGCCAAAGGGTAGCAAAAGTCCGTATCCGGGGAATACCTCCCCTGCCACTGACTACGATACACCGTCTTGAGGGGTTTTATAGTGGGACTATATGCGCTAGCGGTCTTTTTAGTTTTTGTTTTAATCATTCTGCATTCTGCGCCTCTCCGGACTATCACCCCCACTATCACCCCCACTATCATCCCGAAGAATTCCATCGTGGTCAAACACAAAAATTTAATTTATGTTCATTATATAAAGCTTCTGGATTATTGCTTGTGGTATAATGTGCATTAGAATACTCCTTCCTGCCTGCTGACTTCATTTTCACTTGAATACTGAGCTCGTAACAAAAAAACTCCTGAAATGAGATCAGGTGTAAGATGCAGCAGATTGCGTAGAGTCTTCTGTAAGCGAACATAACATGCATTTTCTTATATTAAGAATAATCGAGTACCAATAAAGATGTTCAATTGTCTGTCGTACAAAACTGATTGTCTACCATATATAGAGAGAGTAGAGTAGGTATATTTATAAGACGTCATATCCGGAGCCGGAAAGGCATCACATCTGGAGCCGCGTATCAGAGCTAAATCTCGATCCAACATCCCAGAGGCTATTCGTTTTGCAGTAAATCCAGTTGGTCAGCCCACTAACGAGTTCGGTACAATTCCCACAGACTTGCAAGATCTAAAATCCCTAACAACAAAATAAACCAAAGGTTAGGTGATCTTGGCAACATATAGAGGAAAGTCATGACCTCGCTCTGACTCGGAAGTGGTAGAGAATTTGTATTTCGACTGGCAGAGTAGTCTGATCCGTGTCTGGGCACTGCTAGAGGGCACAAACCCTTCCATCAGTTGTAGCCGGCTATCGATGAATCATTCAAGACTAACAATGCTATGGAGGATAGGTCAATAATGCCAAGTACAACCTTCATGTAATAATAATCCTCTGTGTATGGTGGAACATAGCTAGGGTAAAGATCGTGGGGGTGATAGCGGGGGTGATAGCGGGGGTGAGGCGCCGTTCGGCATCTACTGTTGCTATAGTACTTAGGGGAGAACCGTGTGTATATTCTATGAGATAGTGAAGATAAGGAGAGGAGAAAGACTCGATTTATATACAGAGAATTATGAGAGAAAACTTTGATGCTTCGCCACTCTTGAGTCACTCGCCACTCGGAGTCACTTGCCAGATATGTAACATTTACGGCCGGCGGTCCACCGAGTGATGGATCCATAAAGCGAGTGATGCTGACGTGACCGAGTGATGTTATTCAATATGCCCCCTAACCGCGTCTATGATACATAATCCGCGCTATAACCAACCCAGTTGATCAACCACACATTGGAGAGCCCACATCACTGTGTTTCAATCGAAATAACAGCGAAACTAGAGGTGAACAGTAACCCCAGCGGAAAGCGTCATCCTCCATCGACCTGATCAGGCCCTTGTCTTGCAATATGTTGCCCGTGACTAGACGACGATGTCGGGAACCGAAAGACTGGGGCGAGCGGATTATTATTACCCCTACAACCAGCGTGATGCGATTACTCACTTTAACTTTGCACAAGGAATTCCATCCGTCTTGCTTAGAGCCCCATATATAACCTGTTCCCCTCCCAGTCTCAACTCTTCTTTCCGAGAAAATCTAGTACAAACTCGAAATATTGAGATTTACACTAGGCTAACGTTTGTTGACCCGTTAACTTGGTACAAAGCAAATTCTCCAGGTTCTTTAACGTGCAACACTGTTCCCTTTTTATTACTTCCAGTTTTACCATATATATGCCAAATAAATATGCACAATTCACGGCCTGATTCAGGAAAATTTCTTACTACGAACCACGCTGCAGATCATCCCCGACGCTGGCTATAAAAGAAGCACTAGGAGAGAGCAGGCATCTCAATAGTCAATCCCGTCCGGGCAAGCATCTGCCCTGGACGGGAGCGTAAATTTCAGGATACAGAATTCAAAGCCGGTTGAGACCAGGGCAAATTTCCTTGGACTACACCCCTACAGGGCCCGTAGTCTTCGTGATATACAGATTCAACCATGGGAAGTGGTGGAAATTATGTTATTTTATGCTATTTTTCGTATTCAGGTTTATCCCCAGCATCATAGTACCGACAGTCACTTGTATAAGTCCTACCACTGCTAATTTCGGGGCTTGATACGCGAAATTTTAGGCTCACCACCAGAATCACGACATCCAATAGTACCAATTTTAAATACCACCACCGGCGACACCACCGGAAGCACACCTCCGATAACCGCCGGCCCTCTATTGGTACCCGTACAGGGACCTAGGGCTCAAGAATTCAGCCCCGGATGGACTAGGCTGCAAAAATGACACCCGGGACAGGACCGCGATGTCAGGTTCCGAAAGATTGTAGTCGCCTCGAACCGTTGAGATGCCTGGAAGACAGTAGCAAGCACGGCACACATCCTTCAACGCAATCATCCTCCGCCTCCGACTGTTCGTTCACATTTTAACCATAACAATACCAGCTCCGCCACGCACTGAATTGCAGCAGGGCTTCGTTATATGCCTCCATGTTGCCAAGATGGCCATAGGGAGATGAATCTAAGGTATTCCGGAAAATATCCCGGAAAATACTGGGCTCTAGGGTCTTACTGGTTGTTCCTCCCCAATAAAGAGTTTAGTGTATTCTACTCTACGAGCCGGCTCAAGCTCTTTGTAGAGTTGCCACGAGATGTGTTACGATAAGGGAAGGGAGAACCGTGTGCGTAGATGCTATAGTACAGAGAGAAGAGAGATGGAGAAAGACGCGGCATATATACAGAGATCCTCGGTATAACTTCGGGTATGCCGGTGCCATGCCAACGCCACTTCAACAAGATTGTTGCATATCTGGTTGTGGCGAGTGGCGAGTGGCTCAGCGTGGCATGGCATGAAAGTTTTCCGTGACAATTCTCAGTATATAAATCGGGTGTTTCTCCCTCTCTCTTCTCACTGTATCATAGAATCTGCACACAATTCTCCCCTACATGCTATAGCAACAACGATGTCTCGAGACCATGAGAGTGAGATATCATGACGGAACATAACTAAGAGGGTACCAGGTGAGGGTGCGACAAAGGAAATATACAGCCCAGAAAGTGTACAAATGCGACAACATAACCTAAGTTTTCCAGCGATAGAATATTGTTGCGCACGTGGAGTAACACTTTGATAACTACCGCTGGATTTCGAGCTGTGTCTGATGCCCAGATTCAGTCTCGGCTAAAATACTGGCATCTCCCCGGGACGGGACGGGCCGAGCCGAACTTGATCTTTGCATCCTTCACGGGAAGGGTCCACGCTAACCTGCTTCCAGCCTTGGCCGCTCGACAGATATCTAACGAATTTGCAGGGTAAATTAGAGTGCGTAGAGTTGTTCTCCCGGTGAGTCTTGGTGAGAATACACTCACTATTTAACTCCGTTTCTGAAGGTGGGTAACTGATACAGATGGCCTGGACAGGTTTGCAATGCTGTCACTTTTAGATGCGCTGCATCGCAACTATGGATGTGATAAAACGCCAAAGCCGCCCCGTGCGTCCATTCTCACTAGGTAAGATTGCAATGAACCAGTGAAAAAGGAGTTAGTTCTTGGCAGTACAGTGCAGTTTATGAGGCTTCACAGTTCAGTGGAGTGCAGATTGAAATTTGAAAATAAAAGTACACTGATAGTTATTCGGTTCAATGGATACGAGTAAATACGTCGGTAATTGATGCTGCGATACGAAGGGGAGAACAGAGTGCTGGACTAACATACAGTGATAGGAAAGAAGCAGAAGACTCGGCATATATACATAGAACCTCGGTTATATCTTCGGGTATGCCTATGCCACTACTGGATATGCAACAATATAGTCTAAGTTCGTACCGAGTAAGATACTGTGCACACCTGAAAGTCGGAACATCACCCTCACTATCACCTCAAGACATTTTACCGCAGTGAACGGCGCTTGTATACTCTGTTTTCCAGTTGGATAATACAAAACGTCGACATTCTCCCTGGCAATTCTACGGAAGATCTCATGGCATCTGGATCTGGCAGTACCTCATGACGAGAAGACAATTGTCATGGATTTTCTACCGGTTGTGACTGTAGGAAAAATGGTTATTAGCAAACTTCCCAATACTCGGCACAGGAATCTTGTAACAGGTGTGATAAATAAAAATTGGAGTGAAGGTCAGTCACGCCCGCATCACTCGCTTCACCCAGCAATCACTAAGCTTTCATGCGGGCGCGGTAGTCCCATAGTCCAAAATCTCTCCGCCCGAAAAATCGTAGTCTGGGGATTGGGTAGACATCGGCCTGCCCCCGAAGGACCCTTCGCAATCCTAATTATCAATAATTGACAGGAATAGTATGAATGCGGGAGCAGGAGCGTTGTCCTTGTCCGTCTTTCACAAAGGTCATCATTTCCAGACCGCACGTTTGGGCCATGTTCATGTATGCTACATCTAAATGGCAGCGGTCATGCAAACATGGCTCTAGGAAGACGATAGGAAATTCTGAGATGCTGTGTGTCCTATTCCGGACATTTTACTACTATATTTCCGACCACTCACATGCTTCCCCCACAGTTCCTATCTTGCCCTTCCTGTCATATCGTCCCCACTTATACCACTATATTCCTTGGACTGTCATCTTTATCTTTAACTCATCATAAGCTAATGTTTCAAATGTTACCCATATGCTACCTATTAACGTATTTTTGAGCTGCTGTGCATTGTGTGCGCCCAAGATTTCATTGTATGGGGGTGTAGACTGTTGGAAATGGTAGCGGGCGCTGTGAGAAAGTCTAAAAGCGATATCATTCTCTCTACTCTAGCGGTCTCTCTATATACAGAATGACAAGGCCACATTGGCCGCTCCGCCATCGGGCGGACTCGGGCGCGGGGTTGAGCGGATTTCGAATATAGACGATGGCGCGGAGACCTGAAAGCGGAGGAGACACGACGATGGTAGGATAAGTGACAGCAGTGTGGTAGATGCCGGAGGGGTAGATGACGCCGGAAGAGGGCGTCCTCTCGGGCCCCGTATAGCAACCAATAGGGGACCGGTGACTACCGGGAGTAGGTATCCGGTGGTGGAGCCTGTGGTGGGCCCAAAAATGTGCCATATATCTACCGGTGAGCTTAAAGTTAACCGTATTCTTACTGGTACACTTTGACGTTAGTAGCTGTTGGCCGTAAATCTGTGGAGGGAACCCGCTGTGGTGCTGGTGGTTGACTTGAAAACGAATCATACCATTCGATAACAAGATTTCCGCCACTTCCTACAGTTAACTTCCAGATATTATAGAGACAACGGGACCCTGTAGGTATATAGTCCAAGGAAAATTTACCCTGGTCCCAAACGGTCTAGAATTCTCTGCCCCGAAAACCATAGTCCAGTCTCGGTCAAAGCGATGCCCGGGCGGGACGGACTATTCGGATGCCTGAACTCCAATTATGGATTGTAATTCGCACTAGTACATACTGTAGGCATGGGTAGGATACCACACCTAGTAAGGTTTTCCGCTGAGTAGATATTCTACCAGTCAGTTTAGAGTAACAGAACAATCTAATACAGGAAGATACATAGCTTCTCCAAACTACAGTATCGAGTAAAATGAAGCTTCCAAACTTTATGGGAGCTAGCTTCTATGTTGGAGGTTGTGCCGTCCCCGGGGGTCATCTATCGACATCCATTGATATTTTGCAGTGCTCTTTACAAATAGATAAATTTCATTACAATTATCTTGACTGTGAAGCAAGATCCTTCAGCATCTGTTCAATCCGTGCCGTGTCTGATTCCGTTGCCCCAAAGATCAACCGATGCCTCTATGATATCATCTCCCTGGCGGTTTCGTCGGTCACTGATCAGCATCTTTGCACTAATTTTGCTTCTTCTATATATTAGCTGTAGCCGCCCGATGACGGCCGGGGACGGTGGATGACTGCCGAGGGACGGCGAAAACACTGTCTTCGGCAGTTACCGACCGTCCAGCCGTCATTGATCTGCTCGGACGGGACGGATTGTAGTAGTGCCGTCCCGTCCGTCCCGGCTTCAGTTAGGACGGCACTACCGTCCCCTGCCGTCGGACGAGACGGTTGAGTACACTGTAACCACCCTTCGAGTTCTAGCATACATCAATCTTTATTCTGGATTCAGCTAGAGTGGTACTTCTAATCCAATCTATTCGCACTGATCTTTCCACTCAGAAGAGGTCTGTAGACGGGTTGAGCTTCTAGTCAGACGTAACGTATAGCTGCGTATACCCGGCATTGCTCTAGCAGTAGATACCAACCTGGGAGGTTCAGCAGTGAATACATTTTATTGCCAATGTTGCTGTCATAGCTATCTGAGTCTGCAATCTGATTTGTGGCAGTAGACAGAACATCTGAGTTTATTATTAAAGCATCTGCAGTGCCGCTTGTTACAGGCTTTGTTGCAGTTGCATGAGACTCCAGCTTTGTTGCTGGTGAACGCCTATACTGCGACTTGTAGGAACTGGAGTTGCAGATGGAAGTCCAAGTTGCAAACCGTCTCCGGGTTGTGGTTGGGCCTGCTCCAGATTGCGAGTCGGCACGTGTCGCATATCGTACGGAACGTATATAGTATACTGGAGATTGTTCAGGAACAGAAGTTTGGAGTACGTGGCAGTGGATTAGGGTTTGTAGTAGCTTCTAGCGTATTCATTTTCGTTTTAATCATTCTGAGTTCGCTTTAACTGACAGCTTCGGAGGAGCGACGACGGCTTCCACTGATGTGGTGGATGTCTCGGCAAGGAGCGATGAAAGCTACTACCGATGTTGATAGATCCCTAAGATTCGTGACTGCTCTTTTAGACTTCACACATAACTTTTAGTTGAGTACCGTTATCACATAGTGTTGGATTAGGATTGAGCGGCGGAGCCGATAGCGCTTTAATTCTTGCGTATGTCATTTAAGCCTTACTCAAGTTCAGCTTCGGTCAAGTGAGGTCCATTGCTGGGAGAGTTCATTGCGCTGCGGTGTTGCACTCCACTTCTATTTGGAAGAGGACACTCAGATAATACGGTATTAGATAATTTCTCAAATGTTGGCAAACCCAAAATTTTCGCCAATTAGCGACATTGATTTGAGAACCGGGTAGTCTGCATAGATATCTACTGGCGTAAGTTCGATATCGGACACGTACCTCGATTCCCTACCAACGCATGATACTGACGGAAATTCACGTTTTATACAATAACGAATTGGACAAAAATGGCAGCGTCGCTACTAAACAAGATCCTTGGATTCAATTGGGCGGTTGATCAACTGTGCCTTGCCCGAACAGTTATCCATGGGCGTGTTCTATTCATGACAGCAAGAGTGTTTAGAGCAAAAGAGAATGAAAGAACGAAGCTCAATTGTCTGTCGATCCAAAGGGAAGGAAAACTATAGACTTATATTCGAAAGACAGAGAAAGAAAACTTCATGCCGACTGCCAAAGTCGGAGCCCGAAGCCGAGTACCAGTGCCGAGGCTAGGCCTCCCGCTCAGCATGGGGGCAGGCGAGGCCCATGGGGGCCGCACGCTACTGGCCTCATGCCCGAGTCCACCAGCACCGAACACTATAGAAGCAATCAGGCTAAATCCCGTGCCAACAAAGAGCACAAGCATATACTATCTACGTAGCTGCGTTGACCGCCCAATTGTGGTGTGGCGCCATATATGCTCTATCAATTTCGATGTTCTTGGAGATGTTATATGTTCTAGCTAGTTGGGACATATAAGCGCACTCAGTGGCCCATAATTATTGTGCTGAATCTCTCTATTGACCGAAAACCCACTCACGATCTCTTAGTCTAATTGACACGTACACATGAACTGAAGTGAATGCGGGGACGACGGGTAGCAGGAGTGGAGCTCCGCCATCTAGCCGGCCAGCCCGGAGGCGGAGGGGATTAAGGGGCTGTCATACTCTAAGTAGAGTGAATACAGTATGATTAAAACAAAAAACAAAGAAACTGAAGTGAATGCGGCTCCGCCGTTCAACCCTAAACCAACCCACGTGATGACCGCACTCAATTCGATCCCACACTCCTCCAGGGTGGTATCACGGCCGAAAGTACTAAGCCATGAAGAAAACAAACGTATAACCTTACCGGAAGCTCCTCCCATATAATCATCTTCCAAAACAATGAACCGTGCCTAGAGCTCCTTGAAACGTCAACAAACAAAGGAATTCAAGCAAATCTCATCACGATGTGCCGTATATGTACGCGTTCACGTTAGTGTTCCTACGCTGGAATGCCTCCACGCAGTCCGCACGTACTATTAGCCGCTTGCACGGACTGTATGAAGCGGCTAAATTATTAGCCTTAAGCGACTTGATCTAAAAAAATTAACTATTGAGCGAAAGTAAATGTTTTCCAATGAAGAACATTGAACCTCAACATGTGATGATATATTCCACAACCAAAAAGTGTTTGGTTATTCATTTTTGAATTAAAGTAATGCGCCTGCCAATGGCCACCCTAGCGGCATCTCCCACCAACACCATTAGCACAGTCACACTAGCCGCAAATCAGGCGGGTATTTGATACCGTACTCAGCACCTTACCTCAACTGGCAGGCCTGAAACGCCTGCAGGCCAGCCGGAAAAGTCCGCAGACCCGGCACAGCCATCATTTGGGAGCCTGCAGGCCGGCCCGGCCCTCATTTAAACGCCGCCGCTAACGCCGGTCAGTCTCGGCTTGACCGCGTAGGAACACTGACTCTACGCAAAAAGGTATTCAATATGACTGAGAATTAGTAGAGTCATAGAAGGAGGTAGAGGGACCACACCCCCCTCCAATAGCTCGATCAATTCTTCGGCGAATCAGACGCTCTTTAGCGATAGCTCCACCATTTCTCGGTTAAATTAGACATACTTACGCACAGAGTAGCTTTACTATAAGTAAACAGATTCCGCATTGTCGTTGGCTAGGTATCGGCACTGGTTGGGGTTTGATGGGAGGGGGTGGAGTAGGGTAGGTAGCCATCCTCCTCCCAACTAGCCACCACCATAAGTCCAGCAATTTCTGGTCAAAATAGACGTACATTGTAGATATACTATATGTAGATGGATTCCGCGTTGTCGTTGTCTATATACTGGGACTGGATGTGGGACAGTTGGGGGTTCCTTTGAGGGGGTGGAGGACGCATCCCCTCTCATCGAACTACAACTAGTGCTTGTACCTGGCCAACGAAAACGTATAATCTATCTACATATAGTAGAGCTACTCTCTGTCAAATGGCGTTCATTCTGGCCAAGAATTCGTGGAGTTATGTGGGAAAGGGGGGTGTTATATTGTCCACCGTCTCCCCTCCAGCCAACAAGGTTCTCAACGGTCCTGGGGTAGACCAGTCTAGACTGGAACAGTCCGGATTTAGTCCAGTATAGTGTAGGGTCTTCTTAGACTGGGCTCGGATCAGTCTAACATTTCATCACACCGGTTCAGACTCACTCTGAGCTGGTCTGGACTTCGTTACAGGGTTAGGTTTAAACTTACAAGAATCGGTTTGATAATGGGATAAATTTGCCTATTTTTACTAGAAACTTATACTATACTAGACATAATTGTCTAGTCATTTGTGCATGTTCACTGCTTAAAAGTGGGGATGAATCTAATTTTGTAGGCCGCCTGCCAGGAGCCATATCGAAGCTGGATAAGTAACATCAGCAGAAATGGACTAGTCTCGACCAGTTTTTTTGTTTTTTGTTTTATTCATACTGTATGCACTCTAATTAGAGTATGACAGGACCCAATATCCCCTCCGCCTCCGGGCGAGCCGGCTAGATGGCGGAG
>Ga0307515_10004807_pt1 | contig 27660 bp, 36 predicted proteins | sample 17_EM_MG_FD_194513 | JGI IMG/M metagenome (GOLD analysis project Ga0307515, IMG submission 194513) | Populus trichocarpa ectomycorrhiza microbial communities from riparian zone in the Pacific Northwest, United States - 17_EM | ecosystem: Host-associated > Plants > Roots > Unclassified | place... | reverse complement strand
GAGCCATGGGACAACGATTCTTCATTTCTCATCCCACGTGGCGCAGTCCCTCTGGCCGGGTTGGAGGGGGACGGCTTTGGCATTATCCGGGTGTTTGACCGCTTCCGCGACATTGAGGCGCCCGCCAGCCAACTTCGACACATGTCTTCCGCACTTTCGTCCAAGAGCGAGAGGCCCTCGAAGCTGGTGTCTGACCTTCCGACTCACGTCCGGGCGTCTCAAAAATGCAGAACGGCGCACACCTTCAGTCGCGTGCGACAGGCGGCTGTTATCATCACTTGCGTCGGGGTCGCATTGTTATTCGGTGGATTCTCCTGCGGGTATTCCGTTCATCGCTCACAAGATGTTACCCGTAACCCGGCCTACATTATCAAAGCAAAGTCCGGGGCCGTTGCGAGTGAGAACGTACTATGTTCGAGGATCGGTGTAGACGTCATGAAGGAGGGCGGAAATGCAGTCGACGCGGCTGTTGCGACGACGTTTTGCATCGGAGTTGTTAATATGTTCTCGTGAGTACCGCGCTTCCTTGCCGTGTGGGGAAGCTGCTGATACGCCTCACCAAGTTCCGGAATAGGAGGTGGAGGCTTCATGGTGGTCAGAGTCCCCACCTCAAAGGATGGGAAGTCATCCGAGGTCTGGATAGTGGACTTTAGGGAAGTTGCACCGGCTCTCGCGAACAAGACCATGTACTCAGAGGATCCCGTCAAATCCATGTTTGGCGGATTGGCTGTTGGTATTCCTGGTGAAGTGCGTGGACTCGAGGAAGCCCACAAACGTTGGGGCAAATTGCACTGGGAGAGGCTAGTACGGCCAAGCGTCGAACTTGCGGCAGGATGGAAGGTCGACAAGGAGCTGGCTAAACGCATCAACGTGCGTTCATCTGTTGTTTTGCCATCGGTCGTCACCGATCCTCGCCCATAGAATCCGCTGGTCAGAGATTTGATGACAAGGACTCAAGACTGGAGTGATATCTTCGCGCCTAACGGTCACATACTGCAAGAAGGAGAAACCATCCGCCGGAACAACCTATCCCGTACTCTCAGCACCATCGCCAGAGAAGGGGCGAAGGGTTTCTATCAGGCGGGTTATTTGGCATATGTTTTCACTGGCTTCTGATACTATTCCGCTTCCAGGGTCCTGTTGCGGATGCAATCGTGAACAAGATTCAGGAAACCGGCGGCATTCTCACAGACGAAGACTTGCTGAATTATTCTGTGATTATCCGACCCGCACTACAAGGCACATACCTGTCGAGGAATGTCTACACCACGCACACTCCCGCATCTGGCCCAGCCCTTTTGCACATGCTCAACATCATAGAGCACTATGATCTCTCTGAAGAGGGCATGACCGGACTGAACGTGCACCGCCTTGTTGAAGCAATCAAATGTAATTGTTCCCGCACCACGTTCCTATCTGTACTGACTTAGACAGTTGGTTTCTCTGCACGAACGAGGCTGGCGGACCCTGCTTTCTCAGGTGACACAGATTACATCAACAAACTCTCCACGAAATCGTACGCAGCCAAAGTCGTTGCGAATATCACAGACGTAAGTCCTTGATGTTACCTGCCCTCGGTCAACAACCAAACTCGGTGGCAGGATACCACCCATACCCCCGAGTATTATAACCCGCTGTTCGAGGTACAAACAGATCATGGGACAGTGAGTTTTAATGTCGTTGGATGTGGGTCGCGGACTAACTTCTGCCCAGAGCCATAGCTCGATTGTCGACGAGAGCGGCATGGCAGTTTCCATAACTTCCTCTGTGAACTTTGTTTTCGGTTCGCAGGTCATAGATCCTGTGTCTGGAACGTTATTGAATAACGAGGTCTGTCCGTCTCGGCTTAAGGAATGTCCCATTTTCTCAAAAGATTTAGATGTTTGATTTTTCCATTCCTGGAAAACCAAACCCGTTTGGTTTGTACCCATCACCATGTGAGATGACCCAACATAGGTATGGTTCTGCACTGACAGGTGTAACTAGACAACTACCCAGCACCAGGGAAGCGACCTGTATCATCTATGGCTCCTGCAATCGTCGAAAACCCAGATGGATCGTTCCACCTAGCCATCGGAGGATCCGGCGGGTCTAGAATCTTCCCATCTATGTTCCAGGTGATGCTCAACTTGGATTGGGGGATGAACGTCGGAGAGAGTGTGGAGTTCGGCCGTCTTCATGATCAACTATACCCCACATTTGTTGACGTGGAGAGCACCTATCCTGGGCCTCTAGTGGACGCGCTCCGGCAGCGCGGCCACAATGTGACAGGTTTGTCCCCCTTTGGATCGCTCGTCAGGCCGACCGTTCGTGTTGACGCACAACGCAGTTTTTGACATCGACCGCATAGCTGCAGTTATTCAGGCAGTGGTAAAGGATGGCGATGTAATATGGGGTGAGTGAATGCGTGAGAAAACCCTGCGCCTCGAGACCTGACCAGTACATTTGATATTAAGCGGCGAGTGATTCGAGGAAGAACGGCATTGCTGCCGGGTATTGATAGATCGTGCCTGTAGGAATGTTCTCCCCTGTTTATAGCAAAACGCTTCGGGACGGTGGACTCGAGGTGTCAATACGAGACACTCCCCGGCCATTGATTCGTTTGACAATCTTCGACGCTATCTCTGTGATCGTTGGATCCATTTTCAGTGCCGGACAACTACCTGAGTTGGATGACATCCTCATGACGATTCCTGGAATTAGAGCAGGTTCTGGGGTGTGTCACAGAACGCTCATGGAGCGAGGCGGTTATCAAGTTACTCCGTCACTTCACATGTGAGACTGCACCCTCCGACTCGGGGGTTGGAAAAATAAGGAGAACTAGCCCCAGGGGTTCAGTTCTTCGCGTTCCCCTAATCTGGCTGGCGGTGATATCATCGTTCGCCTCGCTCGCTTCGGTGTGTTGGCTGCCCCAGCTGCTGGCCCCATCCGGGGACAGTGCGGATGAGTCAAATGCATCAGAGATATTTCAGTCGCTGTGCTTTTCAGTGTACAATTGATCAATTGGTGTTCTCAGTGCCAGGCTGGGTGGGTTTTCTTTGATCCCCGAGGGAGGTGCTATTTGAAGTTCCTGTGTTCTATACGTTGTGGAACACCAACACCTATGGAATTGGACTTGATGGAGACAGGGATTCGCAAGAATTGGTCAAGATGGACTGAAAACAGGCAACAAAGGCGAACGCGAGAAAGCGATGTCAATCGGGCGTTCAGAAATATCGCTGGTGTCCGAAGCAACTTTTGGGGATTGCATCGAGATGTTCGTCAGACGTTATGCTGATAAACCAATGACCACGACCATGGCTTGGGAGCTCTGCACAGTCGTTTTCGTTTTCGGCAACCGACCACTCGAACCGTCTAGGACGTGGAGTGACGCTTGTACCACCGTAGCCGTTACCGTTTGGGCGAAATATCCGCTTAAATTAAGTCCACCGGCAGCGACAATACGGTGGCGAGGACAAATGATCCACCTGTTCCCGGACAATAGCGGGTCTCATCTACCTTGCAACGAGCTTATTCAACCAGCCCGGTAACCTCGGCCACCTGTACCAAGGTGGAAAAGGCATCGATTTCATCGCAAACGCTGCCATTAGGATCCTCGATGTCGGTACTGCCCACATGGGTGTTTTGTTGGGATGAAAAGGATGAAAAACGTCAAGCTCATCTTGATGGATCCCGATGAATTGGCTAGTTGTATCCCACATATCGAGGAAAAATGGCATGATCCTGTCGCTGAGGGAATTCAGCATGTATCTCGACATCCGAAAACTCGCGACGTACCGAGATTCTGATAGTGTCTGGTTGAGATTAAGGACCGCGCCTACGCCCTGGTTGGTCATCATCGAGGGATATGGTGTCACCGGGAATCAGCAGAACATGCTGGCTTCGCGTGTTTGGTTTAATGATCTGGAAACAAAGTTGGCAACACAGATGGATGATCTGGTTGGGCGGGACCGTTATATCTTGGGTTACCGGAAGTCTGAGTATATGATCTCGCGGGTGCTCGTCTCGTGTAAGTGATGCAACCTGGCTCTGCGTTTACGTTTCGGCAAGCGGGTTCTGAGCTCTTGCGAACAAGCCCACGATGATGGTTTCGCGATAGGTATGATGACTGTCATTTTGTTGCAGCTGGCAGGCGTTGATCGCGGGTTTATGCTATGATCCTGTAGAGATCTTGCTGAGGAAGCCCGCTGCGGTACTGAATGCTCGAGGGTGACCGGTGAAATGACACCGTCTCCATAGCTGAACTTTTCTTGCTTTCGTTAACAACTAGACGACCGATTCATGGGGGCGAAGCCGCAGTTTTTTTTCCTATGGATTCCGTGTAACCTCTGAGAAACCCGTAGAAGATATCGGAAAAGCAACCGCAAACAGCAGCCATATCAAGTGGGCTCGGGGTGCGAGGTTTTTTTGAGTCGCACTATGCGATCAAAGCCAGGAGCTCGGAACAGTCGAGTCCGAGCCCAATGGAACATCGATGTCCTGTGGCTGACGAAATATTTCTCAACCGGAGGAAGCTGATGAAAATTTAGCCGGTGGCAAACATGGGGAACGAAAGGGGGTGGAAGAACAGGAATGAGCATGTCCCTGAAACGGTGGAAATCAAACGGACGACGGGGGTGGTGTCCTCGTTTTGAAAAAGGCACCTGGACCGTGCGCCGTACACCAAATTTACAAACGAGGCAGGTGAGGCCCGAGTTCCGCTTGACAAAATGAAAAAGTGACCTGGATTGGAGATTCCCGCAGGAAGAGGGGACATACAGTAAGCAGTAAGCTCGTAAATATGGGCGTTCCGGGACAAGACGGGTAGACGAGGGACCGGTATCGACACGCTCCGGTCTCGCAAGACCCCCGCAGTCTCACCTGGATTCAACTGTTTTTCGTATATCGGTCCGGGAGGGCAGATTAAAAAATGTCCCCTCTAACCACACACCTCGAGCGTACTTCCCTCAGCGGACAATACTCGGGAGTCGTCGGCAGCACAAACACCGCCGTCGTCCTGAAATTCCCACACTCGCTCCGCATCCAGGACCGCCATGAGCACGGACTGGGACCTTATTTCCTCTTACGCTGGGTTGTTAAGTCTCGCTGCCTCGATCATCTATTCTGGGTCATATGGGTCATTGCCTGTCCGTCAGGTATCAATACTATGTGGAAACAACCCTGCCTGACTGATTCTCTCTCTATGCACATGCATTTGTCTGTTCATTCTGGCGTCCACTTTTTCGCTCGCAGTATAAACCCTGTTCGTCGCGCGAGAAAGACAAGGGTGCAGACGATGCAGAAGACAGCGACGACGAAGAAGGTCTTGAACGTGTGTCTGTCGAAGACGCTTGGCTGTTCCCCGTTGTAAGAGCGCGCACGCACCCTATTTCAATCACGCGAGAACGTTCACCTTCCGATTCCCGACAGTTTGGGTCGTTTGCGTTGTACGGGCTTTACATGATCATTAAGTATTATGGAAGCGAATGGATCAATTTCGTGTTGAAGTGGTACTTCGTCACCACTGGTGTCGGCAGTTTTTGGGCGGTGAGTTCCACCTTTGCTACCTGGTACCCGAGCTCATGCGTTCTACGTTCACGGTGGAATATCAGACACTCAGGTCATTGGTTCGCTTCACGGTCGGCAAGGCCCGCTGGCAGTCGTTTGAGAGGTATTCTCTGACGTACACCAAAGGCAAATCCAAAGGTAGACAGTTCTCCGACCCCCGACGTTCCTATGCGCACCGACTGTCGGGTTGAATTGATGGAATTAACCGCTGGCTCTTTTTAGAACTGGGGCGGATTTCGTGGCGGGCGCCGACTGTTTCGTTGTTCCCGCTTGCAGTCCTACCGTCACTTCTTTACGCCGTTTCTGATTCGCCAAAGTCGGCACTTTTGACCGACATTTTGGCTGTCTCGTTTTCGTTCAATGCCATCTCTTTAGTTCAGCTAGACTCCTTTTTGACCGGGAGCGTGGTCCTAGGCGGGCTCTTCGTGTATGATGTTTGGTGGGTGTTTGGTACCGAAGTTGTGAGTGCTCGCGTTCGTGTGGGTGTTCACAATGGGCTGCTAACGTTAGCTTACGGCTGGAATTACCAAGATGGTCAAAGTGGCAACGAAAGTTGATGCACCCATCAAATTGCTCTGGCCCAAGTCTATGTGGCTGGCGAATGATCGGGGATTCACCATGCTCGGACTAGGGGACGTGGTTGTCCCGGGTATTTTTGTGGCGCTGGCGCTTCGGTACGATGTCCACCAGGAACAAAACGGGAAGGGTCCACGGCGGGTATTCTTCTGGGCTTGCCTGACAGGATACTGTCTCGGACTATTCACTACAATGGGGGTGATGCACGTGTGTAAGGCTGCTCAACCTGCACTGTTGTACATCAGGTGAGTTACATACAATGAGCATCAATCGATGGCAGCTAACAAGGTGATGGATGTTGCAGCCCTGCATGCATCCTGTCAGTAACTGTAGCAGGGGTAGTGCGGGGGGAATTGAGGGATATGTGGGAGTGGGTTGATGGCGGGCGGCAGGCGCCTGGCGTGGAGGATGAGAAGAAGACTGAATGATGGCTTGGCCTGTCGATCATGAGGCAGATGGGAGACGAGGGGAATGAATGTCGCCGACGTTTGGGTGCGAAGCTTGAAGACAAAGCGACGGACACGGACAAAGTTTACTGGCCCGGTCAGCAACAGACAGCACTCGGGAAGGCGGACAGGTCGAGAGGCTGAGGCTCGCAGACGGAATGATTCGTAATTCCAGGTCCGGCGGTCCAGGTGACCGTCCATCTTACGGCATGGTAGACCGCAGTTTGGGATCAAAGCGTTGCAGTCTTTACTTCGAACGAGAGACAATGTGGTAAAACGCCGTCGACTCTCACAACGGGGGTCTGAAGTCTATCCTTCTTCTTTCCCCTACCCACCCTTCGACTTGGTAGACTCCGAGCCCAAAACAGTGGACGGACGAGAAAGAAAAGAAAAAAAAAGAAAAGAAAAGAAAAGAAAAAGGAAAAAAAACCACGGACCGAAGTCTCATTTGCCCCCTCGCTTGCGACAGTCCGCCATCTCTTCTTGACCAGATTCGGACGTGGGTCAGTCACACCTTCTCCATTCAACCGCCCCCTTCCTCCTCCATCCTCCTCCCCCTACTGCCCCTCTCCTCATCCGCCTTGTTTGTCTCCTGACTTTTGTTTCCTTTCTCTCTCAAACTCGGCGGGCTGCAAAGCCCTCGCTGTTCTTCCTTGTGTGCCTCATTTTTTGACGTTCATCCCCGACATTAACGATCATCTCACATTCCAGCTCGCCCCTTTGTTCATGGATGCCGAGTCCCTGTTTGCAAGTCAATATTCGACGAACTGGACAACTTTACCCGTATCCCGCCTCCTCGTTCACAACCGCTCGTCAACTTCCTCGATTCCAAATCTACCCCCTCCCCGTTCTAATTCCTCATCCTCATCCGCTATGCTGAACACTCCGATTTCTCGAGCTTCCCCCTCTATGCCTCATCCAATGTCCAGTTCTGTTGACTCTCACAATCCTCTCCAGTCCTTCACGTCCAGCGAGTTCTCCGGAGTCTTCTCGACCCCTCTCGATCCCGACACTTTTGCCGCCCTCGCTGCGTCCGGGATGCTACAACCTCCCCTTTCCCAGCCCCTCCACCCCGCCTCCGAACCGATACGTAACCCTTACGCTGTTCAACCATCCCCCTTCCTTCCTACCTCCGCGTCTCACATTGTGGATGGCCAGTACCCCTCCAAACTCTCCTCCTATTCGCATACAATCCCCAATTCAGGACCGCAGATCAAGTCTAAACAAACGATTGTGCGTCGAATCGCTTATTTTCTATAACCCCTCCTATATTTCCCTTGCGACGATCCTCTAATCTCACCCGTAGATCTCTGACCTTCATCTTCAGAACAACATCCACACCCGCACCCCTTCGGTGTCGAATAAATCCAAGCACGATTGGACTCCTAACCCCTCCACCACTCAGGTTGCCCACGACCGCTTCACACCTGCTTATGGCCCCAGTTACCACGCTGACCGCACCCACCATGGGCTCCCTCCTTCCTTATGGATGTCTCCTGCTTCAACTGCTCCATCTTCCCCCGGGTTCTCCGACCCAATGCCGTACAATTCTCTGAATAGTTACGCTTCATTTGATCTGCCCGCTAATGGCGCTCTCCCACCCTCATTGCATCAGCAGCCTGCTACCAGCGGTCGTGTCTACAGCTCTCCCGTTCAGTCATCTGCCCCTGGGCTGCCATCTATCATAACAACCACTTCTACAGCCAGTGGTCCAAAGTCCCCCATCTTCTCCGATCTTTTTTCGGATGATTTGCAATCACCACCAACGACCACAATATCGCCGCAAGATGCTTTCCCTTCGCGCAAGTTGTCCGGCAGTCCTGATCTCGTGTTGACACCAGACCTCCCCGAGGACCCCGCAGTTATGGCCAAGCAAGATCCTCTAGTGACACAAGTCTGGAAGATGTACGCTCGAACCAAAGCCACACAACCTCATGCTCATAGGATGGAGAATATCACGTGGAGAATGATGGCGTTGGCACTCCAGAAGAAGAGGAGGGAGGATAAACGCAATGCCGCGGATGTCCCGAGTCCCCGCACCAACCCGCCGGTTCATAACACTGTCGTTGTCAAGCAAGAATCGCCCTCAGATGCCGGAGAGACGGAACGTGGCCGAAGAATTGACAAAGGAAAGACTACCAAGATTAGTGTCGTCGGTTTCGATGCCGACGGCGTTGACGACCCAGAGTGCGTCTGTGCTTCTAGGGCGCTTTCCTTAGTTGATACTGATCGTTTTTCCACTAGGGATGTTGAGCCGATGGACTGGCGAGAGCTTAGTAGGTCTCGATCCAGGGCGCCTATGGACTGGAGGCCTGCGAGCCGGTCACGGTCTCGGCCCCCTCCTTCCAACGTGGCCCAAGGTTTGGACTTTCCGTCGACACTACTTGTGAATCCTCAGACGCCCGCAGAGTCTGCCAAACCTAAACGATCAACCCTCTCGTCCACCTCAGCATCTGGTCCTTCAATGGCCACTCGCAGTCCGATCGTCATCCATAGATCCCCTCAGAACGACACTTCTTACGTGCCTTTCCCAGGAGCTCATACTCTCTCGTCCCCTCCGCCCACCTTCAGCAGCCCTACGGCTCACCCCTCTTCGCTTCCCGCCCTTGGCCTGCATGGTTTTTCGCACATACCCCAGAATCCTCCACCCACGTTTCCTAGACACGTGCGAAAGACGAGTTTCGACCATACAGTTACTAAGGAAGGCATCTTGGCCACTATTCAGGGCAGGCACCAAGTCAATGGCAAGCCACGTTCCCCCGGAAGCGTCGCCGGCACTAAGCGAGTCGCTGACGGCCCCCATATAGAGAGTATGCTGCGGGGAGACGTCCTCCATGGGATGTCGGAATTGGACACCGCGATTGAATCCTCTGGCTACGACCACGACGCCAACACCGGCTTCCCCTCAAGTTCGTTCAACTTTTCAGTCAATTCAGTCAATTACGATACCTACTTCGATATGAATCGGGCAACCGGTACGACGAACGTGACGTCAACTTCATTTTCTCCCTCGCCTTCATCGATACCGCTCCACGTCAGGGATAAGCCAATGCCGAGCTACCAACTCCGTAGCAAGACACCTCCCCAGATTAATTCAGAAGGTTTATCTGCTGCAGCCGTTGCGGCATCCGCTGCCGTTGCAGAAGGCTATGCTCAACTCGGTCTCGCAGGCGGTCTGGACGATTACGCACATATCCTGAGCTTCTACTCCTCTTTCCCAGAACACACTCCCACTCCCAGCACGTCGATAGGGAGCCATCTGTCCAGTTCTGGTTCATATGATCACACCATCCAGATACCGTACACTCATGTCGACCCAACTCAAATCTCTCCCCCCTCCGGGGACATCGATGGCACTGGGGTTGGGGGCGTCGGGAGTCAGCAGGCGTACTACAACGCCAGTCCTTCGAGTGATGGCTGGGGTATCGGATCCGGCCGCACGAGCACCGGGGCCTCACCAGAACCTTACAATGGATCTGCCGCATCAACCCCTCCTTCAATTGAGGGGGTTGCGTCCGGGAGCTCAGGTTCCGGAACTACTACAAGTACGAGGCACCCGACAAGGAAGATTGTCACAAGTAAACGTGTTGCTCAGGATGTTCAAAGGAGAAAGTCTGTCTCTTCCGCCAATGGGCCGGTGCCTGGTACCTCCAAACTCTCGGAAGGTGCCACAGATTCGAATCCGGGGACAGGAAAGGGTGTCAACGAGGAAACCGACGCATCCGTTACTGTGTGTCGCAATTGCCAAACAACGAATACCCCACTTTGGAGGAGGGATCCAGAAGGGCAACCTTTGTGTAACGCGTGCGGCCTATTCTATGTCAGTTTCGTTTGCTGTTCAGGCTTCTCGTGAGAGGAAATTCCGTCGCTGATTTTATTCTTCACATAGAAACTGCATGGTGTGGTTCGACCCCAATCCCTCAAGACCGATGTCATCAAAAAGCGGTACGAGTACTTTCTCTACGACCGGGAATTGTATTCTGAATCATGCCAAATAGGAATCGGACTAACGGCACGCCGCATAGTTCAACCACTCGAAAAGGGTCGTTATCCTCCAAAGTTCCTCCCACGACCAGGCCTCGGTCGTCAACAACAACCGGAGCCCCCTCAAGTACTGTTGGCACGAGACTTTCACCTGGAACGCGCGTTGGAAACAATCTTACACCGATTAGTAACGGTGCGATGAAGCGGCAAAGAAGAAATTCTGTTAGCGTTTCGGGTCGGAAGGAGGACGAGAGTTGAGACCTTGAGGTATAATTTTTTTTATTTTTCTGCTCTGTATACTCTCGTTCCTGTTTCACGATCCCTCCCCATTCGTTCGTTCTCCCCCCTCGGTTGCCTTCTCTAGCGTTGTGGTCAACGGTTGTTGTGGAATGTGTCCTGTTATAACTGACTGGCGGTGTTGATCCTCTTCCGTTCTTTATGTGCCGGGGAGAACATTTACAGTATAGAGCCCATATATCCCCTCTGCAAGCTTCCTGTACTATATGTATATGCACGTTATGATTCTTAGCTTTGTGGAAGAGGGAAAGGATGAAATAAAGTTTCAGTGTCAGAACTCAGGCGACGAGACGCCAAAGACTCCGCCGCTCGCATCCCATCTGTCGTGCCATTGCTTCTTAACCATCGCCCACACCTAGGGCGACGTTCGCCCTTCCTTTACCTGTTTTTTGAAGGTTTTGTCGCAGCGGCAACCCTGGCGTCACTACTCAAAGGTCAGCAGCCGGCGCGCCCTCCGGTTCCGCCACCATCTTCCTTCCCATCAGGGTTCAAGCCGGTAGTGGTTTCCGGCACGAATAACAGACCTGGGCTGCCAAACACCCAGGCCCAACAACGGGGACGCTCTCGTACGGATCTCGACTTTGAAGGGGCTCTCGCCTCATCTGATACCATCCTACTGAAGGAGACCATCGATCTCTTCTCGTCCGGGTTTGATACGAGCATTTCCCTCACTCCGTCCCCCCGTCGCCCGTCTCTTTACGGAAACTCCCCAGGTGCAAGTGGGAAGTACGAAGGCTTGAACGGTAGTCCGAGTTCTAATCCGAAAGGAAGGAATACAGCCACCCCGTTGAGACAACCCGGTACGCCCAACGTCATTCAAGCAACTCCAACTCCTCCAAGGCACGACCCGTCGTCGGTCTTGGCCCTACCTACGATATCCAGCTCGAATTCCACCCCATTTCATACGCCGCTCACGTCCCCCAATCTTTCGCGCGACGGAGAGGACAGAGTCTCACCCGACGGAATCCAACCTAGTCCACTCGAGGGAATCCGTTTGCCACCCTACGACGCTGAGGAGAACGAGAATCAAACCAGGCGACGATCTATGTATAGATCACCTGGAAGCGCGAGCAGTCCAGATCTTGTGACTTTGCTCAAGAAAACGAAGCAACGGAGCGGGTCGTCGAATCAAGGCTCAAGTGGGACAGGCAACAGAGACACTTTGCGTGTGGACACCCCGGAAGGAGGGAATGGTGGAGGAAATGGGTCGGAGTCATCCCGGAGGTTGAGGACGACTTCCGCCACTCCTTCGTCGACTTCATTGAATTCTGCCCAGCAACAAGGCCAGAGGCCGAGAGTGGATAGAATTGCCACCACTAATAGCTCCTCATCATCTTTCCAACGCGGAGAGGATTCATCAAAATTCCTTAGTGCCCGAAGCCCTGATTGGGTGCTTCCGAGCCCGTCGGCCAGTCCAACTCCTTCACCTTCTGTTTTCAAGGTATGTTTTCCCCTTTCGTTCACTAATTCAGAGAGTTCGTATCTCACATTCGCTTAGACCGCGAAGTCTTCCGTAAGAGCGAAGACCACGGCGTTCTTGGGCAAGATGTGGGGACAGACCACTGTCCGTGATCGATCAGTATGTGACTTGTGTGCCCGCCGGACAGTGTTTTAGCGTTCTAACATCCGCGATCAAGCGTACCATTAATGGTTCTCTCCCGACACCCGTTTCATCAGTGTCCGCCGCCTTTTCGGATACCTTTCCCCCGCCCGTCCCCCCGTTACCCAGCAAAGAACTCCCACCCTCCGTCTCAGACGTATTTGGCGACGTTGGAATACCCTCGCTACCTAGTCCCAACCTTTCGAAACCTCTACCTGGCATTCGATCTGGCGAAGAGCCCTTTAGAGACAGCCAAGAGTCTGACAGCAACTCGATCGTTGTCGTGAACATGCCTGGGAAGGATGAGTCGCCTATGACAACCCCGATTGCGAAGGAGTTCTTGGGAGCCGCCTCCTCGTCGAAGCACATCAAACGGCGGAGTATGAGCGTTAGCGATGTCGACATCAAACGAGCCTTGGCGCAAAACAACCCGATGCCCCCACGGTTGAAGGAATTGGAAAGGACTTCAAATGGGTGGGGAAGTTCCCTGAGTGGTATGTTCACAGGAGAGTTGTCGGACCCCGTTCCCCGACTGTCACTGCAAGATCCCACTACCCCCATCAAACGCTCTTCTAGCTTGAAGGGAAAGGCTCCGGCTCTTCCTTTAGACTCGAAGATCTCCAATAGCCCTCTGAACTCGTCACCGTCGATACCCGCCGATACTCCGATTGTGAACATCGAGCCTGCTTCTATCATTTATGATTCTCCGTTATCATCCCCGCTTATCCCCCCGCTCTCGTCATCGCTAAATACCCCCACCAAAACCACCAGCCCGTCGAACCCGACGAGCTACACTCGAGGTCCAGGACTAAGATATGGACCACGGTCAGCATCGGGATGGTCAGGAAGCGTGTCACCGGGAGCGTTCAATACCCATGGATATTCCGGGTCGAGAGACTCGTCGAAGTTGCGAATCAGCCATCGGTCAACCGCTTCGACCTCTGAACCTTCTCTTCTTCCTCACGACGATGATCCTCCATCTCGGGACGAATCCCGGTATGTGCGATTGGTCCCCTCCGTGGGAAGCTCGTCCTCGCGCCCAGACACGGTGTCGCCTATCACGCCTCCTGATACCGGGTCCACTGGAGATCTGATGTTGCTGAGTGGGAACGATACTACTCCGGGAGAGGAACCAGATATTGACTCCAAGGCCAAGTCACTGGCGGTAAGGTGTTGGACGGAAGATGAAGAGTTCCTGGCGAAAGAGAAGATCGCTGAGTGGCTTGGTGGCAGGTGAGTTTTTATTCCTTTTCCACGCGTGTTGCTTGACACGTGCTGAGCATCAATGAAGTGGTCGTATCAACAACACCGCCCTGGGACATTACATGGAGAACTTTGATTTTTCGAGCTTGCGGCTGGATATGGCGTTCAGACGACTTTGCGCGAAACTCTTCCTGAAAGCGGAAACCCAGCAAGTGGACCGTATTCTCGACGCGTTTGCTTCTCGGTACTGGGTTTGCAACAGAACTAGTGTCTATGGAAGTCCCAGTAAGTCAGGTCATCTGTCCCATTCCGATTCGACTCTCTAAAGCCCCCGGCAGGTGTCGTTCATGCGGTGGCATACTCGCTGTTACTGCTGAATACCGATCTTCATGTGGCCGAGTTATCCGCACGTATGTCCCGGAACCAGTTCGTTCGTAACACCTTGTCTGCGATACAGATGCAACTCCATCCGAACGGCTCGAACTCCGACTTCGATTCGAGCAGCGGACGTCAAGGTAGTGACTACACGGGTAGTACACCAGCAAGAGGGGTGAAACGGAGTGACAGTATGACGAGTTGGAGCAGTCTCTCCAAAGATGCTGTGTCTGGTCTTTCACAAAATCTTTCTCCTCACGTGAATGAAAGCACCGCTTCCTTCCAGGCAGTCAGCAATGACCAGAAGGAAAACGGGGGTGCCACGCCCCTGTATGATCGCAACTGGGAGAACGAGATGGAGAACATACTCAAGGTAAGCTCAGCAGCGCTGAGACTTCTAGTCTCGAGACTAAGCGGGATCGTAGGAAATGTATGCGGCCATCAAGAACCAGCAGGTGTTGCAGCCCCTGGGCGCTTTAGGGCGAACATCCACTTCTTCCCTCTCACCTCACGGGACACTGATGCGTAACCGCAGCACTCGCGGGCAACCCGATCGTCTGATGGCGTTCAAGCGGGGCAGTATCAGAGGGTTGAGCTCTATCCTCACTCCTCCAAGTGGCGCCAGCCCTTACAGCAGTAATAGCAGCATCGATGGCCGAGCTAGTCCTGCACCTAGTTTCGCAACTTCGAACGAAGTAAGTCTGTGAGGTTCAATTAAGAAACCCTGATGAATTGATCATACATTTCGATACAGATTCATGCTTCCACGGCTTCATTTATGACACCTACGCTTGGATTCGCCTCAAACCTCTCGCATACCATCATCCGAGAAGCTCAGGAAGATGACGACCACAGTACTAAGAGCCATGACTCTGATTCTACGAATATCAGCATCTCCGACGAGGAGCTTGCCCTTCTAGGTGCCCCATGGGCGAAAGAAGGAATGCTTTGTCGCAAGCAGTTCTGGGAAGCGACTGGAAAGAAGGCGAAGGCCCGAGCATGGATGGACGTGTTCGTCGTCATCCAGCGAGGAGAAATGAACATGTTTACGTTTGGCGAGAGGGGTAGTGGTGGAAGCGGTGTTGTTGGTGGCGGCAACTGGCTGGTAATCGCTCTATTGTCTCTCTTATTCCGGAACGTACTGATTCCAAGACCAGGAAAACGCCCACTCAGTTGGCACTCTACATCTAGCCCATTCACTGGCGCACGCACTTCCTCCTCCGGGATACAATAGGCAACGCCCGCATTGTATGGTACTGACACTCGCGAACGGCGGGGTTTTCTTCTTCCAGGCTGGTACGGAGGAGTTAGTGAATGAGTGGGTCTCGACGTGCAATTACTGGGCGGCCCGGCAGAGCAAAGAGCCGTTGGCTGGTGGTGTTTCTAACATGGAATACGGCTGGAACCGCGTTTTGGATCCCCCCGAGCAACTTCGTTCAATGTCTGATAACGAATCCTCGAGGACTGTGGACCGCTCAGACGTGATGAGCGTTCGTAGTACCCGCAGCCGGTATGGGCGAAAGGATGGCGCAATGTCCATGCGGTCTTCACAGTCGCCGTGGATGGATCGCATCTTGATCAACGACTGGAAGGCACCACTCCCTCCTACCGTCGCTAGCACCCACGATGAAGAGACTCAACTCGAGGCTTTGCAGAAGCACGTGAAGTCCATGAGCGAGGATCTTAGGCGTCACAATGAGCTGAGAACGCCGATGATGGACTTGGTACGATTCCGATCCTGTCTAGGGTTCCTCCTATCTAATGGTCACGCACCCAGTATACTCCAAAATCTCCGAATTCTGGCAGAGCCCTCCTCAATTGGGAGAACAAGAGCAAGTACCTGCTCTCAGAGATCGTAAAATACCAATCCTATATCGATTCTCTGCAACACGCGATGGCTCTCCGACTGAAGAAACGAGGGGATAGGGCTCTAGAACGCGCCTTGGTGGTCGCAGATCCGGATAGTGATGACGGAAAAGGTGCAAAGGACGACGATACTGTCCAGGAACATGGCGATCTCAATATCCATTTTGCGACATTGCATAGACGAGAGAGTGCACAGATGGCCGAGGGATAGGATACCCGCACCGACCACACCTTCACCTATTTTCTTCTTGCTGTCCTATCTTACCCCGGGGATAATTTTGCGCTTGTGTTTGGTTACCATTGTTCCTGTGCATCGTGCATATTACTAGGTTTACATCTCACAATAAGTTAACTATCTAGTCGTAACGTATCTTGCCTAACGTTTTTTCGTGCGGGACTTCGACCCAGTGCTCTTCCCTCTTGTACTCCCCTTCTTCTTGAATGCACTTGGATCGGGGTTATCAATAATCTGGATCTCGTCGCCGTCGTCTTCGTCGGTTTCCTGGGTAGCCTTCCTCTTTTGCGTGCGAGTTGAGCTCGTTGAGGGGAGACTGTCGACTTCGATAACGTCCGCACTTCCGGCGCGACGTGACAGCTGTGAAGAAACCGAAGGACTGCGAAAAGAGGCTGCGGATATTCTGGAAAGAATCGACGAGGCTGGAGAGGCTCCGCGGGAGTTTTGTTGACCTCTTTGCACCTTTGAACCGACGTCTTCCTCTTCCTCCTCGCCCGTACCCAGACGAGAGCCGTACTCTGGTGGACTGCCGGTTTGAAGAGGGACACGACCCTCCCTCCAGTCCCGTTCGAAGACATTTTCCGATACCACGTCGTTGCGGACGGACCGAAGAAAAGACTCGGCTCTTTCGGAAAGACCACTCGAGTCTAACAAATGGTCGCCGGTAAGCTTGGTGTCGAAGAGCTCCAAGGGTAGGGACCCGGAGTTCCTGAATTCATCCGGATTATCGTCCCCGAGGTACTCCGTCCACTCCCACGGCCGATTTTGCACGGGTCCGTGGTAAACTAGTGTCCCATCTGGTTGTCGGCTGGTGTAGAACAGGTTTCTGACAGCCGGATTTATGGCGACGTAAGGAAGCAATGTGCGGAATTGGGTTTTCAACTCCAGAGGCATGTCTGGGGGTAACTGAGAGAGCTTGAAATCCGGGTAGTTGTGAAAAGGGTCATAGTTGATAGATCGCGGATCGGTGGATGATAATTCTGGCACGGGCGCAGTTTAGCCTTACATAGATCTGAGTCTGGGAATTTCATACCGTCAATAACATAGCAGAGGGTATCCATAAGGAGGTAGTAAGTCGTAAAATCCTGCCAGCGACCGTGTCCATAATGCTACGAACAGCCTGATCAGCGGATTGAAGAGCGATAAAAAACCAGGTGAGATCACCAAGGTCAACTGGGCCAAGACAAAAGTGAGGGGTTGCGCGACATCCTTTGCCCTGGGTGACCAGGCAGTACCGATTGTCAATACGAAATGCAAAAGCCTGGCCAGGAAGGTTATCTTCGAAGTGGTAGAAAGCTTGTCCAGTTCCTTGTTTTGTTCTGCAAGGAGGACCGTCTTGATCTCGTCCAGTCTGCTACATATCCGGGGGAGAATCTCGTCTTGAATCTGACTATCGATCCTGGGAGGCATATTACTTCCACGGAGTGGCTCGAGCGTCAACGTGAGCAGCCGCAGAATATCTCCCGCTCTGGTGATGACGTTGGTCGGTCCCGTTTCCCTCAAGACCGGCGCACCAAGGCCAAGGATTCTCACCACGTGCTTTATGCCGTCATTGAGAAACTGGTAAGGGGCATTAGCTTAGATAGGATGAGGGCACAAAAATTGATGTACCTTCCCCGCAACCTCAGCACCAGCACACTGTACGATGGTTGCGACGAAGCTCGCCTCGTCTCGCGTGAAAGAATGACTAAAGATCTGGTCCGTGAGCTGGTTGAGACTCGCGGATGCTGCGTTCCGTGTGTCACCCCGAGATAGGTCCTCTCCCAGGTGGCGCAGAGCAAACTGGAGTTCGATTTCCGTCGCCGCTCGCTTCCAAGGACTCAATAGAGACGATAGAGGCTTCCAGTGGGATGCAGAAGCAGGCGCCGATGGCGTGGCTGGAGTATGAAAATCAGTAGGAGTCCAAGCACGAGAAGAGAGGTGGCGGACTTGGAGAACCATCATCCAGCGCAAGCCGCAGCGCCACCACCAATGATTCGCGTAGGTAACCAGGCGAACCATCCATTTCCAACGGCCGCTCGAACAAAGTTCGCACTTGATCAAGGTCGCAATACACCGCTTGTTTGAAGTCGTAGCGTTGACAGAGCCTCGAGCGTAGAACACTTATTCTCGTCCGGATTTTGTCTGACAGACTGGTGTTATGTTCCAGAAGAACGAGGGTTGGGATAGCCGCGACGAGGGATGGAAAGTGCTCCTGGGAGAAAACTCTTCCCCTGCGAGTCGCAATTCGTTGAAGGTTCATGAGGCTATCCACGCAGATGTCTTGATCGTCTTCAGAGGCGACCTGGTCGCGGAGAAGCAGTAGCTCGAACAGACTGGTGGCTGGAGAAAGATAGATCGAAATGGTTTCTGCGTCTGCCTTACCAGTCACTGAAGCTGCAGCACTCCACGCAGGGTAAATGAGTCCCTGCAGAAGCGTAGTTGTGGAAACGGCGTCCGTGACAACAAGGTTCACCAAAGTGGGTACGAAAATGAGCCATACGTCCCGGTTAAGGGTATGGAGCTCTGTCGTCCCTGGACCGAGGAACCACCTCAAAACGTGATCATCGAGGCCTTGGGGAAGCCGCTGGTCGACGCCGGATAGAAGGTCCGCATAACGTTGTGCGTAGGTCCTGCATACTGCGGGGTTGAAGTTAAGTGCCGAGATTTGTCGGAGGCTCGCCACAGTGTTGTCCCAGACCTTCAAGGACCACTCTTCCGATGTTCGATACTTGTACCAAAGAGTATTCGCGAGCTGTACCGGTGCCTTTTCGTCCGTATCCTGAGCAAGTAACAGGATTTCCGGTAGAACATCAGGGACAATGACGGCTTGCTCGTTCGTGGGGTAAAGTCTCTGAGAAGTGGTCAGTGGGGGCCGGAGGAACGTAGAAACCGCGTACCTGGGACAATGCCGCGGATTTCTCTATCACATCCTGACGATCGCTCAGGCTCAGGTAACGCTCACCATCCAACTCTAATAGGAGTTCCGCCAGTGGTCGGGAGTGTATCCCATTTGCGGCGAAGGCCTGGTGTGCAGCATGCAACGCATCGACGACGGTCTTCACAACTCCCATACAGACCCAGATGACCCTGTACCTTCGTAGGGTATCCAGTATCACCACCAGTTGATCGGTCTGGGTAGTGTATTTGAGCAGGAGGAGGGACAACTAGAAAAGGTGTGGGCTCGGGTGTGAAGAACTTAGATCACCACTAACGTACGTCGAGTACAAGTTCGTAACACCGAACGGCCGAAATCAGTTCGATCGAGGTGCAGAACACACAAAGAACTCCTTTCTCGGACGTATCCTTGATGCCGTTTCCGGAATTGCTATTGCAGAATCAGCCTCGTGGGAGTGGGAGGAAATAAAAGAGCACAACTCACTCGATGACGTACTTCCGAAGGATGGGGTAAAGCCAAACCTTCAACATCTTAAACTGCTCATGACATGTAGCCGAAAGGAGGGCCGGGCACGATATGCGGAGGTCTGAAACATCGCCCTCTGAACTGTTTAATGGCCCTCCAAACACCTGCGGAAGCACAGCACGGATCTCTTTCCGAATTCGTCTCTCGTTGAGATCTTCCGTCGTTTCGCGAGCACGAGCACCAAACAGAAGTGTTCTCCTTTCTTTGGCCATAGAAGCAGTAGCGTCGTCGATGTATACCCACATCAGGAGGTTGTAATGTCGGGGGTTTCCCTTATCATCGGTTGAGCAAGGGACCAAAAGCAGGTTTTCAGAGACTTACAGCTTGTGGCCCGAGACCAACATCCCCTCTTGCAATCAGCCTCTGCACATACTGGGTGTACGAGAACAACTGTAGTTTGGTCAGCTGCCCGAGAAGCGGAGCCACCGTGCGCCGATTCTCTAGTTCCCCGACGATCTTGGAAGTGTCCAGCCACTCGAACAGACGTATCTGGAAAAGTGCATCACCACGGGGGCACGACGGGTCCCTTAGGGCAAGTTGTTCATCCAACCTCTCCTTGGATTGGCGAAGAACATTGGCCACGGCATAAATACGGTGGTCTCCGTACTGAAGTGGGGTGACACTCCAGTCCAACAAGACGTAAGCACGATCCCAGAAGATGTCACTCGTGTAATCTGTTTCTCCGTCGCTGTCTAAAAGGATGTTCATGGATTCTAGGGATGTGTAAGGCGTGATTGCGTTCATTGCCTGAAGGTGACAAAGACCATCATTGGCAACCCTGGTCGCAGGTTTACGGATGAGAACAGACCTTGACATCCATGATGGACCAATCGGACTTGGCTACTTCCAGCGAGGGAATATTTCGAAACAACATAGCCTCGCAACGAGACTTGATGTCTGCCAAATTTCGATGCAGGGTACTCTTGGCGAAACGGACTTGTTCGGCCATGATAGCGGAATCGGGGACCTCGCCATCTTCAGACATGATTTCGCAGATGAGGGCGGAATGTGTATCCCATATCCGGGGGCTAACAAAAGCGTCGGAAAACGCGAGGCACACACGCTACGTGCATTCAGTCAGCAAAGCCACACAGTCGCACCCAAACTATTGAGATTAACCTTCAACGAGGTCCTCAGGATAGACTCAGTGTTAAGTAAAATGGTCTTGAACTGAGCCGTAGCAATCTGGGGAAAAATAACGAAAGTCAGCAAAAGAGAATCGCACGCGTGGCAGGATCGTTGCGGGACAATACCTCTGACACCTTAGCCAGACACGTCTCAATGAACGGTCGGGTTATACTTCTCGTGACGAGCATGCCATCGAGGTACTCATCCACCAGCCGCGCTATGAACCCAAGTTGAGCTAGATTACACGTCGCCAGCTGCTGAACAAGCCAAACCAAAAAGGTTCTATTGTCCACCAGCCCTTCGTCATAAAAGGCACGAAGGAGGTTGAGGCTGATTCCGGGTGTCTAAGTTATAGTAGCCGAATCTGGGGTCCATATACAATACGTACCTGTACGAAAAGCGGCCGACCCATCGTTCACGCGAATCAGGGTCGGAAAGTACGCCCTTGAAGGTCATTTTGATGTTTATCCCCGGTCGGGGTGCGCTTGGTAATCCGATCTCCATGAGCTGTTTCTTCAAATACGTCGTAACCACGTTCGCCCATTCGACGCTGTACTGGGTGGGATTGTAGGTACTCTTGTTTCGCAGCCCTGCCTAATGGCACGCATTTAACAAACGAACGAGTCCGAGAACGAGGAACCACACCGTTTCGTTGCTTCCGAAAACCCGAACGAACCACACGGCCCGGGAAATAACCACCTTATTCGTGTGTAATAGGTCCAAAAGGTCGTGACCTTTCGCTCCATGTGGGATGTTTTTCCCAAGCTTATACAGCGGTATCTCGGGATTGGCAAGGTCCGTGAACCATGTTTGCCGCTTAGCCTCGTTTAAGGTAGCCCGCGCAGGCAACTTGAATGTCGAAGGGCTAGGGGACACCGGGTAATAGGGATGGAAATCAGCGAGGCGACTGGTTTATTGGATGGTTACTTACGGTACAGGAGGGATACTTTCGTTACGACGAGCGAAGATCAGAGAGAATATATTCTCGAGTTCCGACACGACACCCTCTCTAAACGCGCTGGCGATCATATCCTTCGCACTCCACGTCTCTGCCTGTGTAACATTCGACGTCTTTCAGTCCGACCGCTATCCACGCAAAGGGTACACCCACAGAGGCAGAAGGAATTGCTATTCCATTCTTGACGTTCGACTGGGAAAGGATGTCTTCTTCTTGACCGGGCCGTGGAGGTTGAAAGCCATGGAAACCTACAGCCCCGTTCACAGCAACAGTCCTGTGAATAGAGGGAAATAACTGAGGCGCAGTGAGATGAAACTGACCAAGATCAGCATGCGAGTGAATCTTCGGCAACCAGTCGGGTGGCGCAGAACGGTATATCTGTAGAGTTTCGTTATTATTAGCAGGATTGTCTGCCATCCTAGACGATGTGTGGCGCTCCGATAGTGAGATATGTCACAACGTGCTCGTGGGGTACATCATCGACGCGTGCAGAGAGATATCGCAGCAGTTTCCCACAGTCACTCGTTCTCCGTAGCCTTCCCTTCGGGATGGTTCTCTAAGGCGCATCCTTTTGGTACTCTATTTGAGACTTATAGTGGAACGACCAAATGCTTCCTAGTTTACATTGAGGCATCCGATATAAAAGTGTCCGGCAGGCTGTCACCACCACTCTCCAGACGTTCCTGAGATGTGCCACAGTACGACGACAAGATCATGACGCAAACTGGGAAAAGGTAGGGCTCAGCAGGAAGGGCGCGGAGGATTGGGTCGGGAGGTACGTACCGCGGTAAGATATGATTCAGCAACCACACGCGCTCTGGCGTTCAGGCTGAGCTTCATCTCGCTGATCTCCCTATCCACCTCCTCCATGAACCTGGGAAAGCAGCAAAATCAGAGGCTACCACGAGTCGGCAGTGAATTCGAACGCAACTGGATAATAAAGTCCACGATCTTGTGCTTCAACATAGTCTCCGAATGGAAATTGGTGATCAAGAACGAGATGTCGTATCCCTGTAAATCCGTTTGCCACCACACCAGAAACGCGGAGGAGAAACGAGCTTGAGCGCACCTTGACCGGCTTTCTCCTCAAAACCACGAAACTCTCCGCTCGCTGCATCATAAACCTCGTGAACTTGTGGCACAAGATCCTCTCAATCTCATCCGCTTGCTTGATCTTGATGCTGACCCGGATCGAGTTCACTGAGGGTTCGATGAGCACCCTTTCGTTTTCATTCCTGGAGATTGTCAGAGGGTTGAGAAGGACTTCCTTTGACGTTCTGCATTGTATGCGTTATGGATTAGTCGGGGCACCGGGACCAGCAGACGTTTCGTGACAATATCGTACCCGCATTCGACTTCCGGCTTATTATGGCGTTCTACCACCTGCGCCATACACATTAGGGTGCGGAATGTAGCGACAGGGGTCCCATCTTACCTGCGATGAGAAGTTCTCCAGGGTCAGTGCCGCGGTAAGCGTTGACCTCACAGCAGCGAGATACGGTCTCAGGACATTAGACTGTGAACGCCCAGATCAATATCCGCCAATGACTTAAGCGTTCGAGGATCAAACATGCCATGATGAGTGTGACGATGGAGAACGGGTTGGATAGAGACGGAAGGTGAGACAAACGGAAATCGTCGCGTGTGAAATCTATCATCGAGCACCATGATCGTGGTCTAAGTTACAAAAAAGAACTACTGTTGTCCTTCTGGTTTTAGTGAACTACGACCAGCCCGCAGAATCTCGTCCGTGGATAGCAGGTTCATAGCGATGACGGAGCTGGATGGGAAGGTTAGGTCGTGAATTAACCCAGGAACGGGAACGGCCATCTTACCATGAGTGCAACATCTGCCGTTTCACCCGGTAGTTGTCCCAGATACCCTCGACGGTCGGGTCCAAAGGTTCTCCGGACTGGAGGTCTACACCTACTATGTTACCCTCTCCTTGCTCATCCTGGGTCATGTCAATTCTGTTGGAGAAACTCAAATATGGGACACTCTACCTGAAGCGCAACGACGACATCCAGGACGTCAAACCCTCCGTTTTGAGCAAGAGTTTTGGGAATCACAAGAAGGGCATCGGCGAACGCCTGAACACCCATCTTTACCCTTCCTTTTGCCGATTTCTTGACGGGGCCGCTCAGGTGAGCCGCACAAGCAACCTCAAAGGCACCTGCACCAGGGATCAACGCATTATCCTCCAATGCATTTTTCACAGCCCGCAAGCCATCGCGGAGGGCGTCTTGAATTTGCTGGATTGTATGCGAGTTGGGACCCTTGATGAGGAGAGTTACACTCTTTGGATCCTTTACATCCTCCACAAAGGTGTACTTTTCTTCCCCCAAGGTGTGTTCGTACACGGTACCCGCCCAGCCCAAGACGTCAGGCGTGAGGTCATCGACAGAATTCTGGGCTACACCACCACAGACGAGCTGAAGGCGCTCCATGTTCCGCCGCTTCGCGCGACGCAGGGCCGTGATCCCGTTCTTCGCAAGGATATCCAAACTCAAAGGATCGATACCTTTCTGGTTGATCACCACGAAATTCTTCTTTTTCTCCGTGCTATCGACATCCTGGTCGCAAACCAGGTTTTTCAGCTCCACGATTTTCTTGCATTTGGCGTCAGTGAATTTTCGTTCCGACTCGACGAGCTTTTCCCTCTGTTCCGCAGAGGAGTAGAAGAAGCCGGAGTTGACTTCTCTGTGTAGCAAAAAGAATTTTCAGGTCGTAGGATGATGTCTGAATACGAAAAGGGGAAACAAACGTCTTCTCGTACTCCAAACTGACGTTCAGAGTCAGGATGTAAGAATTCTCGAGCCGTTTTGGCATATCTGGGTGCCGAGCGCCATGGTCGAGCACCAATCCCCGAACAAGCTGGGTCTCCGACGCCGTCCGATGTTGCATTTTCATGATCTCGACCATGTGAAGATCAATTGGTTCTTTCCATTCTTTCGACTCTGTAGCGGTTCAATAAGCGGGGATTCCCATACATGTGATGAACACAACCTTCTGACTGGGCCGGTCGAATGGTCAGAACTGCGTCAACCACGTCTGCAGCAAGTTGTTTGGCGAGAGTCGGGTTGAGTTTTGTCGCTAGCGATGTGTGGGCAACATTAATCAGGGTGGCACGATCCAGTTTGACAGGCTTTTTGAAACCATCCAAAAACTCGAGACAACAGTGTCATTCGCGCGGCAAATCAGAGAAAATACTATTGAACGCACCTTCAAAGCTTCCTTCTTCGCCAGATCAAATCCCTCCGCGATCACGGACGGGTGAACACCTTCTGAAACATATCGATCCGCCTGTTTGAGCAACTCCCCGACCAACAGCACCACAGATGTAGTTCCATCCCCTACTTGATCGTCTTGCGAGACGGCAGTCCGTGCGATCATCGCCGCAGTCGGATTCTGGATTTGCATCTCAGATAACAGAACTTTTCCGTCCTTGGTCATTTTGATCTGGCCAGCACCGTCGACCAACATCTTCAGGGTTCCTCTCGGGCCTGGATCCCGTTGTGAGATAAAACCGTCCCCAAGTGATAATGTTGCGTACCGAGATTCCCTTTGACTACATTAGCGAGACCTATCGCTCCGGTGATGTTTACCTGGGGGAGCGACAATCAGAACATAGGGAACGACGTCGTATGATCAGGTCTCTGTACGGACCTGAAGCGCAGCTGCACGGCGAACGCTTTCTGCCTTGGGATTAATCAGTTCAATACTGGAAGCCATGGTGGTCGAAAAGAAATTCAACACCAGGTGGAGGATAGGAAGTATCGATCAAAAACGTGACACTCGTGTCACACTCAGATGGAACTCGGACGGGTTTGGGTATGCAGAGATGAACCGATAACCGTGTCTTGCTACAGTAGTAAACTAGAGAACAGATTACACTGTATGACTATTGGAGGGTAACGGTGAGAGCAGGGTATTGGGCATAATCTATGGAATAAAACGAGGGATCGACATGGATCTAAAGCTAAAGGCCGAGGACCTTGATAAGACTCTCGACGCCAAGATCGCAGATGATGTCGAGAAGAAGTTTGTCGACGAGCGCCACAACACGGACAATGAGATTAACGAGGCCTCCGAGAATCGAAAGACCGAGGATGCAGTCCAACAGCTCAGCGACCAGATCAAGGATCTTGCACAAAAGTGAAAGAATATCAGCCTTGACCGCAACGGAAACGATCTTGAGGACGAGCTGGATGAGCTTGAGGACAACCTGTTTGATAGATTCCGTTAGTGGTGGCCCCACGGGATGAGAGACAACATATATACCGTAAGGACATCACAGAGGAGCTGGACGAGACCGGAGAGGTCCAAGAGACCGGTGACTGTCTTCAGGATGGAATTGGTATCAAGACCAACGAGGGCCTTGACGGCCTTGATAGCCCATTCGAGAATGTCCACGACGTGCTCAAGAAGAGGCTCTAGACCTTTGGTGGTAACCTCCTTACCGTCGAAATCGGCTGCAATGGACGATATCAATAACCGGAAGCTAAAGATATAGGAGTGATAACAGCTTACCGACCGCGTCGATGACGTGCTCAACATCGACGATCAATTTGTGGAGGATTTCTTCCAAACTCGTGGAGTCGTCTTTCTCGGAGTCGTCGTGCTTGGAATCGCCGTGGTCACCACGCCCGACCTTGACGTTAGTGACTGCGTCGGGGTCGGTCTTGATAACGTTGATGTTGTTGTTGTCGAGTATGGGTGTTGGGGCGGCGAAGGAGAAGACACCAAGGGTGAGGAAGGTAAGAGCGGCGAGAGCGAAAGAACGCATTGTAGATGGTTAATGAGTGTGGGTAAGAGAGTGACTGGTTGAGTAGGAAGCGAAGAGAGAACTGTAAGCAGGTAGATGCTGAAGAGAGGTAATTCTCGACGAGGAGGCATTTATAGCAACTGGGGACTTGGTAATTTCGTACATCCTCCGTGCGCGGGGACTCCATGAAACTTGGCGGTGACGGAACGTTGGCAAGGCATGGAAGAGAAGTTCTGAAACTGAAGCTAGAAGATGATGGGATTTGTTGGAGAAACGACGGACCAAATTGAGAAGACGGCACGAAGGCCGCTCAGTGCAAGCGACGCTTTCCCGATGCAGAGAAGCCCAGTGAGACTCTGATGGAAATGCCAATCGAAAGAGCGGGAGGGTAATCCGCCCCAAAAGTGGATCAAGACGTAGCGCACTAAAACGGGGAGCGATCCGAGTGGAGCCTTTGGTGACGGGCGTCGCGCGCAAGAAGCTCGAGTCCGTCTCACGGGCCCGCGTTGTGGGTGACGTGGGCACAGACGAGCGGAGAACAAGGACACGACCTGGAGTGGACGAAGCCATCAGAAATTAGTGAAGTGATCCATTCTTCGATCGGTGTCCCAAGCGCCGATCCGAAACAATATGGTCCGCACATGGAGTGGCGGGATATACTAGCCGTCGGAAAAGTGTCTTTGCATTCTTTACCGTTCTGGCTTTTTGGCTTAGATCAAGCGTGGTATCTGTTCTTAATGGTTTGACCGCTGTTACGGGGGCATTGCCTTCGTTATTAGTCATCTAAGTTTGCACCCCTCGCTTCTCGGGCTCTGCCTGCAACTCGAGGACGTGATGACCTCGCTATGACACCACGGGTTTGCGTCGTCAGGGGATCTCACCCTTCTCTTTCTCACTCCTCCCACTGCTGTCAACCGGCAGCATTTGGAGCTTGGGAAACAGATTGAATTGCTTCTCAGCCCTAGGTTGGCTTCCCTCACTATCTGCCAATTCTGACCGCTTTCCTCCGGCTGTCCTTTTTGCAAGCGCGTTTGCAGGGTTCAGTTACAACTTACAAGTCAAACGAACAGGGTTAGACCTGAGACAGTATACACTTCTATTCTTTTAGATTCCGCTAAAACGCCTACGATTCAGCCGTTTGGCTGAGGTGCACAGGTCCCGTTCTCTGGAAACCGCTTGAGATTCGGACTGTAGGGCTTCGCGTTGGCATTGGATAAACACGTAAAATGCCCAACGTCACAAAGACGGAGACAGTTCCTGCTCGAGATTACACCATC
>Ga0307515_10004806_pt1 | contig 27667 bp, 27 predicted proteins | sample 17_EM_MG_FD_194513 | JGI IMG/M metagenome (GOLD analysis project Ga0307515, IMG submission 194513) | Populus trichocarpa ectomycorrhiza microbial communities from riparian zone in the Pacific Northwest, United States - 17_EM | ecosystem: Host-associated > Plants > Roots > Unclassified | place... | reverse complement strand
AGGATTGCTCTGCTCGACGCCCGAGGGTAGAATTGGCTTGCCATGATCGTTGAAATCGTCGATGTGAAGGTGTTTGAAAATAGGCAGAGGCCACGGTTCTGGGGGGGGGTTCTTTTGCTTTGCAATTTGGATCAACTCGATATTAGGTCGGTTCAACAAGATTTATATCATTAGAAGTACGTTTGGAAGGTATGGTTGGTAATGATCTGTTGCTTGAATCTATATACAATTTGCGTGTATTTTTGAGCTCGGTGTTCTGCACGGACTACTTTCTAGATGGACGCAGGCGTTCCATGGGATAACCGAAACAAGAGCTAATCTAGATAGACAAGCGCAGAGCCAACCAAAATCAATTAATACCACTCAAACTTTTTTCCCCATTCGAATCACCAGGTCATAGCCACCTCCAAAACGCCCATCTAGCTTAGCCGGCTCGATGCAGTCTATTCATACAAGACTAATGCACTGCTCGCACGCAAAAACATATCCAACCACCCAGCCCATCCATGCAATGCAATACAAGCAGCAAGTCCGAAACGCCCCCTCTCCTCCCTCACCTTCAAAGCCTTAATCTCCCCTCCGCCGGCCGTCCCCCAAACCACCTCGCCAGCCCCTCCCTCCTCTCCGCCCCGCTCAGCCTCTCTCCGCTCCCACCCTCCACCTCACCGCCTCCCATCCACTTCGGTCTTCGGAATTCCGTCGAATCAAACGTATTCCGGACCCTATCCGCGAAATCCGCGAAAAACCCACCGGCCTCCTCTTCCTCCTCCACCACAACCCTGGGCCTCCTCTCGGGCCTCGGCCTAGGCCGCCCCGCCGCAGGCGCCGACGCCTCCGCCACAGGATCATCTCTGTACGCACCCACTGCCGCTGACGCCGACGACGCAACAGACGGGTCACCCGCGCCCGGCCGCCGCGCCAAACCGAGGGCATTCCCTGCAGCGGCCTGGACCTCGCGCTCGATGAGGGCGCGGCCCTCGCGCCAAGAGCCCAAAACGGCGCCGTCCGCCGCGTCCTCCTCGTCCTCGAGCAGGTCGCCGAAGCCGCAGACGTTCTTGACCTTGCCGTAGAGGTTGAAGGAGGTAGCGAGGACGGGGACGAGGATGAGGATGGGGAAGTAGGCCGAGAAGCCGGCCCAGGCCTGCGTCAGGTCGATCGGGCGGCCCAGGAAGACGTAGAAGCTGGCTTTGTGGTAGACGCTCAGCGGCAGGAAGGTGATGAAGTTGTACGCGAGCGGGACGGTCAGCTTGGCGACTTGCAGGCTGTACCACGTCGCGCTTTCCGGATACGTGCCGCGCCGCACTAGTGCGCGGTTGCCCCAGATCTTGACTTCGGTCAGCGAGTAGAACGTGCAGGCGCACATGTAGCTGAGCCAGGCGCCCGCGATCAGCTGGCCTGTGAAGCCGATCTGGCTTCGGCCCGAGCGCGGGTGGTGTACAACGGTGAGTCCGACGAGCGAGAGTTTTGCTTCGAGCGATTTGACGACTTCGGACCAGATTATGGCGGCTGAGGCTAGGGCAAAGATTGCTGAGGAGACATAGTAGAGGAGTGGGATGAGATGTGCATGTAGATGGTAGCGAGTATATGGCGTTAGAAATGGGATACGAGATAAGAAGTTCGAGGGTGGGGTATCGTATGGAGATTTGCGGAACTCAAGGCGCTTAGAGGCAGCAGAGTCGAGTATGGCCTGGGTATTAAGAGCGGAGCGGACCAGCCGGTCCCAAGAGTCGGAGAAGCGCATTTTGGCATGGCGGGCACGCTTAAGCTTGCGGGTGAGGTCCGCGAGGTAGCGTTCTGTTATTACGGGAGGCACTATAGAAGTTGAAGAGCGGGCGGTAGTGGAGGGGGCTCGTGATTCAGGAAGAGCGGACGTCTCGGCGAGTTCGTCTATCCATTCTTGAAAATCTCTTGCAGTGCCGTTCTTACGTTGTCGTAGTTGTAGTACTTGACACTCGTATTGGTCTAGTTTGTCGATGGATTCCATGAGTCTATCATGGATTTTCGGTGCCTGAGACTGCAGACGTCGGAGACGGCCACTGACACTCGCATTTCGGAAGAGCTGACGAGGGAGAGCAACTAGGCCGTGACCCATGAGGTATATGGCCATGATTAAACCCCATGAGTATGCCAGGGCCATCACCAGGGCCTTGAAACTCTCAAGGTGAAATCCAGATTGCACGAAGAAGTATATGGCGCCCACGATACCCGATCCAAGCGTTATCAACTGGTACCGGCCATTAGAGCGGAGGGCGTACATGAAGCAGTCCTTGGGCTCGCGATAACCAGCATCGCAATACTCTCCAAGAAGGGGTAGTATCACCCTAACTCTAACATTAGTATGAATTCGAGCATTCACTACGACAGGAGCGCAGCGGAAGCCATCGGGTCCACAACTCACCAAGTCAGCGCGAACGTCAGCCAGTACGTTATCCTCCACGATACTAATGTCACCCTTTCCGGAAGCCATACCCCCCTCGATCCCTCAGTATCCGTTCCAGGGATAGACGCAAGATCTATAGGTACGAGCAACACTATACTCGCAGGTAGTGCGATGGCGAGGAAGACGGGAACAAGGAGGTAGGCGGGCGTCGTCCGGAGTGGGAGGTAATACCGCAGGAGCAGGAGAACAACGAGACATATCGCGAGGAGGGCGGAAATGAAAAAGATGTTGGAGCCTACAGAAGAACTCCCCATAGTGTTGGCGTCGATGGCTAGAGAGGACAATGGGGTTGTCGAGGACGAGAATAGAAAGAGGCTTAGGGAGAAGAGCAGAGCGGCCCCATTGGAGTTGGTATTTGTGATGGGCTGGGAGAGAGAATCAGCAGGAGAGAATAATTAGAGTCGTGAGTCGTGGGTGGTCGTAACCTTCGTAAGGGAGCAGAGTTTAGTAAGTACTAAGGGTCCACGGATATCGGAACTACTGGACTTGCGACTCTCGTGATATGATGATGAATCGCATTAGACCCAATTCGCATTCCCATCCTGAGCGCCAGCCCAATCAACCCCCCTGTCTCGAGGGCAGCGGGGCGGCAGCTAAAACCGGGTAATCTTCGCAAGCATCAAAGCCCTCGTTATTGCATCATCGCACCTTCTTTTCTCTTTGCGGGGGCGTGGCGTATCAATAATCACCCCAAAAAGGCGATTCAAATTCCAAATCCACCTTCCAAATCTATATTACACATCCCTACCTCTCAGCTACATAAACCACCCACTCCACCACCCCTCTTTCGCATCTCTACAAACAAACACCAACACTCCTACTACAAAGGAAACCAGCTTAAAAGGCTCAAACCGCAACCATTTCCTTCCTGCGCGCCCTCTCCACACGCGCCCCCAGCCCCGCCACCATGTCCGCCGCAAAGACGAAGGCCCAAGGCATCATCGACGACAACACCGTCGCCGTCTTCAGCAAGAGCTACTGCCCTTACTGCAAGGCCACCAAGTCACTGCTGACTGAACTGGGCGCAAAGTTCTACACCATCGAGCTGGATCAAGTCGGTACGTGAAACCCTACAGACTCCATCCGACTCTCGTTCTACGAGCTTGCTAGAGTTTTTTGGGGGATGAGTTTTTGTGATTGGTGGAGGATGAACCGAGGCTAATGTGTTCTTTGTGCATCGCAGACGATGGCGCCGCTATTCAGGATGCGCTTGAGGAAATGACGTCCCAGCGCTCCGTCCCGAACATCTTCATCGCTCAGAAGCATATCGGTGGCAACTCGGACCTGCAGGCTCGGAAGGCCCAGCTGCCCAATCTGTTGAAGGAGGCTGGTGCCGTCTGAGCTCATACCCCGAAGTCACGGGAATATTTGGGAGAGGGAAGTCCGTCAGGGGATGATAGATGAAGTACCCTTTTATTTGATGATATGGGCATGTAAGCTGGGAATGGTGGTTGTGAGGAATTAGGTATCAATAGAGCATTGCGGTATTCACGTGTCTCCATTCTTTCATACGATCTGATCTGCAAAACCCCAAAAACGATGCATTCCAAAAAGGTCATGTCTAAACAGGGGTAGTCTTAGTTGTAGCAGCCCTCGAATACCTCGTACACGGAGTTAGAAGACGAAAGGGCAACGAGCACGAGACAGTTGGTTTCAGAACAAAGGATTATGAAGAATGCACGCCACGTATTCCATGATCTCGCCTTCAAACTGCCTGCCTTATGCACGCCATGCCTGTCTCTCCTCTCGCTCCCTCTATCAAGCCAACTCGGCCGTTTCATTAGTGTCATTCAATGCTTCTTAGCGATTCCTGCTGTCCAATCACAACCTTCTCGTCGCTCACGCATACCTAATCCTACGTCTGCATAGCATCCGCGTAGACCTGCGCCGCCGTAGTCGCGAAGTACCTGACATCGACATCGTCATCTTGCTGCAGTTTCTCTAGGTTAGGTAGGATCTGCTTAGTGATGAGATCCTGGCCCTTCTGGCAGCCTGTGGCGGGCTGTCCAGCTTTTTCGAGCGCAAGAACCGTGCTGTGTTCAGGAAGCCGCTTGAGAGTATCGATGAGAATGGCATAAGACTTTGCAACGTTAAATCGGATGTTGGGAATGTCATCGTTAACTAGTTTATCCATCATGGGCAGGATTGAAGTCTCAATCACCTCCATGCTAAGGGCCGGGGCGAGCGTCTGTCTCGTTTGTCAGCCGTGAATTGACCATACAAATATTCAAAACGTAATAGAAACGCTATAAAGATAAGAGAACGAGTTGGCCTTATGCCGGGGATACGTTTTAAAAAAAACTTACGGAGACGGCGAAGCAGGTTGTCATTCGGTAGAGGTAGTTGGGATGGTGGCCCATAGCCATGACCTTAGGAACGATAGCGTCATTTGCCCACTCCACCCCGAAAACCTCAGTAAGCTTCTTTAAGTTCTGCGTGGAAGCTTCTCGGATTGAGAAAACGGTATCACCAAGCCAGCTCATGCACAGACTGCTGAGCTTCTCGTCGAAAAACTTGACGCCTAGCTGGCTTGCTAGGAGAGGAACGTATTCAATAATGGCCAGTCGGACGCGCCATTGCTTATCTTCTGCCAACTGTACGATTGCAGGAAGAAGGGATTGAGAAAGGAGCTCGATACCGATAACTATGCGGGAAATTAGTCGGTTCCGGAAGTTGATCGCGTGACAATGGACGTACCGTTATTGACAAGCTCGAGCTTTGAAATTATGTTCAGTCGGACGTCAGGGAATTCATCCTTTAGCATTTGGAGGAACATAGGTAGGAGATGTGAGATTGTTCTAAGCAAATGTTAGCATAGAACATAAGGCAAGGGGTGCTTGCAGGTCATACTCGTCCTTCCCGAGAATCGGGGCCAGCCCGCTAATCTGGGTACCAAGAGCAGCTCGGACATGCTGAGATTGATCCGAGACAAGCTCTTCTATACTTGGCATAACATCGTGGAGTAGAGTTTCGCTCTCAAGTAAAGCACAGAAACCTATTCGTTGTAAGCGACCAAACGCCAAGACCTGACACATGAGTGGGATTGCTTACCAGGAATCTGCCCCGCTATCGCACTCCGTACCTCCGCCTCGGTGTCCTTGAGCAGCTTCACGAAAGCGGGAACTAAATCCCTATTTACTACCTCTTCATCAACAGCTTTTGCGATCTAGATGTACGTATTAGTCGCCAAATGTCTTTTCCGTGTCAATATTTTGAGGACTGACCTTTTCGAACCGATCTGCTACCATGTATCGCACTCGCCAGCTCTTATCCTCAAATAAACTTCTCAACGCCGTGAGCAATACTCCATGGCTCGATTGTTGTTCCTTTGGAACCGCCTCGGCTATTGCAATGAGGATATCCACAGTCAAGAGCCTCACACTATCTTGATCGTCGCTTGCCAAATGTTGGAAGAGCGGGATCATTTCCTCAATTACAATTGCCGCTGGCATAGTTTTGATAAACTTTGCCAAATTGTTCGCCGCTTGCCTCCTAACCATTGGTGTATCATCGTGAACGAGCTGTCCATATTGCTGCCTTAGCCCCTCCTGAGATGGAGGCGTAGCACGAGTGTATGGGACGTTATATAGGCCCGTCGCGGATATTTTCGATGTAAACCAGTCTGCTTTTGAAAGTCGAACTACGAGAGGAATGAAGAATTCTTCGATTTGCTGTTGGGAAAGTTGTTCGCAAATTTTATTCAGTGACTCCACAGCCTGCCCCTCGTTAGCCCAGGGCCAGATAAATTCTTTCCGGCTGAGACGTACTTTCTCGCGAACCAAAGGCTCTTCTATCGCTGCCAGATTCTCTAGAGGCGAAAGCAGAACATGCCCATATTCAGGTCCCCCCACATACTCAACAAAATTCCCTAACTCCTCGCTCAATGCAGTCAAGACCTCATCCTCATCCTCCACGGACTCTAATCCAAATATCAGCGCAATGCCCACATTTGCAGTTCGAAACCATGCATAACATACCATCAAGAAAGGGTATCAGCTCATCTCTCGTTCGGTCGGCCCCCAGAGCCAGAGCAATGGTAGAAAGGCGATGAATGGCGTTCAATCGTAACAAAACATCGTCATGCTTAAGCTCATCGATCAAGACAGCGATTGGGTATAGCTCGTCATTTTGATTTGCGCTATCCATGGTCTGCTATTCTGGGGTTGAGGTGTTTACGGGAGAGGTGATTAGGAAGGCTCCTAGAAATAGAGGAACGGAGAAGTTGTGCTCCGTGGATTTTAGTAATCAGAAAGCCTCTTGGGATTCAAGGGGTAGTAGCTGGGCGCAAAGTTGTGTTCGCCGTACCTGAATGTTGGTGATAAGGCAGGCAGGGCAGGAAATTCAGGGCTTGGTCGCAGGGCTTAGTAGGGACGTAGCTAGGTCTAGGTAGCCGTCTACCCCAATTAGGCGGGTTGTGTAAAGGTAATAGGTGATGCACGGTGGATGTGTGGTGTCTTGCTGGTGGTGATGCAGTAGGTTGTAGGGCTCTTCAAGTTGGTCTCGTTGGTCGTTATGGCGTCGACACCTGCAGAGAATACGAGCCACTGCTTGTGGCGCGGGCGGGGCTCCCAACCTCAGTTGAGAAACGAGACTGCCACTAACAATGAGTTGCTGAACAACACCAAAGGAAATTACCGAGACATCTAGAACGAAGTCACAATTCGCCGCTGAAGCTAGCCTATCTATATGCCCTAAATAAATCCCTTCCGTGACGAAAATCTAAACTACATATCCATCCAACCACCTCGCCCGCAAGCAGTTAGGCAAATGGTTGGACACCAGGAAAACCCACCCTCTTCCCGACGAGACGGCAATGAGCAAGGCGCCAGCTCGAATAGAGAAGATGATATTGACATTCAATCTTCACCCGGAGATCATGATACCACAAAAACAACTGCCCCCCTGATGTCTCCTCCGCCGGAAGGTATCAGCCACAATGACTCTGCAAAACAACTATCCGCACGCCATGCATTCGCAGTACTAGTCAGCCTTCAGATTGGATCTGGAATCTTTGCTTCTCCGGCTCAGGTTGATAGCAATGTGCCGTCGCCAGGAGCAGCCTTGCTCATCTGGCTCGTCGGAGGCTTACTATCATGGGCTGGTGCGGCATCTTTTGCAGAATTCGGAGCTGCACTCCCACTCAACGGTGGAATGCAAGAGTATCTCCGCTATGTCTATGGCGATACAGTTGCCTTTCTGATGGCCTGGATATATATCTTTGCTGCCAAACCATCCGCCATGGCCATCCAATGTATTGTGCTCGTGGATTCTGCAGTTTCTGCAACAGCTTCTGTAGACAGTACACCATTAGCTTCTTGGCAACTGAAACTGCTGGCTATATCCGCGCATGTTCTGATCGTGCTGTTCAATTCAATAAGTACCAAGACCACGATGCGGCTTAGTGAATCCTTTACGATATTCAAACTAGCCACCGTAACTATGATTGCTTTCGGAGGCATTTGTGTTCTTATTGCTCATATTTTTGACCCTACTTCGTCGCTTTCCGGGGCTACTGATTGGTATTCGAAGAATTGGTTTCACTCGCGGCCTAGCATTTCTGGTGGTTTCCCTATTGATTGGACTAATATAGGCTGGTGGGAGCTGCTTGGGCACTACTCCGAGGCTCTTTATGCTGGACTATGGGCATACGATGGATGGGATAATGTAAGTCTATTTTACATAACTCTCCAACATCATGTCTTTTTCCGAACAACGGTGGGTCCTGCCACGGTTCCAAATATTGAGCAGAATCATCCAGAAGGCGTCATGTCGCGCAAAAACTGTGTCATGAGTTGCTCGATCAGCAACAACATTCCACCAAGCACAATCCTGCCGTCTTCTGTCTCTTTCGCATACTGTACGTAGTCGATTAGAGGTACTAATCACTAACGCTTCCGTAAGGCCAACTTTGTCGCAAGTGAAATACGAAATCCTGGTCGCTCACTTCCGCTCGCAATTCACACTGCGATGACTGTGGTTTTAAATTGTTTTGAGCTTGTCAATATCTCCTACTATATACTACTTCCGTGGGATATGGTAGGCTCTAGTAATGCCGTAGCTGTGGTATGCCTGGTCGCTCTACTTAATGTTTATTTTTGAAGTACAGCATGCTGAAATATTCATCGAGGATTCTAGATGGCTGCTAAATCCCTTCTCGGATACCCCGCCGGAATTTTAATTTCTGTGCTTGTAGCAATCTCCTGTGCAGGAGCTTCCACAAGTATTCTGTTTGCGGTAGGAAGATTGACCGTTGCGGCTTCGCATAGAGGCTATCTACCAAGTTTTCTTGGTGTCATGGGACTACCAAGCTGGGCTTCCTGGCCGAATCGAAGGGCTCGTAGCGAGGAGAATGCACCTCAAAATCCACAAAACGATGAGAGTGAGCCATTAATATCGGGACACTCTGACGAAGGTGGTGCGAACAGTGCTGGTTCTAACGATCCAGCTCCAGCTCCAGACACTGAATGGGATGCACCAATGTGAGTTACAACTTTCCGCTACGGGAACTTCGATCGGAACACTATAGCTAATCATTGCAGTAATGCCATGCTCTTAAGCTCGTTCGTCACTGCTGTCTACATAGCAACGGGCAATTTTCGGATCTTGCTCACATTTGTTGGTAAGGCTGGCCACGTGCTTCATCCTAAACGTTTTTCTTTTCATCAGATTTGTCATGCTAAAATAAGCTTCTATAGGTATGGCTACATGGATATTCTACGTCTCTACCGTCGTAGCCTTAATTATCCTCCGCTTCCGTGAGCCTGAATTGCGCCGACCCTATCGACCACCATTGGCGATACCCATCGTTTTTTCCTGCGCTGGCATTGCCATAATCATTAGATCTACCATTTTTGCACCTCTTCCAGCTGCTACTATTGTTGGGCTGCTCGCACTAGGTTCATTGGTTAATAGACTGCGAAGTTAAACTGGCCCCGCATATATGAGGTGCATGGAAAGTCTGCATAATTTTCCAAGACGCATTACCAGCACACTTAAGAACTGCTATTGCCTCACAGAACAGTTCTGCAAACCTTTTCAGACTTAAAAGGCTAAATAACAGCCTTCAACGCAGTGACATTACATCTCCGTCAATCCAGAAGCACCCTTACGCCATCTTTTGGACACTAATAAAGAGGAGGTCCTTCCGTAGTAAGTCTATAGTTTACTAATGATATACTAAGACATCCCTGTGAGCTTCGGTATAACTTGATGGCTTGGCTATCCCCTCCAATCAGAAATATTACGAAGTTTTTCTTGGAAATCATAGAGCGCTATTGAGAGCGTAACTAGCAGTCGACTATTCAAGAAGTTGTACAGTTGTTTTTTTTTTTGCGATAAGCCACTGAATTTCTCACTGAAGTTTTATTTCAGTATCCTGATTGTGTCGCATCTAAATGGCGGTTTGGTGCTCCTTTTTCCGAGCCACTGCAATGGAAGGCTCAAAGATGAATTTATGGCTCTTTAGAGCGCCGTTTCATTTCAGGTACTTTTAATTCTTAAGATTACCATCAAAGCCGTAAAGTATTGCAACTCCACACCTCATATCATCAAAAACAAGACCACGAAATCATTCCTCCGCCTCCTTCGCCGCTTCGTAAGCCCCAACCCTCCCATCCCTATTCTGCACATTCCGCCACTGCTCCACATACTCCGGGACCTCGCCCGCCCTGTTCTCCCTCGCAGGCATCGGGTCGCCCCACTGCGTCCAGCTCGGCACCACGCCCGTCCAGACCCTCTTCCTCAACTCCTCATCCTTCAAATCCCCGCGATCCTCGCCAGGTCCACCTGCCCGCACCTTTGCGCTCGCATGAGCAATCCTGACGCGCAGGACGGACGTGCTCTGCATCTCGGCCCTGTTCGGCGGGATGCGCGAGTTGGCCCAGCGGGCCGGGAGCATGTTGTCCGTGATCAGCTCCATGGCATACAGCTTCTCGGCCTCGTCGGTGACGGCCTCGGCATACCCGAACGCGACCACGGATCTGTAGTTGCAGCTGTGGTGGTTCGGCGTGAGCGCGAGGACGAGGCCGTCCATCAGCGTCGCGGCCACGGTCACGGGCGTACCTTCTGCGGCGGCGTCCGGCGCATTGGGCTGCTTCATCAGGCGCGACGAGACGTAGCCGTGCAGGTACAGGTCGAGCGGGCCGGCGGCAGGATCGGCGTTAGGTGAGTTGAAGGAGCCGGTGCAGCCGAGCATGGGGAGGATTGCGGGGAAGGGGTCTGCCTCGGATGATGGGGCAGGGTTGAAGGCGACATGGAGGACTGAAGTGGCGTTGATGATATTGTGGATTGTTTTGTAGTCATATACACCTATGGATTTATTAGATAACCAGCTTAATTGAGATTTCATATATCTTCAGAACACTCACCTCTGTTGTTGAGGCGCTTCACTGTACTGAGAGGCGCCTTTGGGTATTCGTTTGACGCCATTGTGGATGTTATTTTCTCTAAATGCGTTTGTGCTGGTGTTGGGATAGTGGGGCTTTTCGAGGCTTTATATACCTTACCAAATTGGATGTTTGAAATATGACTCCTCTGGTCCGGCATCGTCGAATGAACCGCCGTTTACAGAACCAGGGAGTGGTTGATCTCTCGGCTGTACTTGCTGTTATTGGGTTAGTTCCAAAACCCTTGCCGTTTTCTTAATGCGCTCTTGGTGTTGCAATTTTGACCAAACAGTCATGTACTCGTGATGCATCAACGAGGTCGCAGAATGACAACGATGCGACAATTTCATCGTTGTCGGATTAAATACCACAGGCCCGCCCGTGCAAACTAGCATTGGTGTGGAAACTGCACCCCCTAAACGGTTGTGGTACTTCCGACGATTAGCTACAAAGAAGGGATGATCAAGCTGTCTATGGGATGGTTAGAGTTGGCTTCCAGATGTGCACATTCGTTAGAAGCTTCGAATCGTTCCTGCAGGGCAAATCTCCTAACGATTTTATCCTAAGTCAGTACCTCCTTTTTTTCCCTGTCTCCGCGCTCATTTTTAGTTACTTCCAGGTGGACTAACGCGTATTTACAAATTCCTATACAACAATTTTTTACATCAATGTGTACCGATTGGTACTCTCAGAATGTTTCATTTTGTTGAATCTAGATATCTATGTTTTGAATGGACAAAGCTTTTAGATACGCCTTGCTGGCAGCCCAAAACGCTTCATCACCTACAAGAAGACCTCGATATTGAGCTCCAGAGTACTAACAGGGTATCTGATAATAGTTTATGTCAGTTACAACCCATATCGAGCAAATGACTTATGAATATGGGTACTCACGGTAAATCGTAGCACTTGAGCACGGATGGCGCCAAGATACCGAAAACACCAATAACATGATGCTTACTCCCGGCACGGAGGTTTACGGAGGCTGCATGACCCTTCAAAAAGGTGGGATCTGATATCTCGTCAGCAATCTTTTGGGCTTAATGGGAGCTCTATGGTATTTTCACGAGCCGCATTTCAAAGAATATAAAACCTCACCATCAACCTCCTCTATCCAATAACCCTCAATTTTATCATTCTTCAGGCCCTCTTCCCGCGTGATGAATGCGATCTTTAACATCACCATTATGCGATCTAGCAATCCGTGCACTACCTCAAAGCCGCTCGTCTTACCGAACCATGCCGCAGCAAAATGGCGTTCATTCCTCTGACATGATAAATTAGCAATTACATAACTAGAATCGCAGTAAAAGTACACGCACGCTCTTTCGCTCCTGGCTCATATCTTTGAAGGCCACATCTGAGACTTCGAAGATCTTCATTGGAACGCTGTGATGCTTGTTTGAACCGATTGTCTTAAGCAGACCTGGCAGCAAAGAAGTGCGGACTATTTGGTATTCTGCAGTCTTCGGATTCTGTAACCTGACTGCAGTAGTGCCGTCATCAGAACGATTCAGCCACTTGAAGTTTTCATCATGTGAGCAAAGGATAAGGGGCATGGCCTCTGACCATCCGCTCATGGCGGCCTCCTGGCGGACGATGTCGGCTAATTTATTTATTAACAAGGGCGCTGCAACCGCAGCAGTCTTGTTGGGATAGTATCGGGGTAGCTTGTTGAAGCCATAAGCTATCTGATGGAAGAGACGGTGAATTAGTTAGTGATATCAGCAAAGGGAGAGTAGAGAATTGTATGACTTACTGCTAAATCTTCCATCACATCGCACTGATGTAGGACATCTGCACGTGTAACTGGAACACTAACGTCAAGAAGTTTGTTGTCGCCGTCTGAAGGCCTGACGGAGTATCCCATCCGTTCAAGGAGCCTGCAAATTTCAGGAGGAGAAAGCTCAAGACCACAGACTTGATTAAGGTACTCGACCTCAGCTTGCATCTACAGAAATGTTAACCCCAAAAAAAGTCTGCTATAAACCTGTGTAATAGCGTCAGCTCTTACCTCGCGCGGGGAGAGATTTGGAGTCTCTCGAGTTTGGTGGTTATGGGGAGATTCTATCTTTATAGGCTCTATGGATTCACAGTATTGCGCGAACATCGCTACGAGGCTGCAAGGGCAACGTATCAGCATGAAGAGTGGTATCGAGAACTTCCGAGCGCGTACATGTGGTTAACAATCTCGACTTTGGTTGCATCTGTGGCAGTTATCTCAATAAAGACATTTCGAGTCTTGAGAGTTATCTTAGAGTGATCGCCATTGATGATCGGCGGAAGTGAACAAACTGTCCGGTTCGAGTCGTAAATGACAGGATATACTGGGGCATCCCTAATAATATGGAGATATCTCCCAAGGTTCCTGTCTTTCTAGTGAGTGTATCAGCAGTGTTACCGAAGGGAGTTAGGAGACACCATACCTCGTAAAACTCCATGAGTTGCTTCCTATGAGCCATCAGCTAAGTTTATATTTCCAGAGCAATGGCTTGACCACTAACCCATTCATCTTCTTCGCCTGGTTCAAAGGAATGAACTCAATTTCCTCCGGGGGAAGAGCTTCATATGTGAAAGGCCCTTTGACAGCTATTTCGTCTTAATTTCTGAAACTTTCAGAGATTACTATTCTGAACTCACTATCGAGATCATGAGTGCCTATTGAGACAAGAGTTCTCTGCCGAGCTAGGTTCTGATGGAGCTTGTCTTGTAGTGCGATGAAAGAGTCGTAACGCGCTTGCGTGAACGTGATGTTTCGCAATATAACGCCCGAAATCAGCGGGCGAACTTTCATGGTCTATTTCCGCATTAACTCTTGCATATATGACATGGTGTATTAGTAAAATTACCTCCTCCTTCACGATAAGCCTCTGCAGCTCTCCCCCAGGTGGTGGGGTGAGTGAAAGCTTAGGCAACTTCGTCAGCTCCAAGAATACCTTTAGGTTAAGCGCAATTCCCTCAAAGCATAACATGTCATATCGATTCGCTGGAATTTCTATCTTGAGCTGAGGAGGCTCTTCCACGCCGTCAACAACAGGCCGTTTGGTTTGTGACGTGTCCTCGTCCAGCTCTATTCCAAACTCGAAGCATAACTCATCGAATTCCTCAGTTGTATACTCTCTCCCTAAAGTTTTGAAAAGCTCCGCCTTGCCCACCGCAACTGTAGGCATCTTGTAGGAAGCCGAGGGCTTGTGCTAACCCGCTCGATTTCCTTTCAGTTTTTTTTTTATATAGGCGTAGTGGGGTGGATGGCGGGGCTATATGAGATTTGTACAACGAAATTCTCGAGGACGAGGGTTTCGGAACGCGTACGATGAGTCGCTTTGAGCGTGTCTCGGGGGTTGAATATGCCAAAAAGACAACGTTGTTCGGCTAGGAACCTTTTTATGTCATGAAACCGAGAACTGAAAACTGCAGTAAAGCTCCAATGACTGTTCGGAGATATCGCGGCCCGTACTGCCGACTTAGGGTTGCAACCATTTTTCCGGGGCGGTTTAAGCAATAGGGAACGGTGTGAAGCCAAGCAAGTCATCAACCGCGCATGTCATATACAAGAGCAACAGATGATAGGTATCAAACATCTTTACCGCTACTAGCGGATCCAACATAGCCAAAGATACATTGCATAGCAGCGCCGGTATCCTAAACTAAGCCCAACGCCCTCCCAATGCCGGTTGGATATTCTGCCCACGTCAAATCTTCCAGGCCCAATTCTCTCCAATAAAACCAGCCTAATCATATCTCAACATCTTTCGACAACTACCCTTCCTTCATATAAAATGCTGAGCAAAATCGTTCCAAATGCCAATGTACCAATTGATATCGGTCCTCTCTTTTCATCCTACTTATTCATAAATTCCCATACCCAAAAAAGAAAAGATGATATTTTCTCCCCGTCAGTCTATGCCCAGCACACGACCCGAGCGTCAGTATCCGAAACGAAAGGGTAAGAATGTGGTACAAAAGAATAAACGTCATTCAAATGCTATAGGCATTTAACATCAATTCAATGAGCCTCTAATCCTTCCAGTCCCAGACCTGCTTTAGGAAGTGTTCCATATTGACCTTCTTGGCCTTCATCTCGACCATCCAGGGGTGCTCAAGCATGCGCCAAGGAGAGGCACGACGAGGTGGTTCTTTCTCGAGACTATGAGGGGAAATGTGAGCTCTCGCTACTTGAAATTGCCTCTTTAAGGAGCAAAATAAAGATAAACGGAATGTACGTACCAACACTCAATAAAGTATTTAAAGTTCTCACTCCACCTTATTCCATTCTCTGGCTCATCTTTGAGCTTTGGAATAGGTTGCCTCACTATATAAGTAAGTAGATCGATCAATCCTGCCCTTGGGTTCATCTCCGTGCCGTCGGCAGGGAATGGGAAGCGATGTTGTGCCACTTCGAGCAGAGTTACGCCTAAACTCCACACATCGCTGGTGATGGTATAGCTCTGGCCGGTGATGCGCTCCGGTGCCATGTAGTAGGAAGTACCGATGAAAGTATTCGCGTCGCCCTTCGTTCCAAATTCGCCCGAAACACCGAAATCACATAGTTTGACTTGTCCGTTACGGCAGAGCAGGATGTTACTTGGTTTGATGTCGCGGTGAATGATGCGGTGAGAGTGGAGGTAAGTGAGACCATTTAACACGCCTTCAGCTACTTTCCCAAGGACTTTCTCGCCAGTGCGTCCGCCAAGTTTCTTCACTTCACGGTACACGGAATCGAGAGAGCCACCTTCGCAAAATTCCATGGCAATGCTGATGGTCCCGGTACTATCATCCATGAAGGCACCGTAGTATCGGCAGATGTGGTCGCTCGCACAGTTTTTGTTGAAGGAAAGTTCTCGTACGATCTGTTTCTTGACATCCGGATCTGGATTTGTTGTGATGATCTGATAGACAGGCTGTTAGTAAACCTAACCTTCATCCGGTTCAATGAGTAATATTACCTTTAATGCAAAGACTGTCTTCCCGCCTTTAAGAACACATTTCGTCACTGCACCTCCTGCACCTTCTCCTAAACTACCTCGTTCCTCAATTAGCCCTTTAGAGCTCGCAGCTCTCCAACCAGCGTCATCTAAATCCTCCACGTCCAATGGTCGTCCTTTTTCGCGGGCTAACTGGTCAAGATCGGGCATGGCGCCCATGCTATTCTCCCTCTCCATGGCAGGAGCACCTTCACTGCCGCCTTGGGATATCGCTGATATTGGGTCCGACCCTTGCGATCTTTGCATCATAGGAAAGCCAAGAGCGGCTGAGTATGATGAAGCTGCAGATGTTGATCCATTTCCTTGTCCAGCCTCTCCAAAGCTCCCAGATCTTGAATGTCCACTTGCATCACTAGAGCCTCCTGCCGACAGACCCGCCCCGATTTGTAATGGCGGTAGACCTCTAGGATGAGGACGGCCTTCGTGTGGAGTATGATTGGTGCCCATGGGCGTTGCTAGACGGAGCTGGGGAAGCGGAGGTCGAGCGAGTGAACCCGCGTCGGTGGAGTCATTCACAACGGGTCGGACATTGGGAGATGGAGGAATTGAGAGTCCGAGGCGGGGTGTGCGGCTACCACTAGCAGATCGATTTCCAGGCATCGGAGGGCGTAATAGAGGAGCAGGGGAAGACATTTTAGGCGCAGGATATATGTTTGAACTAATTCAGTCTCTTTCTATCGTTCGGGGATGGTTGCATTCAAAACTAGAAGAAATCCTCGAGGTCAATGACGGTAATTTTATTTTTCGATAGCCAGCTTGCCTTGCGGTATACTAAGAAGAATGCGGCACGTCCTGTGACCGTGGAACAGGGCAAGCTGCCGTTACCCGCAGTCCAGTGCAAAGCTCCAGGCTGCTTTTTAGAGCGAATGGCGGAGCGTTGGTGCAGGAATCCACGTTGTGCACCAGAAAACCAACTTCGCTTGGTTCCAGCTGTTTGGGTTGCTGCACTCAGCCGAGGAATCCGACCGACTCGAACGCGGGGACCTGGCGGTCCGTCTTTAATGTTGTAGGTGACTCGAGATAGTGCAAGACTGCTACTCAGGCGATCGGATGTGTCTCTACAGTGTGAAAGTGGGTCTGTGACGGCCCAAGGCCAACAGATGCGGACTTTGGAGTTGATCGCAGCGCCAAGTTCCAGCTGTTCTATCGCCTTGTCTTCTGCCTTGGAGATATCAGCAAGCAATGAAACCGTCCGGACAGGCAGAGGCGAGGCGTGTGTGGAGAGGGGGGGCCGCTATGGTGGGTGAGGCGCGTGTGAGCCTTACCGAACAAGACAGGCAGATAAAACAGAGCAGTCAACAGCAAAGCGGCCTCTCACAAGGCCAGCAGAGAGTGAGGCGTTGTTGCGGTTGAGGTAGGAGAGATGGGGTGAGAGAATTGAAGAGAGGTTAGGTTGGGAGAGGTTGTTGGAGTAGGCCAGGTGCGGGACGAGGCGTTGGCGTTGGCGCTGGCGTCTCCAACGGTTGGAATCCTTCACCTTTGCCGCCGAGGCGTGGTTTATGAGCGAATCCTGTCCCCTTAGACCTTGTTTCAAAACCCGCTTGAGCGACGTATAGTCTTCTCATTCGAGCAGGTCGGACAGGCATAGCTGTTGGCAAAGAGGGTTTTGCGCACACAAAAGCCACGCTTTCTCCAGGCTTGTCACGGCGCATGCCGCTCACGATGCGTTCTCAGAAGCGGTTTTCAAGGGTCGTATGCATGTGCCACGATAAGGCTGAGAACATTCTCCGAAGGATTCAGTCCCCCTTGAGCCACACGAAACAGAGCAGGAGAGACGTCAAGAAGGCCGGATCTGGCTAACAGCATGCGACCTGCGACTAGAAATGTCAAAAGTCTCGCGGGCGCTGACGTTAGACATGCTGCCAGATTGTATTGATTTGTGCGGCTGAGCCTGTCCCACGCCGCGTCCCATGCTCGAAAGAGGGGCAGAGCTGAAGAGAAATGCGGCCAGAGAGCCCTTCTATCCCATGGTACCAGCGGGGTTTTTCTGCATCACGCACGACTTCATTGGGGAGCTCCTCTCGCACCAGGCGCAGTGCTTAAGTGCAAGTTCGCTGTGGTCGACCTTTTCTGCAGCACTCACTCGCCCATGCGTGGATCGCTACCACGTCTCTACCACGTCTGAAGGGAAACCGACCTTGGCGCCGAATTCTCCCCTTGCAACCTGGAAATTCCCTGAAGCTGCCCTCTGATTGAGGTTGGTCGGCAATTACCTGTCTGAGAAGGCGCGGCGGGCTTTGCCATTTTTTTGCCGACCCAGTTTTGCATTAATCTATTGCAAAATGGTGCTGCCGTCAGGAACCCCTTCAATGCAAGAGGGCGCTTCGCAGACGCCGCCAAGCTGGTTGGTGGGTGAATAAATCTTCACTGCATGGGCCACGGAGCAGAGCCCCTCTGCATACCACCTCCAATATTAGAAACTTCTGAAAATTCCGAACTAAATTCCCACCCTTCATAATCTTTTCTTTGGCTAAATACGGCTTCTGTTTCCTCTATATACATGGACTCGCTAGAATCCATGCCTCTATTGGATGATAAAGAATGCTACCAGGTACATATTACGAGACTATCGGCCATGCGGGTGCGAGAACATGCGCTGTCGTGGGCAGCGTGCTGCGCACTGCCACTAGACTAGCTTGCACGACACTTAGAAGATCTTGGAGGTGCTCGATGCTCAGGGGCACGACGTTACTGCGGGGTCCATGGTTCTATTTTGGAGTGGTGATTGTGGCAATCTTTCCCGATCCGCATTGGTGAAAGTGTGCTACAGTTTCATTGGTCAAATGCTTGAACTCTGCCTCAACTCCAAGACAGCATCCGTATTATATCGCGTAGAACACGACTAGTGCATAATAGGCAACACGGCGTATAGCATTGATTGTGCTAATAATAACTTCCCTTGATCTACTACTACGTGTTGTGATAGAGCTCCGTCCGCAGCGATTTTCTCGAAGCACACTTGCGCTCCTTGCAACCCTGGCATGCTAATCCGCATAACGCATGATACTGGCCCTCTTCCGCTTCAAGCGTGGGGTCCTCAGACTCCCAAGCTGGAGAATGCTGTTTTCCCGAATTAGCGTCAAGAGGTAAAGGGATAAAGCAAGTATGCCCGGAATTCATGCAGAAGTCCCTTTATCTAGTCTTCAACTCAGCCTCAACTCGGCAAGAGCCATGGGCAGTGAAGATATTCGCTAGGTTTGCTAGAGCTAGCAAGAACGGAATATCAAAGCATATCCGGGAGATGTATTAGGAGATGCTACTGCAGCTGGACAGTTCGCTACAGAAGCACTCTTCACGGCTGATCAGGAAACAACTAGGAATACATTAATTTGTTTAAATAATTTCTCTATCCAACAGCGACTCAACCAGATCAAAAGGATTCGAGCTCGTTAGACAAATTTCACGGCTGTTATACATTGCTAGATTCTACGAATAGATGAAACATACTTGCTGTAATATAGTGATTACTTAGAAAGGCTTAGGCGGAATTTTGTTTTTCCGCATAGAAAATCCTCAACTTCACCAGAGGATCAGTGACCTCCAAAAATTGGAAATTGAATCAAGCTGTCTAAACGCTCTAAATATACCATTTATTCTTAACATTAAGGCCGAGTCATGGTCAGTATAAAAGGACGACGAGTTATGTCATCCTCTCAAATTTCTGATCAAGAATCTCATTCAAGTCAAGAATCAAGCAAGTCTGTTTCGGTTTCTCACATTCCAGTGGATCAAAATGTGTCAAGGAAACGCAGGAAATTGTCTCCCGCAGCATCTGAAGAGCCTTTCGATTCCCTACCGTATCTTCCCATTTCCTCGCTCTCGCGCTTAAAAGCCAAGGAAATAGGCCTACTTTCGCAAGATTCAGGAAAACTAGACCCTGTAGCTTCTGTTCTAGTTGGCCAGGAAAAAACAAGTTTTGCGTCTCTTGGTGTTGCGCCGTGGCTAGTCGCCTCGTTGGCAGCTATGGAGATCAAAAGGCCTACAGGAATTCAAAAGGGTTGCATACCTGAAATTCTAATGGGTAGAGATTGCATTGGTGGAAGCAGAACCGGATCTGGTAAAACAGTCGCATTCGCTGTCCCAATACTCCAGAGATGGGCAGAGGACCCTGTTGGGATATTTGCGGTGGTGTTGACACCTACGAGGCAAGCATCACCATTTTCCTATCCCACCATCCGCGGCTGACTTTTGAATCACAGAGAATTAGCTCTACAAATCTTCGAGCAATTTAAGGCCATCTCAGCGCCACAGTCTCTTAAGCCCATTCTAGTCACTGGTGGTTCCGACATGCGTACCCAAGCCCTCGCTCTAGCACAGCGACCTCACGTAGTCATCGCAACGCCAGGCCGTCTAGCCGACCACATCAACACTTCCGGAGAGGACACTATCTGTGGTCTTCGAAGAACACGATTTGTAGTCCTTGACGAAGCTGATCGACTACTTGCCGCAGGTCACGGCAGCATGCTCCCAGATGTTGAAACCTGCCTCTCCGTACTCCCACCTTCAACGGAACGCCAAACATGCCTTTTTACTGCAACCGTAACTCCAGAAGTTCGAGCGCTGAAAGAGCTTCCACGTCCTGCGGGCCGTCCGCCTGTCTTCGTCTGCGAAGTCGACACGGAGGTCCTTGCCATCCCTCCAACACTTCAACAAAAGTATCTCCAGGCACCAGTTACGCATCGGGAATGCTATCTCCATATCCTCCTTAATACACCTGCAAATCTGTCCAAATCTGTCATTATATTCTGTAACAGAACAAGCACGGCCACACTACTTGAACATATGCTCCGATTACTCGAACACAGAGTCACATCACTCCACTCTGGCCTCCCGCAACCACAGCGGATATCGAACCTAGCTCGCTTCCGTGCCAAGGCCGCTAGGATCCTTGTCGCAACTGATGTCGCGGCCCGTGGTCTTGATATACCAGAAGTTGCGCTTGTCATCAACTATGACGTTCCACGCGATCCGGACGACTATATCCACCGCGTTGGACGAACAGCTAGAGCGGGCAGGGCAGGTGAGAGCGTGACGATTGTAGGCCAGAGAGATGTGGAGCTCATCCTTGCCATCGAGGAACGAGTTGGGAAGAAAACGGTGGAATATGAAGAAGAAGGCGTGAGTATCGAGGGCCGAGTTGTGCGGGATGGTTTGAAGATCGTTGGTGAGAAAAAGAGAGAAGCGATGCTGCAGATTGAGGAGGGCAGGGACGTTGTTGGTAAGAGGAAGAAGGGAATGCCGAAACGGGTGAAGAAGTAAAGAATAGATACCACATACAGTTTCTCTATAAAATTCAGTCTGACCGGTTTGTTGTCCACTTCACTACGCAATTATAGTGTGTCCTCAGTAAGTGGGGAGTCAAGATTTATTCCAAGCACCATGTCAGTGCCAGTTTTGATTTAGGATGCTATCCTGAATCATTTCTAGCGCTATATAAGTTCTAGTGTCTATATTTTCCTATTCAAATTCAGAGGCCATCTAATCCCACAGTAGAGCGAAGCTAGATATGAGGCCCAACACTGCAACACGCCATCCAATGAGGCAAAAGCTACCAAAACTCCTCCCAAAATGCCTCTATTCTACCCATTAAAAATATCCTAACGGCCACGCTGCTTTATCGCGTACCAAACTTAGCCTTTAGGCTCATAAAGGACAGCATAGAGATACGTCTCCTCGCCCTCGCTGTCCATATCATCATCCGACGAGACTACGAACACCCAATCGTCGCCACGCTGACTACCCCCCGTTGGGTGTCTGGACGTGGGATCTATACTGCGACACCGCCTTGCGCGGCAGACGGAGTCTCAGCTCTTACGACCTCATTATTCAAGAAGGCGAGTTCGCCGGCTTACTATTCGGTGGGAGCATATTAATACACCGCGTAGGGGTATAGGATGGTCCAGCCTTAGCGCCACTTGCCGGGCTATTGAGTCTATCAACTATTATTGTTCTGAAATACCTGCACTAAAACTTACCTAGTATCTCCAACTTCCCCAACTTCCCCGAACCCCTCCTCTGCAGTCTCCTTTTTCTTCACTTCACTAACAGAAGTCTTCTTCCTATCATTCATAGAGGCCTTCCTGCTGCGTTGATTTTTTTTCGACTTGCCCACGCCAATCCTTGGCTTCTTAGAAGGGTCGTCCTCAGACGCAGTAGGTGGAGTTAGTCTTAATATTGTAGCCGGCCGGTCTGATCTTATTAGCCGGAAATTTTGTATCTCGGTATATTTGTAGTTACCCTATCAAGTTTGGAGTAAGAGGAACTTTAAGGTCTTAATAGGAGCGGGGTCTTTAATGTAATCGAACAGACTGAAGGTGCTTCCGCGAAGTTTTGTCGATGAGCGATGAAAAGGAGGTAGGGGGTTTGTTAAGATCTTTAGGGGCGAAGTATTGCAGTGATGTCAATGGTTAGGTTACTCTTTGGATTGGTTCGGTTTAACCAAAATCTTGAGAGTAACCGGTTCGTCGGTTTGATTGACTCAATCTGGATCGGTTATCCAATAAAACCAGATAGCTCTGTCTATAACATAAACACGAGCCTCTGCACGAGCCTCTGCATAAACTCCTACTAAGCCTTACCCTAAGGGGACAAGCGCCACAACCTAAATAAGGCTAACCTCTGCCAAGGCCCATAAAACACGCTAAAACACGTAAATAAACACTTTTAGGACGTGTTATCTGGTTAATCTGGTTTAACCGGTTCTGTAACCGGTTCAAGCCTTAAAATTTTGTTTTGGATTGGTTTTGGCCTCATTTTTGAAACCTAACCTAACCGTTGACATCACTGAGGTATTGTGCGAAAGATATCTGAAGAGAGAGTGAAGGTCACTCTTTAAGCTCTGTGGGCTGTAGAATAACTCACAGGATAATTTTTATGACAGGGCGGAAGTTTTGAGCAAAATGCCCGTAGAATCTGCACTGAAAGCTGTGGGTTGATTTTTGTGTACTGACGTCGATTCAAAGACTATATACCCAACTTTATATTAGATAACGACGTGTATTAGTCTTCGTTTGCGCTCTTAGCTACGAGAAACGATCAAAAAGGGGTGTGCTGTGTTCGAATCTTACGTGAGGGAGACGGCTAGATGCTATTCGCTAGCAATGAATAACAGATAGTAGCAAGCTGTGTTGTTATTTGAAGAGCGATGGGATAGCACGCCAGAATTCCAGTAAGTTCGTCTTTTTTTAATATAAAGGCCCACATGTGTCTGCTTTGTTGTACCTTTTTCAATAGGCAAATGACTTTTTATCCACCAGCGATGGTATCCAAAAACCCTAAAGCCTCTTTTGACTGTCCGCCAAAAAATCACAATAACTACTAGGAATCCTTCCCGTAGAAATACACATCCATTATCCAAAATTATTGCCAATGGAGAGCCAAGTTCGTAAGTTCGTCGTGCTATCCAAATTCCTTGTTGGTAACCGTGTACGGAGGACAGCAAAAATATATTTCTCTTTCTTTTTTGGGACTAGCGGTTTTCCCCATAAGGTTGCCCATAAGGACACTGATATTTAGGGGCCTTTGGCGGGTCTTAGGGGCAGAAACCGCCCAAAATCTTGTTGCTTAGGCGATAAAGCCTCCGTAACTCTGGGCCTTTATGAGGGGCAACCACTGGTCCCAAAAGGGAAAGGGAAATCTCTTTTGGCTCCGTCCTCCCATGCGGTCGTATCTTCGCTGTTCAAACTCTCACCAGGAAGCGCTCGACCATTTCCCACTCCTTGTCTACACCTGGAGCGGGAGTGGTTTGACGAGTTAGTTCTCGACATCCTTCCCAGCCCCTCATTAGTTTAATGGGGACTTAAGGTTGAAGAGAACTATAGGGTTAGGAGACTTGAACTTGAACTCACCGCAAACATGCATTTGACGGGAAGGAACATAACCACCTCCTGGGACAACTTTAATCAGAAGAGGCTGCCCCACTGGAACCTCTTACCCTCAAAGCATAGTGGCAGGTGCCAACGCATATCATCCCAATCCCAGTGCCATCGGAGCAAAGCTCCAATGACCTCTTTATATGTATCATTTTCGCGTAGGGCCGAGAAGGTCATCTTCTACATAGGCCAATCAACCCAAGGTCTCGGTTCAATGACCTTGTACAGCTGCTACTTACCAAAGCTTCCTCTAGTGACATCTGCCACTTCAGACGTTGTGTTAAAGGAACATGCTCGTAATCCAAAAAATTTTTGTCTATGAGTGCCTTCCTAGACTTTTCATTGATGACCTGAATGAATTTAGACTTCTTCCCGTTGATTGGAGACAGGGGGGCGTTGGAGAGGGCGATGATGGAGCGCGTCTGCTATGAGCCAGAAGCCGGCGGATCACAAGGTAGTCAGAATGAGTTGACTGGTATGCCATGAGAGAGCACAAGATCCGTGATGCGTTGGGAAAGTGCTATAATGTAAGGCTGTCAATTTTCAAACCCCTGTAAGCTGTGGATGGCTGAGCAACCTCTTAGATGAAAGGGTATAGACTATGGGCTGTAGTTGGGCAATCAATGTGTCAAATCAGAACGAACTGGACTTCTAGGCAAAGTATCCCTTGACCCGTTGAAATTCGTCCAATGATTATCAGCAAATTAAAGTATCTGGATTAGCGAAAGACACCCAATGAAATCTAGTCGTGAACTTAAGCGACCTTAGCGTAGGACTCTAACGGGTTAAAGGATAGGAAGGTGGAAGCTGCTAAGAAGAAGGGGGGTGGTTATTAGTAGTGGGATGGTTTTTTTGTATGTATTCACTAGTCGCTTAGATAGTGTTTCCACGACGTAGTGGCGTCGTGCTGGGTTACTAGGCCCTCTTTTCTTCCAAGTCAACCCCACCAGGTAAATTCCCCTACACTGATACCGACAATTAGTTAATACATACTCAGCGGTCTACGGCCACTATTATCCTCTCGTATTCATGCACTTTTAACCAAAAGTCATCTCTCCAAAAACATGCCCCTTAGGAGAGTGTCGTGAATTATATTTTCCAACCTCACCCTAACTCCTAACCCTCTTACATCAACTAGTGAATATATGGGTTTCCTAAGGAGCTATCTAAACCCCTCCACCTGGGTAAACGATAAAGTAAATATTCAACATTTAACGTATTCCAGAAGGGGGAGAAAGTTTTCCACTGATCCCATCCCTTGAATGGCCCTGTAATGTAGGAACTATACTAAATAAGCTTTTCAACGCAAAGAGCATACATTGGACTAATAGTTCTAGCTGAGAAGGAGGAGAACCTCCACCGAATCTCTTGCTTGGGTTGGGTATAAGACATTCTCGCAAGACCTAAGAAGAGGTTGTTTTTGACAAAGGGTATAACAGACCTCTGGGAATCCGTATCGAGCAAACAAGAAGCCCGCGAGCTTACCAATGAATGTCTTAGTCCTTACACCAAAAACATTAAAGAGGTGGTATGAAGGGCTTGGAGCCAGACAAATATTTAAGGGCAATAGCTAGCTTCATGGAACATTGGCCAGATATGTTGGACCTTAGAGCATGTTTGTGTGTCTTTTTACTTAATCCCACGAATGGCATGGCTCATGGTACCAAATCTGGAGACAAATCACACATAGCAGTGCTTGAAGGAGTTCGGGAGACATAATTTTGAACACGAATCCCTATGCATTGTAAGGGTTGGTGTCTCCTATCTTAAGAGATTCTGTCTGTCTTCATTAGGGTGTTTTCGTACGGAAAGCTAGTCCAGAATCTAGACCGGATTGAGCTTCCTCATTTCTCGATTCTTTTTACTGTCCTGGAAGTCTGAAGTTACGGATGCATCTGTCTGGTGGGGGGGTTCATATTTTAGTCTGTCTTCATTTGAGTGTTGTGTTCTGGATGGTTGGGCGGTTAAGGTCACGGTGATATACTTGGACTAGAGTGGAGTGAATTTGGGGGTCAAATCCATTCCAAAGCTCCAGGTCCACAAAAGCTAAACCTAAATAGGACCAAGGGTTACCTATAAAGGTTAGTAATACAGCTCCAGTCCAGTCCAAATTGGCTCCAATCCGATTAGGTCACTGGTTAAGGATAGAGTTAAATGTCATGAGGGCGAGGCATGGAAGCAAAGACGAGCATATAAACATATGCAGAAGAACACCGGGGACACCGAACACTATCCCTTCCTAACACCATAATGGATGACAATAAAGTTGAGCAGTGTTTCGGTTGTTCATGCCTAGGAAGGGCAGCTCGGGATGCACCCTCAAGTCGGGGTGGGTGCCTGCACGGTGTCAATATGAATTATATGATTGCAATTTTGAAAATACTTTCGTGTTTGACATGGCTTCCGCAAACAATTCGTATCGCTCAGAAAGCTTGCCCTCACGCCATCTATAGGATAGGGTATTAGAAAAATAAACATGTGACATATGAAAAAGATTCGAAAAATCTTAACTTTAATGAGGATACAAGTAGGCACAATCCAATCATGAAACTCTCCGGCCGCTCACATCCTGCCCTGATGAAAATAGTTCCACGAATAGCACGATCTAAGCCGCATAGTTACCCTTTCTTTTTCGGCTCTGTAACATAGCCTTTAATGTGCTCTCTCACAGTTAAAGTGAGAAGTGAAGTGCAACTAAGTTTAGGTAAACGAGCTTAATAATGTCAAAAAAATTATGCTAAACTTCAATATGTCTAAGGATAGGGACACATTTGGATAGCCAGGTGATATTCGATTTCGCTCAATGTGCCTTGTCTAGGTGCTGAGATTTGAGAGTTGATGATACCTAGGGACAGCAACAGCCCAAAAACGGCATCTCTCTTCCACCTTTTGGATGTTAGCTCCTCACATCTGCCGAGGGAATAGACAGAGCTCACCACAAGACTCTATCTCGTATTCGCAATCCGTCCCGTTCCGTAGTCTACGAAAGCTAGGTCTTGCCTCATTACCTTGAAAGCAATGCATAGCCTCATCGATCATCCGAATTCATCTCTTTCCTGCCGCGGAGCTGTAGTATCCTTTGAGGAAATATGAAGGTCTCAGTCCTAACGACTACATCTCAACACCTCCCTCTCGCCCTCCTCTCACTCCTAATCTTCTCCTCAACCCTCTCCTCCATTCTCCTGTGCGCCTCCAACTCCTCAATTTCTCTCTTTACTCCATTATTCCTCCGAACTGCCTCCTTCCGCCTCACCATCCTCTCTCTCACTTCGTCCAGTCTCTCCTTCATTGTCTCATCTACCTTCCGCTCTAGCTCCTCTTTTGATTTGATGTTGTTATCCTCCACAAAACGCGACGTAAACTCTGCGATAGTGCCCGCGGAAGGGCCAGGTCCACCAGTGTGGTAGCCTGCAGGGTGTGTAAGGAGAAGGTTGGGAATGGGAGAGGGGTACTTGCGGAGTGGAGATGTGAGGGAGAGGGGAAGAGATGAGGGAGAGATCGAAGGTAGAGGCTGAGACGGAGAAGGGAGAGAAGGGGAATTACGGGGGCTTGGAGGGAGTATTGTGCGCATTAGGGAGTTCTCGAAAGACTCGGAATAGGGTAGATCGTGGGGTGTGTAGTTTGGGTGGACGGCAGGTTCCTGGTGAGGCTCGTCCATGGGCGTGAAGGGTTGGTAGGACATGAGTGTGATGGTAGAAGAAGCTGATTGGAGATCCGGCGGGCAAATAGAGCACTGAGGACTGCGAAGTATATGTACTGGTTGTGAATGGGGCTTTGGAGTTGAAGCTCAGGTACTGAAGCCGCAATACGACGTTTCTGCCTTCGGGAAATATTCCTCCGCAAAGCCGACCTAATCTACGACATCTTCACCACCGCCAATATATCTGTACCCTTCCACCTAACCCTAGCCTGGTATCCCTTCCTCTATACAGCCTACCATGGCCGACAAACTCCGTGCGCAGCAACAACTTGAAGCCCTTCAAGCGC
>Ga0307515_10004805_pt1 | contig 27669 bp, 21 predicted proteins | sample 17_EM_MG_FD_194513 | JGI IMG/M metagenome (GOLD analysis project Ga0307515, IMG submission 194513) | Populus trichocarpa ectomycorrhiza microbial communities from riparian zone in the Pacific Northwest, United States - 17_EM | ecosystem: Host-associated > Plants > Roots > Unclassified | place... | reverse complement strand
TCTACAGAAGCAGAATACAAAGCCTTAGCTGATGGTACTACTGAAATTTTGTGGATTTGCTCGTTATTGTTAGAACTTCAAATTTCTTCTTTGTCAATGACTATGTTATGGTGTGATAATTTAGGGGCCACTTTCTTATCTTACAATCTACTGTTTCACGCTCATACTAAACATGTTGAAGTTGATTATCACTTTGTTCGTGATCGCGTTGCTAAGCGAGGAATTCAGGTACGGTTCATCTCTTCCAAGGATCAACTAGCTGATGTTCTTACCAAGCCTCTCCCTCCAGTGTCGTTTGCTTATTTTCGATCTAAGCTTCGGGTAGAATCTCCACTTTTAGCTTGACGGGGTGTATTAAGAAAAGAGACCCTATATATGTAAATACCTTTATAGAGCAATAGTTATCATGTGCAGTACATTCCACTATTGTATTGTATACAACCCTAAAGGTATAAATATAAAGGAATGGTTGCTCTTATTGACAATCATCATAATTAATACAAAGACTATCTCTCAATTGATCTTAACTAGTCTATAGTCCTAACCAATAAAATCATAAAGCTCTTATGGATATTTTATGTATTTTGCAACAAATTCAACTACATACATATAAAAGTTTTTGGATCCAACAGATCACTGGGACTGTTGAGCCTGAGCATGGCCAAGTCCTTCATATGGTCAGGTTTTGGTTTTTTTCTTATATATATATCAACCCATTAGAATGTATATAATATGTCAACCCATTAACCACACCAATTAAAACGTTTTTTTATTGAACAATTGTGCTTTCATTACTCAAAAAATAATTATACATTAGAACTTGCAATATTATGCAACTAGGGAGGAACATTCTTTATAATAACATGCTCTTAGCTATCATTTTTAGCTAATTGTGCTAAGTTGTGAGCAAGTTTATTACAGATCACTCTTGGCATATAATTAAGAGTAAAGGAGGTACTAATTACCGTAATATCTTCAACTACAATTTTAAAATAAGACCAACTTGCAGATGTGTTTTTTCAAACTTGTGCACCAGGTTAAGTGAGATTCAATGTCTAAGTGCAATCTGCAAACCATAGAGAGTTGCAGCTGCTTCTGTCTCTTTCTCATAGTTATTGTTGAGCTAAATGCTTGTATACGGACACCATCACACATCTATAATGGCTTCTGATCACTATGATCAATCCCATGCTACCATCAGACAAAGCCGCAACATTTGAGTTAAGTTTGTAAAAACTTTGCTAAGATGGTTGCCAAAGAAGAATACCAGGCTGTCGGGTAACCATTAAACTTAATTGAAAAGTATGGTATGTGAATAAAATATCAATGTTGCTCCTTATGGAAAAATTGGATGAACTACTTGATGCTCAAATCATTGCAAATTCCGAGACTTCCACTAAACATGCTATCATTGCTGCCTTTTCTTTTATTCCATAATCTTCCATATCCAAAAAACTTAAGAAAACATTCAGATAAACAAGTCTGTCATTTAATCCCGGCAGACATCCAAACCACAATTCCTTGGCATAGGGTCACCATGAAAACATTGCTATTATTGAAAGTAAACAAGATTTTGGTTTTTATGAAAAATAGAGGAACTGGTCAACTGATTCAGAAATGGTCGATCGGTTAAGTCGGTAGAATATATTTACTGTTCAGATTAGGATTTTCTTTTAATAGTTTAATTCCTTATTTGTCTAGGACTTGAGACCTATAAATAGGCTTGTAATCAAAAGTATAATTCAATATGTATAGAGAGGAATACACATGAGAACACTTAATAAGATTATTTTCCTTCCAAATCTTTTTCTTGTTCTTTAGTTTTGCTTATTGTTTTGCTATCCATAAACATCTACCACACCTATTTTTCTTCCAAGAAGTGGTATCAAAATTTGTTTTTGATTGTCTGATATGGCTAAAATAAACTTCCCACTTTAATATTCTCGTTTGACAAAGGACAATTATGAAATTTGATGTATTCATGTGAAAGCTTGGCTAGGTTCCCAAGATGTGTGGGAAACGATTAAAAAAGGCTTTGAGGAGTTTACAGAAGGAGCAACATTGACTTTAGCTCAAAGGGAGGCCATGCAAAAGGCGCGAAGGAATGATTAACAAGCACTCGCAGTCATCCACCAGTGTCTAGATGATGATATTTTTTAGATAGTGGCTAATGCAACCATCACCAAGCAAGCATAAGAAGTTTTGCAACAATCAAATTAGAGAGCTGATAATGTTAGAAAGGTACACTTATAAAAGTTACAAGATAACTTTGAAAGCTACATGTGTTTGAATCGGAGAGTATTTTTATATTACTTTACTAGAGTATTGATCATATACAGTTAAATGAAAAGATATGATGAGAAGATGGAGGAAACACGTGTAGTAGAAAAGATTATATGCTCGCTAAAAAAAAATTCCATTATGTGGTGGTCGCAATAAAGGAGTCACAAAATATGGATTTTCTTATAATTCAAGGACTCATGGGAAAACTATAAGCCTATAAGAAAAAGTCAATGACATTCAAGAAGATGTAGGAGCATAAACACTCTTTCAAAACACTATTCAAAATAGAAGCAAGATTGATCTGGATATACCCAATGAGATAGAGGATGTGGACAAGGCAAAGGAAAAGAAGGAAGAGGCATATTTAAAAGAAGAGGTCGAGGCAGCCTCAACTGGTTGACCGAATAAAACAAATTGGTTGACCAATTCATCTGACAATGGAAATCTGAGACCCGGGTTTGACATATCAAAAGTTAAATGCTATAATTGTTAAAAGGTAAGACATTATGTTAGGGATTGTTGGAATTCAACCAGGAGAGTTGAAAAGAATGCCAATCTTGTGGTAGAAAAGGATAAAAAAGCCATCATATTACTAGTCCATGATGAATAAATACAAGCTAAAGAAAACATATGGTATCTAGACATTGGTGTTAGCAATCACATGTGTGGGGATAGAGACAAGTTTATAGAGCTTGATGAAACAATTAAAGGTAATGTCATATTTGCGGATCATTTAAAGATTGTCATAAAAGGAAAATGTATGATTCTTATAAAATTAAAAGATGGAAGTCATCAATTTATTGGTGATATCTATTATATCCCTATTATAAAAAGCAATATATTGAGTTTAGGACAATTGTTGAAAAAGGGTTATAAGATTAAGATGGAAAATCACACCTTGACATTACTTTATACCCATAAAGCTATGATTGCAAAGGTAACCATGACAAAGAATAAAATATTTTTTCTAAACATAGAGACTGATATGTCTAAATGCTTAAAGACATGTGTGAAGGATGAGACTTGGCTTTGGCTTATGAGACTTGGGCATGTGAACTTTAATAGCTTAAAGATGATGACACAAAATAAGATGTTGAAGGGTATATTATATATTATACATCTAAATTAGTTGTGTGAAGGATGTTTAATGGGCAAATAATTCAACAAAAGTTTTCTAAAAGAGTCTACATCTAGAGCAAGTCAACCTCTGCAAGAGATACATGCAGATGTATATGGTCCTATTCAACCGTGCTTATATGGTAAAAAAATTATATTTTCTATTTTCTATTTTTTATTGATGATTATAATAGAAGAACATAGGTATACTTCTTAAAAAAAAGTTAAAGGTATTAGTTGAAAAAAATGTTTATTCTATAAATTAGGGGTGAATCTTGTTTTAATGAGTTTTATAAAGCTCAAGGTATAAAGAGACTCCTAATAGTGCCTAGATCCCCACAACAAAATGGTGTGGTAGAGAGAAAAAATAGAAGCATCCTCAACATAGTGAGAAGCATGCTCAAAAGTAAGAAGATGCATAAGGAGTTTTAGACTAAAATAGTAGCTTATATTGTTTAATTGTCAAATAGGTGTCCTATGAAAGGCTTGAATGACATGACTTCCACAAGAAACATGGAATGAAAGAAAGCCAAATGTTACTCACTTAAAACTGTTTGGAAGCATTGACTATATGTATGTAGATGATCAAGTAAGGACCAAGCTAGATGACAAGAGCAAAAAATGATGATTTTTATAGGCTATGATTAAAATTTCAAAGGATACAAGCTTTACAATCCCAATGAAGGAAAGATGGTGATTAACATATATGTCAAATTTGATGAAGAAAGAGCATGAGATTGGAAGGTGGATGATTGTGAGAAATATGATTTTCTAACTAATTCTTGATGAAGAGCGGGAGAGATAAGAAGATCATCAATAACCTATAGTTACACCTCTACAATCACCAATAAACTTAACTTCACCTTTATCTTCTTCTTCTAGTGGCAGTCCTAGTAGTGGTAACCCACCTAGTCCACCAAGAAAGATGAAGAGCCTTAATGACTTGTATGAGGTAACTAATCTTATTGATGATGATGTAACACTATATTATCACCTTGCTACATGTGATCATATAGTGTTTGAAGAAGCAATAAATGATGAAAAGTGGAAAATTGCTATAGATAATGAGATTGCATAAATTCAGAAGAATGATATATGGAAATTGGTTCTTAGACTAAAAGGAAAGAAGCTAATAGGTGTTAAGTGGATCTATAAAGAAAAGAAAAATGTCAAAAAGAAGTGGAGAGGTATCAGGTAAGGTCAGTGGCAAAGACTATAGTCAAAAGCATAGGTTTGACTATGATGAAGTGTTTGCTCAAATTGTTAAATTGGACACCATTCGATTAATCATTACCACAACTGTTCAACATAGATGAAAAATCTATCAATTAGATGTCAAAATAGCTTTTCTAAATGGTTTTCTTGAAGAGGAGGTCCATATTGAGCAACCTCTAAGCTATGAAATGAAGGGAGATGAAGACAAGGTTTTAAAGTTAAACAAAGCCTTCTATGGATTGAAGCAAGCCCCAACAATAAGATATAGTCGCATTCATGGTTATTTCTTAAAGAATGAATTTGTAAAATGCATCCATAAATATGTTATTTATGTAAAGATAAAAAAGAGTGGTGATATTCTTATTTTATACTTATATGTGGATGGCTTGATATTTATAGGAAATAATCCTAAGATGTTTGAAGACGTCAAGCAAGCAATGATTAAGGAGTTTGAGATGATGAATATTAGTCTTATGACATACTACTTAGGGATTAAGATCATGCAAGGAGAAGATACAATCTTTGTGAATCAAGAGAAGTTTGCAAAAGAGATTCTCAAGAAGTTCAAAATGGAGGATTGTGCAAAAGTGAATACTTTAGTTGAGTGTATAGTGAAGATGTCAAAGAATGATGAAGGATAAAAGATTAACTCTACAACATTCAAGAGTCTAATTGAGAGTTTGAGATACTTGACATAAATCCGTCTATATATTCTATGTGGAGTAGGGCTTGTGAACAAGTTTATAGAGACACCAACTATGATACATTTCAAAACTTTGAAGCGAATTCTTCGATATAGAAAAGGTACTATTGATTTTGGCTTGTTCTCTGAATATTCTAATAGTTTGAACTTATGGGTTATATTTATAGTGATTGGGCTGGAGATGTGGATGATAGAAAGAGCATTACAGGTTTTGTCTTATATATGAGAGACACGACATTCATGTGGAGTTTAAAGAAGCAATTTATAGTCATATTATCAACTTGTGAAGCTAAATATATAGCTACTACAACATGTGTTTGTCATTCCATATGGCTAAAAAGACTATTGAAGGAGTTATGAATGCCACAAGAGAAGCCTGTAAAAATTTATGTGGATAACTCATTAGTCATTACCTTAACATAGAATCCAGTGTTTCATGATAGAAGTAAGTACATTGACATAAGATTTCATTACTTACGAGATTGTATTACAAACAAAGAAGTTGAAGTCAAGTATGTAAAGACCCAAGATCAAGTCGTCGATATTTTTCATTTAGCCACTCAAACATGATGTTTTTGCCAAGATGAGAGATATGCTAGGAGTTATATAGAAATCAAGTTTAAGGGGGGATGTTTAAAGTAAACTAAACAGAGGAGCAAGTCTACCGATTAAGAACTAGTCGACCGATTGAATTAAATGAATTGGGTGACTAGTTAAGTCGGTAGAATACATTTACTATTCAGATTAAGATTTTCTCTAAGTAGTTTAATTCCTTATTTATCTAGGATTTGAGGCCTATAAATAGACTTGTAATCATAAGTATAATTCAATATATGTATAGTGGAATATATAAGAGAAAACACTTAATAAGATTGCCTTCCTCTCAAATCTTTTTCTTGTTCTTTAGTTTTTATTATTGTTTTACTATCCATAAACATTTTTTTCTTCCAACAGCTCTAACGTCTCTACCCCTTTATGAAATAATTCACATGTAGCATCTCCAACAATACCACACTTTTAACACATTACTACAAGTAGAAAGATTATTCATTCTAAGGATCATTAGAGGACATGCCTAATCTTAGCAATAAGGGATTTTCATACTCCACACATGTTATTACCATAAGATGATAGACTCACTGGAATGACTAGAGCCCTCTTCACAGCTAACCTATTGCATAAGCATATTGTTAGCACTCTTGAATAAATATACACCATTCTTTATATAATGCCAAACCAAGCAATCATTAGGTTTTCTAGGATAAAGATATAACTATTTAATCTGATTTGTTTTAACATACAATCAATCAGTTGAGAATTCTATATCAAACCATCATCTTCTAAAAGAGCATCAAGTATGGCTTCTACATCCAACACAATAACATGGGACGAAAATTTGAAACTATTTTTTATGTAGTTGGGCTTGCGATAACATGTGATTCTAAGTAGTCAGGTGTAGATTTGCCACAATTAGATGAGGATTTACTTTATACACATTACATGAATGACATAACATATATCTTTATGAACTAGAGGCCCAAGATGAGGTCTGGTTGCACCATATCAACATGATGGCTTAAAAGGACTATAACTTTTTATTCAACTTTTGGCTCCTGCTTAAATTTTTACAGTAGTTTTTAGAGGCTATGTTCCCTAAAATAATCACTACGTCACTACTTGGATATTTTAATATTTAGATATCAAAAATCTCGCATAGACCCTTAATTTTAGCAGTTTTTGTGATTTTCCTTATTATTTATGGATTTCATGTTCTTTCTTTTGTAATTTTGGATTTTTGTTTTTGTTTTTGTTTTCTAACTGAGGTAGGGTTTCTGGCATATTTAAAGCTTTATAAACCTTTAAAGGAGGTAGACTTCATTATTATTATTTTAGAGAGAATAAACCTGTGAATTTAGGGTTCACATCTGTAGTCATTTTCGCTATTAAAACATTATATGTTTTGTTTGTTATTGTCTTTAAACCTCAGAAATTTATAATTTAAATATGCAGATGACTAAGTGGAAACTCTGTAAAACCCCAATAAAAAACTCCACTATGATGAATTGAATAATGAGAGAAATAAAATAGAAATTGTGGTAAATTATAAACCCCTGATCAAATTTTATGATGTTAATAAAATTATTAATAATTTAGAATAAAAAATGAGATAGGTTAGTTAAAATAAAATAAAATGGAATACCATTGAATTATTAGAAAAGAAATTTTAGAGAGAGATTTTTTGCATGGTATTTTAAAAGCGGATTGAGAAAAGGCATTTGGTTGAACGAAAAAGATACTCAAAGTTGGCATAAAGGTGTTTTAGTAAATATGGATAGATTTGCTATATAAATAGCAAAATTGTTACGATGTCGCGGTCGCACAAATTAATTACCCTAACTTAAATAAACAAGATAATATAGAGCAAGCAAAAGGTCGATCCCACGAGGAAGTTTTAGTTCAGATTTTTATGCTATATGATGTGCAATTAGTGGGGGAATTGTGAAGTTATCTATGCTATGCTTTAGTAAACATAAAGAAACAATCAATGCTAAACCAAATAAAACCGAAATTTATCAAGAAAACAAACCTTGGTCACAAGTAAACGTCCACCTACAAAAATCAGAACTGATCATGGAAACGAAATGTCAATTTATACTATAAATATTTATCTTTTCTTACATTGATTAGTTAACAGATTTACTGTATAACTAATCATTACCATCAACAACCACAATGTCAGCACTAGTAATTTAATTCAATGGTAACCTTAAGAAAACATAACTGTTCGCGGTCCATGTTTGATTTGATCGAATGTTCTCCCTAAGATTAATAATGTAGATCCGCCACAATTATTAAACTCAGTTGCTTCATAAGTTTATATACCACAACTCCGGTTTTGATAGCAAACTTAGCAATAGATTGTTCACAATAAGAACTTAGAGTCCATTCTAGCAATTAAAATAAACAATCATAGGAAATAAGCATAGCAAAACAAACATATTCATTCATCGTATAAACTAAAAAGAAAAGGTAAAATAAATCTTACAATTCTTGAAATCCGAAGGTTTCCGCGTCCTTGCAACCAAGAAAAAGAGTTTAGCCTTGCATGTCTATTGAACAACTAATCAAAAAGAAAGAAGAATGCATGATTTCGGGTTTGTGGAGGAAAGAGGTGTTTTTTCTCTCTTGGCTAGCTGTCCCCTCTTTCTTTCTCTTTCTCTTTTTATATCATAGGAAACCCTAATCCCTTTTCTAGAAAATAGTCATTTCCTAAGTTGACAATTTACATTTAAATAACCATTTTTCTAAAAAATGAGAAATAGCCTTGCATAAAATCTTTAAGCTTTGAATTTTGACTTAGAGGAGCTAAATTGCCGAAATAAAGACATGGATGTCGGTTTGGATGCTTTGGAACGTAATTTGAACTTGTTTCCTCATAAAACCTGTCTACTAGCAGAATTCATGTGTCATCTTAGAAAAATCATATCTCTCTCATATGAGTCTGGAATCCAAAAAAATTGAGTTTGCATCAAATAGACTTATGTAGCTCAAGATATTCAAGTTGGAATGACCGAAGGTCAACATTGGCAGAATGCGAGATTTGTCTTTGAAGGCTGCGATTTCCATGCTTTTTTTTTTCTTGCCATATATGTATAGAAAGGTATGGATGTTAGCTTTCTAATTCTACTAGAATCACTTCGTTTTGACCTCTAGAGCTCAAGCTCTGCACAAAACATTGACTGAAAGTCAAATCTGTCAATTATCTCCAATTTACTTCTTTTTGAATCTTTCATCTAAAAGTGCCTTCAAAACATAAAACAAAGAATATTAAGGCATTTTATTTATAAAACATAGGCAAAACACTAGGTAAATGTGGGTAAAATTATCGAATAATATGGTTGCATCAATTATGCAGAAAATACCTATGATGGTTGAATGAGAGAGAGAGAGAGAGTACCTTGAGAGCAGAAACTCAACCGACCATATCTCCGTATTTCACCGTTGGATCAGCTGGGTTTTGGATATATTATGCTCCTCACCACCTCTAACATCAGATCATTGGGATCAGAGGATTTGGTTTTGTGTGAGCGATATAGCCTTTGCAACATTTCAAGAAAAAACCTATTTGCAGGTCAGTCATGGTCGCTGGCAGTTTCCTTCTTTGTCCACTATTGGATCATGATATATTTGGGATATGTTGGTCATATGGATGAGCTCTAACTTAATCAGAACTAATAAAATCCAAATGGTGAAGTTAACCCATCAAATGACCAAACTTCATATCGTTTTTTATATGTTTTCATATTGTTTTGATGTACTATTGTTAAAAATAATTTTTTAAAAATAAAAAAATTTCATTTTGATGCATTTCTAAGCGAAAAGCATTTTGAACCGCCATCACTACCACAATCCAAAACAGGCCCAAAAAAATAAAAAGAAACCCAAAAGCCAACTATTCTCGTATCCGTATGACAACACAACATACAATGACTTGAATATACAACTCAAAGCCCCAACTAAGAACTACCAGGGCAAAAACTCCTGGGTCAAAAAGAATGCCCATGTGGAGAACTAAACCCAAGTGCAATGCAACCTTGTAGATAGGCTATATAAACCTCACAAAAATTGACACCACTGACTTTAAAGGGCTCATTTAAAAGTTAGGGACAAGGTAAAATAATGGTGAATTTCAACTTCCGAAACGAGACGTCGAGAGTGATTTAGGATCAGAGAGACTAGGAATAGGATGAGGTCGAGTCATCATTCCTTTTTAGCATCCTATTTCTCAAATCCCAGTTAACTATGTCAATCACATCACATCTAAGGTCCCAATAATATCCGACTCTATTTACTTATAACTAATAAAATAAAATAAAATAAAACTGGAATAAAAGTCATCTATCAAATAGAAGATTTAAGGGTTAACAATGAGTACAAGGGAACAAAATTGGATGGTTGAAAGTGGCATTCATAGATCCGTTTATTTTTGTGTTTTAAAAATATTTTTGAAAAAAAATTGAATTTTATTTTTATTTTTTTATTTACTTCAAATTAATTTTTTTATATTTTCAGATCGTTTTGATGTGCTGATATCAAAAATAATATTTAAAAAATAAAAAATATTATTTTAATGTATTTCCGAACAAAATATATTTTAAAAAACAACAGCTATCATACTCTAAAATACCCCATAAATAATAAGAAACTTGAGGCAAAATGTTATAAACCTACAAGTGATTGATTAAACACCATTTAAGCCTTCATATCCCCTTTCTTGAAAGCCACAAAACTCTGCTTTGAAAAGTTCTTTTTAATTAAAAAAAGACTCATTTAAATTGATGGGTTTTAGTCCTCCAGAGAAGGAGGATAAAAATGTTTTCGCAATAAAAACTTTAGTTATTTGTTTATGACATAACGTTTTTGCATCAAATTACAAAGTCTTTTTAGTGCTTGTGGCTAAGCCAACGTTTCTACAACAAAAACATAAAAAAAACCCAACTTTTTAAAGAGAACTTTCCTTAAAAAAAAAAACACTTTCTGAATTAAATAATAAAATAATTTATAATTTTCATTCATGATTTCTTTTTTTTTTGATAATTTTGATAAATATAAAAATACTAATAAAATCCATCCCTGAACAACTGACATTTTATCTATCACAGATTCATAATAATAATTAAGTTTTTAATTTTAATATGTATTTGGTTAAAGTTATTATAAAATATATTTTTATGTTAAATAAATAAAAGTTATTTTAGCTACTACAAAAATAAGATTATATAAAATAAATAAAAATTATTTAGCTAATAAAATGATTTTTTCTCTGTAATTAAGTGTAATTAATTTTTATCACGCACTCAAGCATGCTTAATCCCTAATCATCGTCCATCCTCAACCTCAATGCAATCATGAGTGAGTGACCATAGGAAGGAGAAGTGAACCTGCCTTCACTCTAACACAGTCCCAAATTCCCTCTGGGCCGTGGACTCTGCAGTCCACAGAGAGGTTTTTAGCCCACGATTGGAGGCGATGAAGAGGCACTCATTCCCACGGTCACTCCTTCACTGAAAAAACAAGAGCATCATCATCATAAAACAAAAAAACAAACAGATCAATTTCAAAATCAAAACTTTCTCTGCTAATCTCTCTCCCTCCATCTTCCGGAAACTTATCTTCTCGGTCACTATAAGTGTCGTGTTTTTCTTAACTTGGGTATATTTTATCTTCTGCTCTACAATTTGCATTTGATTTCAGTGCAGGTTGGGGTCAGTCTCAGTTTCTAGGGTTTTTTTATTCTATCACACTTAACTGATTAGGGTTTCTGCTGTTAATGCAATGAAGTAATACAAAATATTGGTTTTTATCTGCTTAGGTTAGGGTTTTGCTTACCAGTGTTCCACATTGTTTCTTTTCTCCTGGGTTTTTTTAGATACTTGCTCTTTTTGCTCTTTTAATATTTTAAATTTGATTTTTTTTTGTTTGTTAGTTAAATTATGTTGGATAATGGAATAAAGACATTGCATGATTAATGGGTTTCATTTTTTTTAAGAAAATAAGTGCTTATTGTGACTTAATTATTAGCTCCTTTTCTTGTATTCTTTGGCATCAAATTTACTGCAGGGTGCTTATGCCATTGCTTTATCTTTTGCTTTTTCGTTTCATTGTTGTGCTTAGGTTGTGATATTGCAGAATATTGGCATTAAGTGTGATCCTAATTAGCAGAGTGTTGGTCATATAGTTTCACGAAGATGGCGAATTTACAAATGACGGGTATTCTGGAGAAGGTATTGTTTTTATTTTATTCGGCATTTGAGTTGATCAACTGTGTGGTTGAAGGGCTGGTTTTGCAAATTCTGTGTGATGGTTCATTTGGATCTTTCAGTTGGTGAAAGTTAATTGAATTTATTTTGGGTGTTCTAGCAGTTATATTTTGATTTGTTTGGCTTTTCTTGCAGATGACGGGTAAGGATAAAGATTACAGATACATGGCAACGTCTGATTTGTTGAATGAGTTAAACAAGGAGGGTTTTAAAGCCGATGCTGATTTGGAGATAAAGTTATCAAATATTGTTCTACAGCAACTCGATGATGTAGCTGGTGATGTTTCTGGATTGGCTGTGAAGTGGTATAGCTCTCTCTGCAATTGCTATAAACATCATGACATTTGTGTATTTTGTGTTGGCTGAATTAATCCAAAAATATTTAGATAGATATATTTCACTCCTATCATTATATTTCCACATGTTAAGACTTTGGTCCTTGTGTATTGTATAATCTCTAGTGTTTAGACTAGACATGATAGTGCATACTCTTTGCTAATTAATGTATGTGTACTTTAGCATTTGAAATATGTGACAATATTGATTTAGCATTTAAGAGTTGCTATTTAAAATTTCCAACTTGGACAAAATTATGGGGTCTTGTGTCAATAGTGTTGGAAAGTCACCTTGGGAACCTCTTTTCCTGTTTCTGTGTTTTGATTGGAGTCTTGCTTTCTCTTCATTTATGCAACATGGACACTGTAACTTCTGAGTAACTCAACTTGTCATGGTTGTTGTCATGTGGATGCCCGATATGCGATGTTTATTTAAGTATGAACAGCAAGAGGGAAAAGAAGATGAAAGAGATGCCAAGTAACAGTGTTGCTGCAAGCTTGATTTTTATGTTTTTCATTAATGTGCTGTTGCAGTCTTGCTCCATTGGTGAAGAAGGTCAGCGAGGCTCGAGTTGTGGAGATGACTAATAAACTATGTGAAAAATTGCTACATGGTAAAGATCAGCATCGTGACATTGCAAGCATTGCTTTGAAGACTATTGTATCTGAAGTCACAGCAATATCTCTGGCTCAATCTATTCTTGTCACTCTATCTCCACAGTTGATAAAAGGAATAACAAGTCCTGTAAGTTCTAAGTACCATGTGTCAAGGTCTCGTCATTTGGAAGTTTCATCTCCTCTTCTCAATAACTTATTTTTACATTCTTTTCTGTCACAGGGATTGAACACGGAGATAAAATGTGAATGTCTTGATATTTTGTGTGATGTTCTTCATAAATTTGGAAATTTGATGGCAGATGATCATGAGGTGCTTTTAAATGCGCTTTTGTCCCAACTGAATTCCAATCAAGCCACCATTAGAAAGAAGACTGTTTCATGCATTGGTAAGACTGAGTAGATATTTGTTATGATCTCCCTTGTGATACCATTGTTTTGATTTAATTGTAGATACACTTGATTCACTCTTGGGCGAAACAAAAAGGTTTATGCTCTGGATTTTGAACCAAAATATCAAAACAGTTGGAAATTTGGCTAGTTCCCAACTATTATGCATGGCCACACTTAAATGTACTTGAGAAGGGTTTTTTTTTTTCCAATGCTAATCTTCATTTTGATAAGTTGTTTTACTTGAAATTAAGGTGATAGATTCCTTCAAACCTGCTATCTTTATGATTTTTCCTTATTTTTTGCTAATTCACAACTTTGATAAATTTAATTTCATAACTATCCACCCAATAGATTGTTGATCTGGCTTTAAATTATCCTTTGGTCTTCAGCATCTCTTGCTTCAAGCTTGTCGGATGATTTATTGGGGAAGGCAACAGTTGAGGTAGTTCGGAAATTGAGAAGTAAGGGTGCAAAACCTGAGATGATCCGAACAAACATTCAAATGATTGGTTCTTTAAGGTAAAGCTATACTGTATGTGGTTATCATATAGTGCTTTCACTTTCCTGCGCTCACTTTTAAAGAAGATTGCGATAAATAAGGAGAAAAAGTTAAACTTTGTACTGATGACGGTAAACAATTGGCACTACAATGTGTGAGCCAGTCTAATAACGAGATTTGTACTCTGAATGTGTGGATTCTGGCATGCTCATATCCATGTGTAGAATTGGATCTTTGGATGTAGCAAAGGTTTCTTTGGTCAGCTTAGATTACACCTGATCCACTATTACTCATCCTAACAAGCTAAAACTTTTCTATCCTTACAAATTGTGTGATGTTTTGGTGTTTAAGCCGTGCTGTGGGATATCGATTTGGACCCCATCTTGGAGACACTGTGCCAGTGCTAATTAATTACTGCACAAGTGCATCAGAGAATGATGAGGAGCTTCGTGAATATAGCTTGCAGGTGTTGTATATATCCCCATCCTTTCTGTTACTTTTATGGTTCTAATCATGTGCTTGTCTTTTGATCATGACTTCTGGTTGTATCCTCTAAATTTTGGCTGCAGGCTTTAGAAAGTTTTCTCCTTAGATGCCCCAGAGACATTTATTCTTACTGTCATGAAATTCTTCATCTTACTCTGGAGTACCTAAGTTATGATCCGAACTTCACTGATAACATGGAAGAAGATACTGATGATGAGAGTCTTGAGGAGGAGGAGGAGGAGTATGTTTTAAAAAATGCATATCTGTAGCTCATATCAATATACTTCTTGAACTTGTTATTTATCTTGTCAATCCCTTTGCTGTTCTGTAGTGAGAGTGCAAATGAATATACCGATGATGAAGATGCCAGCTGGAAAGTTCGAAGGGCAGCTGCTAAATGCTTAGCGGCATTGATTGTTTCTCGTCCTGAGGTGCTTGCAAATCTATATGAGGAGGTATGCTGCAATAATTTGGGCACATGTAAAGTGATTTCTTAATATGGTCCAGTTTGAGCCTGCTTGAAGTTATGGTTGGCTGGTTTATGTTTGAATTTGGATTCAAGCTTTTAGGTGGGTGACATGAATGATGTTTTTTTTCAATTTTTGACATGTGATATACTCTGCTTTTGTTTGTTGAAGAAAATGGTTTATAACTTCTTCATTCAATCTTGCCTTTCTAAACATCATCGTATTAAACATCCATTTTTCTTTTGTGCAGGCCTGTCCTAAGTTGATTGATAGATTTAAAGAAAGGGAAGAAAATGTCAAGGTAAGCCTTGATCTTTCAATTGCAGAAATTTAGGTACTGCATTTGAGTGCTCATCTGATTTTGTTGCGATGCAGATGGATGTGTTCAATACATTCATTGAGCTACTACGTCAAACTGGAAATGTTACAAAAGGGCAGATTGACATGGATGAATCAAGGCAAGTTTCTGTATCTGTGAAAAAATTAACTTGTGTTAACATTATCCGTTTGAATTTCACCTGCTAAATGTTTTAGTATTTTCTTTCATTGTATATTTTCTTTTTGTCTACCTTGTGTTTCTCTTCTCTTATTTGAGTAACGTCTTGGTTTTGAAACATTTTTAGAACAGAGACATTGCTTTTAAATCAACTTTAAGAGTGTCATTGACATTAATGGGTATACTGATAACCAGAGCCCTACTCTGTCACTATTACTTGAGACTGGTTTGTCAAAGCTAGTTCCTTCGATGCTGAGATTCTTTATCTAGCTTTCTTTTTCTTAAGCCTAATAAATGGTGTTACCCTGCATCATCCAAAAGGGACAAAATCACAGTTCCTGAAAATGGTAAATCACTGTGCAAAACAAGTTGTCAAGTGTTAACATGATTTCTTTGGCCTGCATGATGGGCATGCTTTGGATTTAGATGATAAAATAGGGTTCACAAAATTGCTGTGTCTGCAATTGGTTTATTGCTTCAGGAGTGTGGTCTCCCAGTGAATTGATTTTGCAAGTGTAACTGTTATGCAGCCCAAGATGGTTACTGAAGCAAGAAGTGCCAAAGATTGTCAAATCTATAAACAGGCAATTGCGTGAGAAATCTATCAAGACCAAGGTAACCGCTGATATGTGTCGAGGATTAAGAGTTGCATGCTCAAAAAACTGCATGTGATCTCATAGATAAATCATGCCACACCTTACAAAATACAAATGAAATGCATTACCTTTGTCTGCCTACAGGTTGGTGCATTTTCAGTTTTGAAAGAACTTGTGGTTGTCTTGCCAGACTGCCTTGCAGAACACATTGGGTCACTAATTCCAGGAATTGAGAAGGCATTAAATGTATGTGAATTTTGCCTCAAGTCAGATGTGTCATTGGTGCTTAATTTTCTGCATTACACTGTTCATCCTTAATTGATGCAAATTTTCCTGTGCAATATTTCTCAGGACAAATCTTCGACCTCAAATTTGAAGATTGAGGCTCTTATATTTACAAGATTGGTATTGGCTTCACATTCACCCTCTGTTTTCCACCTTTATATCAAGGTAATCAGTGGTTTTATTCTGGAATCGATACCTCTTATTGTACTGTTCTTAATAGTGAAGCATTCTTTAGTTCATATTTAATTTTTTTTCTTGCATTTTCTCTCATGCAATGCTCTATTGGCCATAAATTTAAAATGTCAAAAGAAAATATGTTAAGCCATTCTTTTTGTCTTTTGAATTATGCTTTATTGCTTGAGGATATATGATTTTTTGTTAAGTGGTTAAGCTCTGGAAAACCTTTGTTGGCAATGCTACGTTGTGAAGATCTTTTCTTTCTTCTTTTAATAGGATTCATTGGGTAATGGTTGCCCCCCCTGAAAATGACAACATGATTAGGATTGATGTAATAATTCATCATCTTCAAGATGGGTTTTAATTATTGAGGAAATTGAGGTTTTTCATTTTTTCCATTTTTTTATCCAAAAAAAAAAAATGTATTGTCATGCAATTTCCTTGATCCCTTATTTATTACTGCCCCTTGGTCTGCGTTGTGAATGCATGTACAATTTTTTTATACATTACTGTTTGTACTCCTTTGAACTGGTAACTTATTTCCTGTGTCGTGATTATTTTCAATTATGAATGGAACAGCAGTCATGACTCCTGAGCAGTAATACATATACTGGGATTTACACTGCTTGTTATTGCAGGCCCTTTCTAGTCCTGTTTTGTCTGCTGTTGGTGAGAGATACTACAAGGTCACAGCAGAGGCATTAAGAGTCTGTGGGGAACTTGTTCGCGTTGTCCGTCCCAATATCCAGGTTAGATTGTTTATATACTCTGTTGTCTTTCAAGATTTTGTTAGACCATTTCTGATAATTTAATTGGTGTTCTGATGTAGGGCTTTGGTTTTGACTTCAGACCTTATGTCCATCCAATATATAATGCCATAATGTCACGTTTGACCAACCAAGATCAAGACCAGGTCTGTAGAGTAACTAGAGTTGATTCTATAGTTTTTCTCATGCTGAAAATCATTTTATCTTTTCTGAAATTTTTTTCTAATGCGGCATATTTCTTCTATCCAGGAGGTCAAGGAGTGTGCCATTTCTTGCATGGGGCTTGTCATTTCAACATTTGGCGATAACCTCAAAGCAGAATTACCTGTGTGTCTCCCTGTACTTGTTGATCGTATGGGGAATGAGATAACACGGCTTACTGCTGTGAAGGTCAGTGTTATGTAAATTGCTATATGGATGTTAATATTCCTTGGGTTGTTTTTGCACCAATTATGTGTTGTGGTGACAATTTAGTTAGGCTTTCTCATCTGAAGTTATAATGTATTTCCTTGATCACTATGATGCATGAGTATGCAAGCCATTTTGAATTTCTGAATCCAGGCTTTTGCTGTAATTGCTGCTTCTCCTCTTCTGATTGATCTGTCATGTGTCCTGGAGAATGTAATTGCAGAGCTGACTGCATTCCTACGCAAGGTATGAAAGTTGGTTTACTTCAGAATATGCGTACTAATTTGTTGGATTATGATTTGTAGATAGGCTAATGTGCATTTGAGTGTTGTGTATAAATTCTGAATTCTGCTTTGTTGTTTGGGAACATAGGCTAATCGGGCTTTAAGGCAGGCAACTTTGGGGACACTGAATTCTCTAATTGTAGCTTATGGTGATCAAATTGGTTCATCTGCTTATGAAGTTATTATCGTGGAACTTTCAACTCTGATTAGGTTTTCCACGCCTTTTGATGTTATGCTTTTGAGTGAGGAATGGTTGTTGGCTGTGATTACATCTGAAAATGCTAATTCTCTTGTTTTTCCATTGTCTCAGTGATTCAGATTTGCACATGGCAGCTCTTGCCCTGGAACTTTGCTGCACCTTGATGGCTGACAGGAAATCGAGCCCAAATGTTGGTTTGGCTGTTAGAAATAAAGTTCTTCCTCAAGCACTAACATTAATTAACAGCCCATTGCTACAGGGTCAAGCCCTTTTGGTAACACTCTCTTCCAATACCAAACATTACTTGTGGTCCAGATCAATGCTTGGTTTTAAATTTTTCCTGCTTGATATTGCAGGCTTTACGAAACTTTTTTGCTGCTTTAGTCTACTCTGCAAATACAAGTTTTGACACTTTACTGGACTCGCTTCTTTCACGTGCTAAGCCATCTCCACAGTCAGGAGGTGTTGCAAAACAGGCTTTGCATTCAATAGCCCAATGCGTGGCTGTTCTCTGCCTTGCCGCAGGTGACAAAAAATGTTCATCTACTGTGGACATGCTTACTGATATTCTCAAAGATGACAGTAGTACCAATTCAGTAAGTTTGCCACACAAGTACAATTTTGTAACAAGAATGCTCTTTGCATTGATGATACCCTTTTCCATGGCAATAGTTGAATTGTGCATTTCACAACTGTTATTTTCTTTTTTAGGCGAAGCAGCACCTTGCACTATTATGCCTGGGAGAAATTGGGAGAAGGAAAGATCTAAGCATGCATGCAAATATAGAAACCATTATTATTGAGTCCTTCCAATCCTCTTTTGAAGAAATAAAGTCTGCTGCTTCTTATGCTCTTGGTAATATTGCCGTTGGTAATCTTTCCAAGTACCTACCCTTTATCTTGGACCAGATTGATAATCAACAGAAGAAACAATATCTCCTGCTTCATTCTTTGAAGGAGGTTTGTTTTTTATTCTTAAATCTACTTCAAACTGAAGGTTATTTTTAAAATATATCCGTCTCCTCTAACCTCCTGAGTATGCAGGTTATAGTAAGACAATCAGTAGATAAAGCAGAGTTCCAGGATTCCAGTGTTGAGAAGATACTTAAATTACTATTTAATCACTGTGAAAGTGATGAAGAGGGTGTTCGGAATGTTGTAGCTGAGTGCCTTGGTAAAATTGCACTTATTGAACCTGCAAAGCTCGTTCCTGCGCTTAAGGTTTCTAATCATCAAATCAAATGGCATTCAGAGTTTCATTTAAGTTTGTTCTTAGTTTTTGTGGCTCCAAAGGCTTGTGTTTTACTTTAAATTCTAAATTCCTTATAGGTGAGAACAACGAGCCCAGCTGCCTTCACCAGAGCAACAGTGGTAATTGCTGTAAAATACTCAATAGTTGAGCGGCTAGAGAAGATTGACGAGATTATATACCCAGAAATCTCATCGTTTCTTATGCTTATCAAAGATCATGACCGGGTAAGTTGCAGATATATATTTGCTCTAATGAATAAACAGTGTTTGCTTGTGGTGGCCTGCTTGGTTTTTGAACCTGATGGTTATTCTTAAATATGACATGCAGCATGTTAGGCGTGCAGCTGTCTTGGCCTTGAGCACATTCGCTCACAATAAGCCTAACCTTATCAAGGGACTCCTTCCTGAATTGTTGCCACTTCTCTATGATCAAACAATTGTTAAGGTAATTGAAAAGTTGGCCTTTTCTGAGCTAATGATGCAACTTCCATATGCTGCTTATCTAAATACAGTGTAAGTAGGGGATTATTGCTTGAACTTTTTAACCTGTCCTGTCTTTTACAATGTTAGCTCTTTATCCCATTGATTTATATATGCTTTAGCATAGTGCTGAGAACTCATGCACTGCTTATGATTTCAGTGCTCTGGTAATCTTATAATTCTTATTTGTTTTTAATCTTTTTCTTCTAATTTATATATTGCACTGCTGAGGGTTTGTATCAGTTAGTCTTTGTATTGAACATTTGAATTAGTTATTTGAATCCATCTCTATAATGTCCATGCTGGCAGCATATGTGTGAGCCGAATCATTGTTTTACTTGAAAGAAAGGCATTTTGCATTCAGCCTAGGATTATACATACTAGGTTGCGTGATAAATATTGACTCCATTGTACTTTCATATAATAGTAGATTGAGATGAACTGGTAACAAGGACATATATTCTCTTGTAACTCCATTGTACTTCCATAGGATGATTGATTGAGATGAACCTTGATCAGCTAAATGGCATATATTCTCTAGTCCTAGAAATATTGATTTTAGGTGTGCTTAGTTATTCAAGTTACTATAAATATATTTTAAGGAGCTTAAACATGCTGCATCATAACTGCAAGATAATGCTTGTTAAAAAAAAGATTTGGTTGTTTGATTCCTAACAGCTTAAGCTATTATAATAATATGATGATTATATTAATGATGAATGAAAGATAACCAAAAACATAAAAAAGCATAAGTGAATAAAAGCTTGAGGCAATATATATGTTGCTATCTATGAGAAACAACAAATAGGTGGATGCAAAAGTCAATTGACCTTTCAGGATGAAAGGATTCTCTGTTGCTAGGGCAGGTTATGCTGTTCTATCCATTTCTCCAATTATAGAAGGCTTGAACTGATGGAATTGTCCTGGAAGTCATTTTTTGTGCTTTTGTGCAGAATGATTGACAACTGGGCTTTATAATTAAATGGATTGTATCAAAAAATTGTTAATGCATTTCCATCGTTATCCTTTGTGTTCCCTGTTTCTTGCCTTTTATACTTTGTTTTGTGGATGCCTGGCTGTTTTCTTTACTTTAGTAACAACAATTGAGCTGCGCTGTAACCCCCCAGCTACAACAATTGAGTTTTTTGTGAGTTATGCAACCGAGTTTTAAAATAATGGCGGCTATGTGAGACTTTCAAGGGCCCATTATATTGCATCCTACTTTTCTTATGAGGTGTAGCATTTTGAACGTGTTGCTGCTGTAACAGCTGTTATATCACATGCTATGATGTGGCTGTTGCATCGCATAACAATGTAGCTGTTAGACTTAAAAATGTCATTAGCTCATATGATTTTGCAACACGTTGAAATCTCATAGTTTGTGCTGTGTACATTGAAGACTAGTATTGCAATTTTATAGTCTTACATTATTAGATTTTTCAATATGCAAAATTATTTAGGTTTCTAACAATTTGCATATGATTGTAACTGCTATTTAAAAAACATAATGTTTCTGTTATTTGGGTTTCTCTATTAGATGTTGAAGTTATATTCTCCAATGTTTATGTTATTTTGTCTTCCTGTTGGTCTTGCTTGCATTTTTGTACAGTATCACCCATATTATATCCTTGCAGGATTTTCTGATTTTAAATCTTGCTTACTGCAGCAAGAATTGATACGAACTGTAGATCTTGGGCCTTTCAAGCATATTGTGGATGATGGCCTTGAGTTGAGGAAAGCAGCCTTTGAATGTGTAGACACATTGCTGGATGGTTGTCTTGATCAAGTGAACCCTTCATCTTTCATTGTTCCTTACCTCAAATCAGGCCTGGATGGTCGTATTCAATATCCTTCTCACCAAGCGCAATTATTGTTTAGTTATTTAATTTTGTGACTCATTCAGTTTGGTTTTATGCATGAAAGTGATGTCGAGGGATGCAACCTAGCAAAAAGAAATCTAGGAATTATATTAATTTATTTCTTAAATTCTAATATCTTTTTACCTTTTTTTCTCCATAAAATCTATTTTTATAGGATTCTATCTATCTTAGCCATCTTAATTCTTTTCTGGATTATAATTTGTCTATAACTAATAATGTTAATCAGGAGTTTTCAATTTTTATGATTTCTTTTTCCTATATTCATTTGTTTTTTTAGAAAAACTAATCTTTTTCAGAATTAAGAGACAAATGAATTTAGTACTAAATCTCTCTCTTTAGCTGCATCATTGGATGACAACATTGCAAACATGTTTTGGGTTTTTTCTAACCAGGAAAAGAAACATTCAGTTTGCAACATCCATTTGCATCATAACTAAGGATAAAATCCATATATGAAATTTCTTTTTCAAAAATACTACTTTTGAGAAGAATACTACACCTTCATTTCTTTATTTTTCTAACTATCCTGCAATAGGATTGTTTCTTTGGTTGTTCTTCATTATGATGGCTAGATTAATTTCAAATCATTATTCAATAATCAATAGCTAGATCTAGTTAGCTAATGGCATCTATGAAGATTGGAGTAAAAAATGATTGTTATTGTTGATGTTATCAACTGTTGGCTGACTTGTCTATTTTGGATGTTCCAGATCATTACGATGTTAAAATGCCTTGTCATCTTATCCTCTCAAAATTGGCCGATAAGTGTCCATCTGCTGTATTGGCAGGTCAGTGAGTTAATCATCCAACTTTAGTCTGCTGGGTTTCTTTGTGCTACAGATTTTCTGATCTCTTTATTCGGCACTTCAGTGCTGGACTCATTGGTGGAGCCCCTCCAAAAAACTGTCAATTTTAAGCCTAAGCTAGATGCTGTGAAGCAAGAAGTGGATCGCAATGAAGACATGATTCGCAGTGCTCTTCGAGCAATCGCATCCTTGAATCGAACAAGGTTTATAAATTTTATACTGAATAAATTTCAGGTTTTTATTTCTGGCATAATAATGGGAACACAAAATGAGCTGAATGACATACCGTCTTTTGTTGGTTCATGATCACTGTTTTTTTACTTTTCAGCGGAGGAGATTGCAGCCTTAAATTCAAAAACCTTATGAGTGAAATTTCAAAATCTCAAACCCTTTGGGACAAGTATTATTCCATCCGAAATGAGTGAACATGTTGATTCCTTGCTATCCAGTGGTTTGTATTGAAGCTCACGCTGGGGGATGAGAAAATGTTTGATGCCTGCAGTCCAAGCTCTTCTGGGGTTAAATGAAAATGACGAAGTTATAGGTGAGTTGGATGTATAATGGAGGTCACAAATCCGAGGTTTTGTAGAATATTGGTCGAGTCACATTTTCGAGACCCCAGCATACAAAAAAGAAGAAGAAAAACTGTAATGGTTTTTTTTAATGTATAGGGTGTCAAATTAGTTCTTCCCTCGTCTTTAAAATTAGCCCAACGTTGAGGGTCAAAAATGAATGAAAATGTTGTCTTTTCCCATTTGAAGCCATTGAGGGGGTGCACAAGTAGTTGTACTTGGTAAGTGATATGGTTGATAGAATCTGGATTAAATCTTTGAAATGGAGGCTCGACCCTTTTTGCCTCGCTAATCTTTGCTTGAGGTAAAAAAAGGAACTTTTTTTATTAGTGTTTATGTGTTTTTTCATTAGGGACAGAAGGGTTATTTCATTAAACATTCAATTAAGTATAAAGCTAAAATATGTGAGGGCTTTCCCTGTAGCTATTTTCAATGTTATGAATTGAAATGGTTGATTTTTACACAATTTAATTTGTTTCTCAAACTTTTTTTCTTGGCATAAATGAGTTTTTTTTAGTCTAAATTTACATCTAATTGGGGTTTAATTAAAAGTTAGAGGATCAAAATGAAAATGAAGAGTAACATAGATGATGGTTTTGAATTTTATATAAAAAATTTATTTTAGTTATAACACTTAATTTTTTTAATAACAATAATCTACAAAAATTTTAGTATTTTTTGTTATATTTCTATTTATATTTTTCATATCTCATCTGGATCTCAATCCATATTAATAATATTTATAAAGTGAACTTCCATCTAAAACTTTTTTTAAATACGCTTTGGTATAAATTTATAGAACAATTTTGGGAGATAAAAATTATAGCATGATAAAATGAAAATAAAAAAAATGAATATAATAAGATGAAAATAGAATTAAGAAGATATAAGAAAAAGGGTTTATAGCTAAATTTATGTATTGGTCTAAAACTAGAAACGTCTAGCTGTTTTAAGAAACGGCTAGACTGATTTTAATAAAATGGTCTAATTATTTTTTAGCATTTTCAAGAAACGAATAGATCAATTTAAATAAAATGGAAAAATTATTTTTCAAAACGGTCAGACTGTTTTTGCTACTATCCTTGTTAAAATCTGATGGTGCAACCAAGAAAGGAAAATAATGTTATCTTCTTTTTCCTTCCTTTCACCTTTAAAAGGGTTAGGAGGAGTGATAAATAGGAGTGAAGAGAGAGAAAAAAACACTTCCACACTACAAATTAAGAAAGATCAAAGAGAGGGAAGATTGTGTTAGGGAGAGGAGAATGTGAAGAAAAAAGAGGAAAAGGGGGAGGAACGTGGCAAATTTTGAACGGTTAGGATTCGAAGACTGGATTATCGTTCGGTAAGGAGTTCTAAACTTAATGGATAACAATTAAGGTGGAATTAATGAAATTAATGCTAGGGTTTATGGTGGAAATTTGAGGAAAATGTAAATTGACTATAAATTGAACAAATTGGATTAGATTAGGTTGCGTTGGATGTGAAATTAGGTAGAAATGATGAAAAAAAATCATGAGGTCCTTAAAGGTCCAATGGCCAACTGATAAAGGACCAAATTATATGAAATAGATTTGTATATAGTTAAGTGAAATTGTATTGAACTAATATATAATTGTATGAGAAAAGTGATTTTGAAAGAATTTAGGAAGGATTTGTGCTTCGAAATGTAAAGAAATATCAGGTAATATTGGACTTTTCATGTAAGAGAGAATTGATTAAAAGTGTCAAGAATGAATTATGATAAAAGAAAAGGTGGTAATGGCAGACAAAGAAAAATACCACAATCATGATGATGATTGTGGTATATAAAACATAGTCTAATTGTGAATGTCGTTAATTCATATGTCTTCCATGAAGTGGTTTTGATTATTTTAGATATAAGGTAAGTGAGATTGATGAAGGTTGAAATTTTATATATATATATATATTTTTTTTTTTGAATAATGAGAAGATGAATGGAATATTTTGTTGTTTGTGTAATTTATAGACAAACATTTGAGAGGTGTCAAGGTGAGAATAGTATTGGACAGTTTTGCCGAGTTGCGATACCAATTAAATTGGATGTGTTAAAGGCTGAATTAAGTCTTCCCTCCTTTAGTCTAAATGTAGTTTGGCCATCGGAGAAGATAAGTTACAATCGAAACTATATTTTTATGATTATAATTATGATGTAAATGAGAGACAGTATCCTTGAATGAATAGTCTAAATTGACTGGGATTTGTTAGTTTTTACCTTGTTTCAAAAGTTGTTTTGATGTGAGACTTAATATGGTAGATAATATAAGAAATAAATTTGAATGTGTGTGTGTGTGGAATGAGCATGTCATGAAAAAATAATGTGGAATACCTCTTGATACACGAGAGGCCATGGGAGCTATGCAGCAACAGATAGGTACTACTCGAGCTCCACAGCAAGTAGGTATCATACACCTTAACATTTTCTTACTTTAACATTTTCTTACTTAGTTTATCAAAATAGTTTATTGAAAATATAATACTATGTTGTGTTAAAATTGTGGCTAAGGGTGAAGGAATTAGTTTCCTATTAATGAGACTAATGCCCAATATAGGCAAAGGAATTAGTTTCTTAATATTGAGACTAATGCCCAGTAATGGGCAATGAATTTGGATTCCTGAAAGAGGGAATAATGGTCGATGAATTTGGATTCCTGAAATAGAGAATAATGTCCGATATGGGCGATAAATTTAGATTCCTGAAAGCAAAAATAACATCTGGACATGGGCAAATGAAAGAGTTACCTTGTGTTTGGTATTAACTTGAAAGATTAGGTTTTAGAAAACTAATATTTGGTAAGGGGAATAAGTTGATGATTAACATGCAATTTTGATGTAGTGAACGAATATTATAGTATGATGAATGAATTCTATTGACTATTAATAAGAAATTATTGATAATGTTGAGTTTACAATCTAAATATAGTGTTATGACTGTTATGTTTGTTTGATAATCTACATGTTGTAAAATTAATTATTATTTATAAATTAATTTTAGGTACCTCACAGCCAATAACTGAATGACGGATAATTAAGATGTTTTTTTTATATATAATTTTGAATGAACTTGTAATAAATGCTCTTTTCTTACTATAATGGGTTGGGTAATTAAATGTTAATTATCTTGAAGATTATGTAATTTGAATTTGATATCTTACGTGAACTCATGATATCTCATTAGTTTCTTTATTATGTCACAAACATTAGTATTGTGATTATGTTTCACTAATTTTAGATAATTTAAGTATTTCTGTGTGTGTGTGTGTGTGATGGATGGATGGAATGTTATGATTTTGTGATGTGATGTTTCCAGGATGATTGGATAATAAATGATATGTGAAATGGTTGAGTATTGAAGTATAACAGGTTTCTAGTCGATAACTTGAAACCTCTTGGTACAAAGGAGACTTTGTTGAAATTGTAGCAGGTTTTCTAATTTAAGATTTCTTATAATAATAATAATTTCACCCTAAAAATTGTAATATTCATAAGATACCAAGTTGTGATTGCATGTGATTATGGAGGATTTTACACATTATATCACCGAAGTTCTCAGGAATATGCTCACAAATAATTATGCAATATAAGGAAAATAAAAACTAAATCATATGCATATTAACTCATAAAAATATCATCATAGAGAGATTCTTGTATCCATGCATCAAAATTTAAAAATTTAGTATTGTTATTACAAAATTAAGTGAAAATACATTCAATCATAAATTTAGGCATATTATACCTAATCTATGATCACAAAAGTAAAATAGGATAAGGACTACTCCTGATGCAAATGAGATGACCCTGAAAAGTACAAGTCATTATGAGTAATGAAATAACTATTACATTGGAAAATATCACTATGTCCTTTTTTCTTGTTTCCACCCGACACTTTAAGAGCAATTTACCAAGAGTATGCTAATGTCAAGTTACTAGTATCATCTACTATCTTTCCTTATATAACTAACTCATATTTTATAAATATGTCAATATCAAGACGTCCTCTTGATATCATTAGTTTTCCCTAATTCTCGTGAGTAGCTAATCAAATACATTTTCTTCTCTCAAATCCATAGGGGGGTTATGATGATGTTAATAAATCTCATTAGCATCATTAGTCTTCCCAACCCTTGATCAACTAATCAGAATCACAGTAATGTTAACATCAATGAAATCCATCAATATCATTAGTTATCTAAACTCGGAGACGTTAATCAAGTCCTTTCAAATACTTTAATTTATCCATCGAAATGATGGTGTCAAGAATCCCTTGACATCATTAACCTCTATTTCTAAGAGTAGTTAATCAAGTTTCATGTAATGCTGATATCTGTTGCTACCCAATTTTTGACCCATGTTTTGATAATTTTTCAGAAAAAACCAAAAATAGCAAAAAAACAATGAAAACCCAAAAAATGCATTTTTGATATATTTGCATCGTTTTTAGCATTTTCAACGTCATCTCAAAAGAATTTAAATTTTTAAAGGTATTTGAAACGCGTTCAACTTTTAACGCGTAAATT
>Ga0307515_10004804_pt1 | contig 27670 bp, 34 predicted proteins | sample 17_EM_MG_FD_194513 | JGI IMG/M metagenome (GOLD analysis project Ga0307515, IMG submission 194513) | Populus trichocarpa ectomycorrhiza microbial communities from riparian zone in the Pacific Northwest, United States - 17_EM | ecosystem: Host-associated > Plants > Roots > Unclassified | place... | reverse complement strand
CCTTCCTCGCCACCCAAAACACACTCTCGTCTTTGTCATTGACGCACTCGACGAATGTGGTGACTATAAAGATCGTCCAATCCTCTTGAAGGTTCTAAAAGATGCGGCTAGACATGCTCCATGGCTTAAAATCATTGTCACCAGTCGACCGGAAGACGAAATTCAGAATTTTTTTCATCGGCTCCCCCGATCGTCATATTCACCCTATGATTTGTCCATGGATCAGGAAGCTGGAGCCGATTTGGAAACCTTCGCCCGAAGCCAATTCGATTCAGTGGCCAAATTGTGGTGTCTGCCCACCCCTTGGCCAGGACAGCCGCTCTTTGACGGAGTTATCTCTCGGGCGAACGGCCTTTTCATCTTCATCAAGACTCTTGTTCTTGCCCTTGAGCAATGTGAAGACCCCGAGGACGCTTTGAAGGCAGCCTTGCAGGACGTAGCTGGTACAAGCTTGAAACCTCTATACAGCCTTTACTCCAGTATCTTGAAGTCACGAAGGGTGCCAAGCAATGCCGACTTTCGGCAGGTGATTGGAGTGCTTCTTACAGTCGCTCCGTATCGCACACTGTGTGAAGAATCGATTGCAGAACTGGCAGGAGTGAGGCCCTATCTGGTCAAAAAATGGGTGAATGATCTCAGCTCCCTGTTATATCGGGACGAAGCGGCCAGTGGAGGGGTTCGTGTCCGCCATTTGTCGATTTCGGATTTCTTTTTCAGCGATCACTGCGCCTATCAGGTAAACCTCGAAGACGCGAACATTCAGCTGGGAATTTCTTGCCTCAAAACGATGGTGGAACAGCTCCGTTTCAATATCTGCAAGCTCGACGATTCCCGGCTTGCTAATGCAGACATCAAAGATATCCCATCCCGAATAAAAGAGCATATCTCCGACGCTTTGCAATATAGCTCTCTCTATTGGTCAAATCATCTTTGCTTTACTCCCGACAATGGAGATCTTCGCGTGTGGAAAGGTTGAAAGAATTCTTCGAAGAGTTTTATGCGCTATTCTGGGTTGAAGTATTGAGTATTATGGGGATGGTCCCAATTGGCGCTCCAAGCCTGCGGCGAGTGATCTCTTGGGCCAATGTGAGTTCGGCTCCATATTTCCATCTGCGAAAATGATTTTAACTGGATGTAGAATCCCGGTTCAAATGTTGTTCAAAGAATCCAGGATGTTTGTCGTTTCATCATCACCTTCCACCACCCTATCTCTATCAGCACTCCGCACATCTATATTTCAACGGGACCCTTCCTACCTTCACAGTCACCTCTATCGAGCATCTTCAACAAATGGTTTACTAAAACCATCAAGTTGCAAAGGGGGAAATTGTTGACATGGCCAGCGCCACCATTGCAATGGATTGGACACACCCAGGCTATTGCTTCCATCAGCTGTTCCCCAAATGGGTACCACATTGTGACCGGATCCAGTGACAAGACGTTACGCATTTGGGATGCCGAGACTGGTGCTACAGTCGGCAACCCACTGAATGGTCACACCCACCGTGTGGAATCCGTTGCTTACTCTCCTGATGGGCGTCACATCATCTCTGGATCCCATGATATGTCCATTCGGATCTGGGATGCTGAGACTGGTGCCCCAGTTGGCAGGCCTCTAGAGGGGCACACAGATTGGGTGTGGACTGTTGCTTACTCTCCAAATGGGCAGCACATCATCTCCGGATCTAGCGATAACACCATTCGAATCTGGGATGCTGAAACTGGGGCAGCAATTGGCGCACCTCTGGAGGGGCACACTGCATCTGTGCGGTCCATTGCGTACTCTCCCAATGGGCAACATATCATATCGGGATCCGCTGACAAGACCATTCGAATCTGGGAGGCTGACACTGGTGCTGCAGTTGGCTATCCTCTGGAGGGGCACACTGACGAAGTGTCGTGTGTAGCTTATTCTCCTGATGGACAGCACATCATCTCTGGGTCTGATGACAGGACCATTCGGATCTGGGATGCTGATACCGGTGCCGGAGTTGGCAAGCCTCTGGAGGGGCATACAGATTTGGTGTGGAGTATTGCGTACTCTCCAAATGGACAGCACATCATCTCCGGATCTAGCGATAAGACCATTAGAATCTGGGATGCTGAAACTGGCACAGCAATTGGCACACCTCTACAGGGACACACCTGGGATGTGTACTCTGTCGCTTATTCTACCAATGGGGAACACATCATCTCGGTATCCGGGGACCCCACCATTCGAATCTGGGATGCCAAGACTGGTGCTGCATTGGGTAGCCCTGCGGCGGGGCACATTGCTGGGGTGACCTCTGTGGTTTACTCTCCCAATGGACGGTGCGTCATATCTGGATCCTTTGACATGACTATTCGGATATGGGATGCCGAGACTGGTGCTATAGTTGGCAAGCCTCTACAGGGGCATGCTGGCAGCGTGTGGTCCGTTGCTTGCTCTCCCAATGGACAACGCATTATCTCTGGATCTGGTGATAAGACCATTCAAATCTGGGACGCTGAGATTGGTGCTGCAGTAATGAGACCTCTAGTGGGGCATACCGGGACTATATCATCCGTTGCTTACTCTCCAAATGGGCAGCACATCATCTCCGGATCTAACGATAACACCATTCGAATCTGGGATGCTGAAACTGGGGCAGCAATTGGCACACCTCTGGAGGGGCACACTGCATTTGTGCGGTCCATTGCTTACTCTCCCAATGGGCAACATATCATATCGGGATCCGGTGACAAGACCATTCGGACCTGGGATGGCGAGACTGGTGCTGCCATTGGCTATCCTCTAAAGGGGCACACTGGCGAAGTGTCGTGTGTAGCTTATTCTCCTGATGGACAGCACATCATCTCTGGATCTTATGGCAGGACCATTCGGATCTGGGATGCTGATACTGGTGCCGGAGTTGGCAAACCTTTGGAGGGGCACACTGATTGGACCCGGTCTGTTGTTTACTCTCCCAGTGGGCAGTACATTATATCTGCATCTGCTGACAGAACCATTCGAGTTTGGGATGCCAAGACCGGTGCTGTAATTGGAAAGCCTTTAATGGCGCATGCCGACGATGTGACGTCCATCGCTTGCTCTCCTGATGGAAAGCACATTGTCTCCGGATCTTGGGACACTACAATCCATGTGTGGGACTTGCTTCCACATCCACCTATCCAACCATCCTTCTCCGGCGACCGGGCCGATGCCGATTTTTGTGCACAACCAGATGCAGATGGTTGGGTCAGAGATTCAAAGAATGGTTTACTATATTGGGTATCTCCAGATTGTCGTACAGGGCTGCATTCACCCGCTGTTCTGACAATCCCACCGACATCTCACACTCGATCAATTACTCTGGATTTTGATGACTTTGTGTTTGGGACCTCTTGGACCCAGGTTTTCAACAGTGCATAACCCTAGTATACATCTTGTAGTGCTTGTTTCCTCGCTGTACTCAGTTGACCGCCCGAGTTCCATTGAATCCCTTGTACACACGAGAGAGACAGGGGTTACAGGTAATGAGATATACTGAGGTGGTGGATGAGGGTAAAGTAATGAATGCCGAACAATCGACAAGCCGTGACAAACTAAATATATCGGAGCGGATAAACGAATTCCTTACACCTAGGCTTTCTCCTCAATCTCTGTGCTTGTATTTTGGCTTATTGGTGTCCTTTTGGTAATTACGCTTGTAGTTTCGCCTTCCTTAGTGTCGCAGATAGGCAATCCCCTCCATGCAGATGTGAAATAAGTCGAAGAGCGAGCACATGCAAACTTAGCTCTTGTATGTTGTCTGAGGGTTCATGATCCAGACTAAGTTCCCAATATTTGGAGGTGCCCTCTTAACTTATGGTATTTCTCGGTCCACAACATTCTCCCTTTGAAGAGTGTCTCAAGTCTTTAGTGGTGGTGGCCCAAGTAACCTCGGTGCCAGAACAAATCACCTCCATGCTGTCCTGAAGACTCCGCGGAATATCGCACTAAGTGTATGGGAGTCTAGTCCCTACTCATCGATTAGCGTCTTCTCCTCCATGTTCTGTGGTTGTTCGGATCGTCGGCCACCCACCGCACAACCCTGAGCGCAAGTCTATCACAAATAAGGTACCTGCTGCACACCGAGTTCTGGCGCAAGGACGAGAGCTGGATTTCGTGCTAATAGAACTTAATAAACATGTGTACTAACACCGCGAGCTTCGAGAATTCATCCCCGAGGGTCTCAAGCCACTCGTCGATGAAGTTTTTTGGCCATCCCATAGGCGTCAGGCCCGTGTCGATAATACTGGGTAAAGTAGTGCATATCAAAACTCCTCGTCGACGCAAGGGCGTGATAATATTTCCGTATGCAACCGGCCCGCAAGTCACAGTTGCAACAAGAACGCGCTTTCATTGATATGCACGAAGAAAGTCCTTGGGACAAGCAGATGTTCATGAGAGCGAAGCTTGAAAGGCAAAGAGAACAAGGGTGGGGAGAGGGGCTCGCCTCTATGCTCCACAAAATGACAAAATATAATTGTCAATCCCTTCTATGTAACCCCCTAATGAGTCGTGGCGCGTCGACGAACCTAATACGTCTTTTCAAGGCGCCATGAGGCCTCATTTACGCTTCCGCTCTTCCTCCACTATCTCTCGATGTCTTTGTGCGGTCCCTCTGTCAATTTTGAAACGATTGAGGAGGGGTTGTAAGTAGAGACCGGTCAGGCCGACCAACCCGACTGCTACGCCGAACATCAGGCGAGTTCGGCGTGGTAAACCTAAAAGACCAAATAGCATTAGTTTATAAATCGACCTGTAGCTTTGATGAGATCAAGCGTACGTGTATATCCGTCGGCTACTGCCTTACCGATCGCCTTTTCTTCTGCGTTCGCTGAGGGTGCTGTCGATGAACCAGGAGCAGAAGATGGTGTAGGTATTGTCCCTGGTACCTTCTTTATTTTCCTAAGAGGTGCTGACATAGTGCGCTGTGGAGCTGGGAGGACACAAACAACGCGAAGCAAACAAAGCGATTCCTGGACCCACTAATAGACTAGCAGAGCAATTATGTAAAGTGGGGTCCATAAATGAGTAACGACGGTTGAAATACTGCTTTGGACATTGTCTCCGTTTCGTTTCGGATGAGCTCGGTTAGTACTAGCTGCGTTTGCGGCTCAACTACTGGCTAAAAGCCAATTGATTACAATAGTATTCGCCCTTTATTATTCATGTACTGTCTTGCTTTAGCGTCCCAAATTCTCAAACTCCTGGCAATTTAGGTCCGCTGCTCTGGGGGATATGAACGCCTCCGCAGTTTGACCAGCTTCACTCCCCATTGGTGCACTTGAATATGACCAGCTCCCTCTAGTGGTTACACTAACTCCCTCATACAGAAAGAGCGCATGGTGTTAAATAAACCGCCAATGAACCAATGAACGAAATTGACACGGCCAACACACACACGCAGCACCCCAAAATCCAGCTTTCCTAACTCGCAGAGCATCCTCCTCTTCACAGCAATAATGCCGCAATGCCCAAGTTGAGAAGCGCGCGCCAAGCCTCTCCATGTGCGCGCTTCAGGTTTTGTTTTGGAAAAGTCCCCTTGCCCCTTGTCGTCCACCACAGGATGCTCACCTCTGTTGCCGCCCTCGTCGCTCTTTTACCGTTCACACTCGCTCAGAGCAATAATGCTGCACTCCAAGTAGAGTCCATTGATGCCCAGTTTCAAGCTGCCTATATCGTTCCGGATCTTCTCAAGTCGTTTGACCCGGTAGCGTATCTCACCCTCGTCTACGGTGGAAATGAGGTCGCTCCTGGTTCTCCTCTCACCGTCCAACGTCAGTTCTGAGCGCGTCGGAGGTCATGGTTTGGGTGTCGCTGACACATGGCTTGAATAGAAACATCCTCTCAACCGAACCTCACTATCACTCCTGCCAACTCTTCCGTCACCCTCGGCTCGACCTTCACGCTTGCACTGGTTGACCCAGGCGCAATTGGTGGCAACTTCTCTCAAGGAGCCACCCGGCACTGGCTCGTTAACGGAGTTACCATCGATAATGGAGGCAAGCTCGTATTCCCGTCCCAAGCCATCACCACTTATGGAGGTAAGCGCTTCTAAATACCATTTTCGCGTTGACCTGACGATTGAACTCCCAGGTCCTTTACCCCCGGAGAACTCTGGAGCCCATCGTTACGTATTCCTGCTCTACACCCAACCAACCAGCTTTGCTCCTCAAGGCGACCTTGCCACGCCGGGCCAGCCAATCGCGACCTTCGACGTGAACCAGTACGCCACAGTAAGTCCCCCTCCCCACCGTCTTGACCTTAACCGAAAGCAATGGTCTGACTTATTCCGTTCGATTAGGCGAGTGGACTCGGTCCCATCGTCGCGGTATGTATACCAGCAACCATTCAAAGAACTCAAAGAACTCATCCATTTCTGTAGGGCACCTACTTCACCTGCGAGCAAGGTACGGCCGCCCCACCCACCACCACCTCTGCAATCAACACCGCGACGCTCCCGGCGGCTCAGAGTCAGAATTCTGGGGCAGCTAGCAGCAAAACGGGTACGTCGACGAGTACCTCTGCCAAGGCCTCGAGCACTGGTGCCGGCTTTGTCAACACTGCTTCCATGAAGGGTGCTGCCGCCCTGGCATTCCTGGGTATTGTCCTTACTTAACCCGCCTCCCATAAAATACTATTTGTAGCATAACGGACACTAGTACTCGTGCCATGGTTATGTTGCGTACCTACCTCTCTAATTATGAACGCTCATTCGATATAGATAGTGCCATTTCATGCGCTGGAGCGGTCTGTTTGTGTTTTTGAGGGCAACTTGCAGGTGGTCAAGCGAATTGTCCACCCGAGTTCCATATTATGACTCGATGTTAGCATACGTACCAACCTTGTTTAAACGGACCTGCGATCAACTAGTCCGAGCCTGCGCCCCACCACTCCCGGCCCGACCAGTAAGGAAGATTCACTCAACAGTACACTCCACCTTAACCGACGCTGGAAATCACCATGTATTTGCCTAGTCGGACGGAAGTGAGGATGAATCGGTGGGCAAAACCCCACTCACACAACCGTTGCCAGGTCGAATGCGTGCAGGTTCCTCCGGTGCCATGGCTGGGCAGGGTTCAATGGGCCACCTTATTCGTACTTATCCCTCTATGCGCTCACCATACCTTCAGGTAACTCCAGTATTCCCAACCACAACCTTTTGTATGGTACGGTTTGCTCTCAACTATTTTCTGGATCGCGTAAAGAATGGCTAATGATGCATATGTTTAAGTAAAGTGCTTGATTGATGTGCGCTCCAACGGAATGGGTTCTAGGCAAGCTAGCCGATATACAGGGTTATTCGACATCGGCCGACGGGGCTGGAGGTTTTATTCTTTTCAGGGATTCTCCTTGGAGTTTGCCTCGCCAATCCCATTTGTTCTGCAGACGATTTACTATCAGGAGCTTGGTTGACACGACACACAGTACGAACTAGGTTGGTGCACACAATGTAGCCCACAATTCCTGGCACGAGAACGGCCCATGTGAGGACTTTACGGGTGGCATACGGGGTAAAGCGGAAGCCTTTGTAGACATCTTCACGCTGCAATGGCGTCAGAACTCTTGAAAGTGAAATACAACAGTATTTAACACCATTTGATTCCATCTTTCGATGGCTGGGTCAACCTAGAGGACGTCAGCCGCTCAACTTGTCGTTTGCTGTCGTAGGACGAACTTTGACTATTGAAAGCAAACGGAATCGTTACCATCTATATGGAATAATGACACCATTACCCACCTGTATGATGGCCACCGCCCATATTTAGTTGCAGTGGTGGTTGAGTTTAAGCAGTAACTTGGACTCCTTCCTTCCCGAACCATGTCCTTCCGCGGCGGACGCGACTGGGACAATCAAGACAGACGATACGGAAACAGCGGAAATTCCAGGGGACAGGTTCGTCGCCGCGAAGACGATGAGGTTGGTTGGGACTTGGCAAACAAACGGCGGCGCTACGACGTACAGACTTTTTTTGGGCTCCATACTTCTTTTTATGCTTACTATATACCTCAGGACGATGAAATGCACGATGAGCACCATCATGCATTCAATACCCACCGTGAAGAGAGTGGCAGGGGCCAGCGCGGGGCTGACCGAGACGACTGGAGGGAGGGGAGAAATATGGATCAAGATGACTGGAGGACACGGCACGAATCGATGGAAGACGATACCAACCACGACCAGAGACAGCACTGGAACAAGACCAAACGGATCGTTGCGAGCGAGCCGAGTGAACATGTAATCTTCCTCGGACTCGACCCTGACTTTATGGAATCAGACGTACGTTCGAATCCCACCTCTGGGTCCTCCATTAACGCAGCCCTTCTTGCACAGCTCCTACGTTTCGTGCAGTCCTTCGGCAATATTCCAGACACGGTTACCATAATCCGCGAACGCATATCAGGCATTTCTATATTCTATTCTCTACCGATGCTTGTCAATTAACGCACCTCGTCCACAAGGTGCTTCGAAAGGATTTGGTTTTGCTCAGTTTTCAAGCATCGAGGACGCTATCAAGTTCGTCGATCCTCACTTCCCGTTCATAAATGTCCCACCACCGCAATCGCACGGCGCCCAAGCTGCCCAGGCGTACGCTGATGGGAATCTTCAAGTTGGCCGGCGAGTCAAAATCGATTATTCGCAGTCTGCTGGTTCTTCGAGGTTTGGACATGGAGGGGGATCACGTTCACACAACGATGGAACCAGGGACATTGGCAACTCGGCCTCTCCTGTTGTCCTCATGCGTGGTCTTGACCCGATGAGCAGTCTCGACCTCATCTCGGACGCCCTTCGTGCCTCTTCTGGACCTGGGCAAATTGGGTCGAAGGGTATGAAGCGAATTATTCTTATCAAAGACAAGTATACGGCCTTGGGCATCGGCCTTGCATTTGTAGAGTTTGTTGATTCGGAAGTATGTACCTACACAACACGTTTCTCGCGACTGATACTTAGTCATATCCTTAGGCAGCCGGAATGCTTCTCGGTGCCCTCATGTCGCGCGAGTTGCATCCAGAAGGCTTCCGTATTTCCGACCGGCCCATTGCTTCTTCATTCGCCAACAAAGCATCCTTCACGACGCTCTCCCCTCATGAACTTCGTGATGAGGCGTGTGTTCTAGGATCTCAGGCCATCGGTGGCACTCCTGGAGTGTTTGCCAAATATTGGGACGAAAGTACGATTGTCAACGAAAAGTCCTTCCAGTACGAAGAATCCAACAAGAAGGAGACATCTGTCAAAGAAAAGAAGAAGAAGAAGAAAGAACGGGAGCATGATGCTTGTGAGAAGCGTCGTTCTTTTGCCATTTCACAGGAGTTGATATGTCCCTAGTGATCGACTTAGCGATTACGGATGTATTTGATGCTGCCCAGGAGTCTTTGAACCTAGTGGCGTCAAGCACACTTCCAACGAACCTCAAGCCGCTGACACTGAACATGAGCAAGACCCCCTTGACTCTCAATCGAAACGCCGGAAGTGCGTTACATATATTCTCGTACTTCTCACTCCTCATCATTATACGTAGGTTCAATTGCCGTCTCGAATGCGTTCTCGAATGCCGATCCAAATGAACCGGAACCTATCCCCGAACTGAAGCCTCTGGATAAAGGTATCTGAACAACCTCAAGTGCCGTCGATAGCCACTCAATTTTTACCAGCAATGACGTTCCGTAAGGTTGCGCCTATGATCGCGAGCAAGAAAGTATGTGTTGCCTTTTCGGCTCCTTGATGTCAGTAGTGACGATTCTTCAGGTGTCAAACTCCATCTCTGCCTGGAACCAAGTTTCGCAGGAGTTGCGCCACACTGGACCCCCGAATCCTCCTGCGGCTGCTCAACAACCCGTACCTCTGGTGATGATTGCTGGCTAAATGCCCGATTCGCTCGTTCGTGGCTCTTACTACTATCTTTTTTTGGCGTTGGATTCTTTCAGGCCACACCTATTCCTGTCGCTACAACAGCGAAGGTTACGGCCGCACCAGCTGCGGTTGACCTCTCGGAGTATTGTAATACGTCCACCTCGACTTGCCTCCTCTGCTTTCGACAGCTCAAGAGCGTTGAACTATTGGAAAGACACGTCAAGGAATCGGGACTTCACAAGGCTCGCACATCTTTCCTTCAATCTGGTCCCGACCGAGTTTCTTTGGCGTTGGTCTGACGTTCTTTTTTCTTTCTACGCTGCTCAACATTACACTCTATCGGCTTTCATGGATTGCCTTGCTTTTTGGCTTTGTGGATTTCTCTTCGATCGAATTGTTGGCCATCGTCAACAGAAGAACTTGGCGAGTGAAACACTTCGGAATACAGCAAGAGAGAAAGCGGCGAATGCGCGTGCTGGTGCTCAGGGTTCCACCACTGCTACAAACACCACAACAGCCACAGGCCCGAAGTATCGAGACCGAGCCTCCGAGCGCCGGATCATGCACGGGCAACCTGACGTGCCCTTGCCCGACACCTCGGGCTCCTCTTCTTCCACCAAACCGAAAGTATCAGGTCCGGCCTTGCCGACACCGAAAGCTCCGACACCACCACCACCCGAACCGGCCAAGGATGAGAATAATATTGGGAACAAGCTACTGAAAAAGATGGGGTGGAATGCTGGGAGCGGGTTGGGTGCTAGTGGCGAGGGGAGAGTGGATCCTGTGTAAGCGCTCCTATAGGACAAGGCGCGAGAGTTACTGATTACTTACTTGGGATATAGGAATACGGCGTTGTACGCGCAAGGTGCTGGGCTCGGCGCTAGCAAGGGTAAGGACATCACCGAGGTGGCCGGACTCGATTATGCTGCGTTGGCCAAGGCTTCTGTGAGTGTTCAATTTTTGTATACAAGGTACGGTACTCAAAGATACGGGACTTTAGGCTCGCGAGCGCTACGGACAGTAGCGAGCCAGCTGTTTTAATTGTTTTTCAAATGTATTGCTGCTCGGGGAATAGAGTCGCCACTACCCGAATTGAATGACGATATGATTTTAGCGAAGATTATGATTATTCGTGAGTACCCAGCGCAGCTCCCCTTAGGTGTCGTTAGGGGTCTTGCTTGGCACGCCCAATATGTCAACCCAAAACAAACAACCAGCCATTGGTTGGAACTCAAACTCGACCTTCCGTACCGTCGTCGTCGCCACTGCTGTCGAGCAATCGCCTCATCTTTAGGACTCGCATTCTGTACCCTTGGTCCTCGCTCTACGCAGCGACTGAGGACGCAGTTTACATCTCACAGTCGCTACTCATCGTCATACCCTCCTCCTAGCTCGTAAACTATACAAATCGCCCGTAAGCTCGTAAGTAAAACGTGGTATGTGTTCTCTATACTAGTAGTGACGTTTGGTTGACGACTCCCTCCCCATCTGAACCCTGAATTCCTCTGCAATAGTTTAAAGTTTATCAGCCCTAAACAACAATGAAGACAGTCTTATCCGTACTTCTCTCTCTGTCCATTTTCGTCGCTGCTGCGTGCGCAGAGCAGCTTGCCTATGGCAAGCTTCCTGACCATGCAATTCGGGCTGCTGAAGTAGAAATTGTGGAACGCTCCGAGGGTCACACCTTGCACAAGAGATTTGGCCCAGGCCGTATGACATTTTACGATGTCGGCTTGTGAGTATCTTGGGCCGGACTTGCTGCTGTCGTCCTGGTTGACCCGATTTGTCAGGGGTGCTTGTGGGTGGTGGAATAATGCCAATGACTATGTGGGTAACTCACGCCTAGTATAATGTTCCCTTAAATTCATTCCCTTTTCTTGAATTTCTAGATTGTCGCCGTCAATTCCGCCCAGTTCGGGGGCTACGCGGTTTACCCGCCTCTTATCTGCGGCAAACAAATCACCATCTCGTACAACGGCAAGCAAGTCGGGGCCGTTGTAGCAGACGAGTGCCCCACCTGCGGTTACGGAGAACTCGATCTCTCACGTGGCCTGTTCCATAACTTTGCGAGTGACAACGATGGCGTGTTCTTCGCCGAGTGGTGGTTCAACGATGGCAACTCCAACCCACAGCCGCAGCCGCAGCCGCAGCCAACCACCACCGAAGCACCCCCGCCTCAGACTACGGAATATCAGCAACCCCAGCCGACGACAGAGCAGTATTCGGCACCCCAACCCCAACCTCAGTCGACGACTACGACGCAGCAACAGGCTCCTCCGCCTACTACCTCCTCGAGTTCAGCTCCATCCTCTTCGTCCGAGCCCTCGCGCGCAGCGTCGAGCAGTGTGTCCACTTCCGAGAGTTACGGTGCTGCCGCTGCCAGTACCACCTCGAGTACGCCCACGCCGTCCAATACCACCCCCGAGACGGGGGAAAACAAGCAGAACATCCAAGACATGTGCTCCGTCGTCGTCCAACTTGGCAGGCTCATCGCCCAGGCTGGTGGGCGTGAACTGAGCACCAGCGGCAATTGAGGTGTTTTCCATCTTTGAGGAAATTTTTCAACGATACGATTTCGGAGGATAGAGCAAATGAACATTATGCACCCGGCTCCAACCAAAATAACCCTCGACTAGAATGGCATAACTGCCATCCTATCTCTACTCCACGCACCCTCTTATTAGTAAATATGTCGATATCTACTTCCCACCCTAACCAACCCGTCGAGGGTTACAGCGGACTGGCAAGCAGTGCGGTGCGAACCGCTTTATTTTTTTATGTATCGTTATCTGTTAGTGTAGGTTCCTGTGGATGTCTTTGTGGCCTCAGTCGCTCGTCCTCACAGCCCTCGTCCTTCGGACTTTGTTGATTTGTGATTTGTTGATTTTCGGCACAGTTTCCTAACTACCAGCCGCCAGGCTGGTCACCTTACGGTCGTTTCGTGGATGGAATACCTATACCAATTTGACTTGTATAATGATGCGATATCGTTAAGATTGCTAGTGTGACAAGAGGCGGCACCCAGGCGTGAATACGACGAGGATTCAAGGGCACCAGCGAAGCCCAAACCGCCTTAGAATGAGCGAATACCTGAAGGTATGGGTTGGGTTTCGGCCAGGTCAGGAATGGTCAGGTATGACTTCCGGAGTGACCCGGATCTAGCCGACTTACTCTTTAGCTCCCACACGTTCGTTAATTGGCCTGCCTACGTGGTTAGATCAGTCTCTTCCTCGAGCAACTAGCATAACCACCTACCAAAGTGGTCAAGAATATTGAACAGAAATATCGTGATTCAAAAATACATGTGAGAAAGATTGCTTGCGAAATTTCTAGAAAATGCTGCGCAATACTGAAAGGGGCGTGATGAACTACCTGGGATACCAGAAGTGCGAGAAGTGTCCCGGAAGTCGAAGAACACAGAATCGAGTACCCGATCAAGACCACATCCTTCTATCCGTCTCAGACATTGAGTTCCAAAGAGTAGGTAAGTATCGCTTTATCTTCTCCTTGACTTGGTGGACTTCGTTGGTCTGTATCGCAAATGAAAGGAGTACGTTCAAGGTCGCAAGATCAGGCATGACTCCCCACTCATTCACCGCGGCCTCCTGCTCCTCCACCTGTCTCCTGATGGGACTCTGCACCTCGCCTTCCACCTGCACTGCGAGTTTCCGCCTATACTCTTCGTACCGCGCCATATTATCGAGGTGCTGCTGCGGCATTTCCAAGCAGACGACTTTAACCGCATCATTAAGTCTCCCTAGCCTGCATAGACACTCCACGCGCGCATCCCAATTATACTTGTTGAGCGGGAATTCGGTCGCTACCAGGTTGTTCCAGATTTGCGCTGCGCGATGACCAGCTTTGCCCCATCCACAGGTATCAAGAATGACGGAAACGGTCCAGTTGTCGTGTATTTGCGACAGCCATATGTGATCCCATAACTTGAAAGCGTCGTGCATCGCCGCCACGCGATTGTACGCTTCGAGAACGGCATTGAGCAGCTTCGTCGAGGGTGTGATACCAGCGGAGACACTGATGTGGTGGTGTAAGTGTCGAATGGAGTGTAGAATAGAATTTCGAACATCGAGGAAGGTTGAAGGTGTCACTCCCTGCCAGATCGCATCCTCGTCTTCATCGAGTCCTTCTAGCGATTCTTTCTCTGGATCCTCAGTAACGTAAGGATCCCTCTGCCAGACCTTCAACTGCCTGGCTTGTCGTAGCAGCCGCCCAACGAAGAGCATATACATCCTCTCGGTCGCTGGCCACCCAGCAACCTGCATATCCCTCACCATCTCGACGAACATTTCCGCTGGGGGGAAACTCGTCCCAGGGATACCAGACTTCTCGCGTACATGACAAAGATTAATGATGATCCGCTCCCATTCGACCCCGTTGAGCTCGAATCGCTTCAGCTGTAGATTATTCAATGTTGCAAAGTCGGTGGTGAACCCCTCAAATGCCTCGGAATCGGCTAATCTGTCACCTCGGACTAACGCGCGATAAACATGGAAGGCAGCTTGGAATGTGGGGGCGAGACGGATCATGAGGAGGATGAATGCGCTTCGGAAGCGTGCGTCGCTCTCTATGCGGAAGGTTCGCATATCCTCCAACAGCCGCAGCGCGATCTTCCACACGTCCTTCCTAGTAGGCCGGCCATCGTTTAGAGTGAGTTCCTCTACTATTCCCTTCTTCTTGTCCTTTTTCTTTGCACCTCCCCTTTCAATCGGTTCCGCTTGGAGACCCACACTACCGTCTTGTGGAAAGCTATTATTTTGCGACGCGTAGCTCGACAGCGCGTTCAAAAGAGCATCTAATGTGGCTTGGTCTGGTCCTCCAAAGCGCTGTTCAGGCGACTTCGACCACTTAGTTTCTATCGACCTGATGCCGTTCTCCTGCTCTGGCCGCTTCACACCGCCAGTGAGTGCACTGACCATATTGCCCATCGACCAGGGTCCCCCCTTCCCATGAAAATTGACTCTTCGAGAAGGTACACCGACGGCCTGATTCCACTCCTGCACAAGGTCATTGTACATTGTGAACGCACGTTGGATGTCCGACCAAGCAATACGCAAGAATCTTGGTCGTCCGACTAACATCTTGTGTATCAAGGGATTCACCGAGGCAGGCAGGGGACGCACACCCGCTGCTTTGCTCGCATCATAGACGTCCAGTGCTGCTGCAACTCCCTCTCTATCGAGGATTTTGCGGATGACCGTAGCCCATGCCTCGGCCGGCGCGGCTAGACTGAACGCGTCCTCCAATGTTTGAAGGTCTTTGACAGTATTCACATCACTCCGGTTGAGGATGTGGGTAAAGGACCGATCATCCGGTGAGTAGCCTTTCGATTTAGCGAGCGAGGCGACGTGTGTAACCATGTTGATCTCCCCCCGATTTATAATGTGAGTAAATATGGTGGTCCAAGCGCGGATGAAGAGCGGGTCATCAGGTTGAAAGGCCCCATCAGCAGAGAGAAGAGAGAGTAATTTGTTCTTTGCTGTTGCTGCGTCTTTTGGCTGTCCTAGTCGGTCGAGGACGCTCAGGAGGACGATTAATAAACCAAGGGTTCCCATTTTCTCGCTCTTCGAAATATCATTTTCTACCTCCAAGATATGCCTGTTTATTACTGCGTCGGATTGGGCCAGTAGAGCGTCTACTACATTGAGATAGATGGTGGGTGTGATCTCGACCCCTCGCGATTTGGCATCTTCGTACCAGAGCCAAACCCGGTCGAAGTTCGATCTCCGGGCGTACCGTCGGATGATATCGGAGTAGACGGTCGCGTCAAGCGCATTTTGTGGGACACGCTCCAGGCATTCCTTCAAGTAGTGCTCGGCGTCCTTCATAGCATTTACCGCACATAAGATGGTTATAACACTGGCGAAGTCTTTTAGCCGTGGTGGATGGGCCCACTTTCCAGCTGAAAGGTCGTTGTAGATCTGAAGAGCCGCTTGAGCAGCCACGAGGTCCTCATGTGCGGATAAAGACTTGAGGCACATGGAAACAACCCAGCCTATATGGTTTGCAGGTGGGGGGTTTTTCTTGATGATAAGTCGTCGGTATTCTTTGTTGAGGCTGCTGTACCATCGTGGAAAGTCACGAAGTTCGCGGAATTCGGTGGCTGCTTTGAGTGCATGAATGCTAAGAGACCGTAGTTCATTATGACTTCTTTCCCATAAGAGATTGTTAACCCGTTCGGGAATCTTGCTGAGCGGTCTTCTTTGAGCCGGTGCAGCAAGCAAACGAGGGGTGCGTAGAGGATGCGCAGTTACGTGCTCGGTGACGAGTTGGATGACGCCAGGAGGAAGTAAAAGCAGACGGTGGGCCTGTCGAGTAGCAAACATTGGACGTGAAATAGAGATGAATACTGGCTTCCACGCAAATACAGAGAAAAAATCTACAAAAGGAATGGAGTGAGTGGAATGAGACTATGTAAGGACTAATATCCGCGTAAAACGCGTGCTTTGCCGGGTTGCAAATCGACCCCAGCACTTGCAAGCCCGGGGGTTTGGGACAGTAGATGAAGCACCCTTACATGAATAGCACGAATAGGGGCAATTTCAACCTCTCTGTCAGCAGTTCTATTGCTCCTCGGTTCTCGGCAGCGGGAGTGGGTAGGTCCAACCGTCACTTCGACGCTCCCAAATTTTTTGAGATGTCAACGACACTGCCGTTGTACTGGAATCTGTCGTCACATACTAAAGAAGAACGCATAGGTGCCTCCGCAAAGCTGATCCACGCCCTCCAATGCTTCCAGCGAGATTTTCAACCTCCACCAGATTTCAAATTCAACGCGAAAACCTCGATCGATGCCTCCAATACTCAGGACGCGTCTTATGCTCTCAAAAGACTCGCAAGGGGCCTCGGGAGTCCAAGGGAGAGTAGCCGTCTTGGCTTTGCCGTTGCACTGACCGAGGTGAATTTCGATCGTCGTGTTGCTCGCTAACAAGAATAACATATTTTCCAGCTATTATCTCGGCTCAACACTATCACATGCAGCCAGGTATTCACTCTCATCATTGAGTCGACACAGACCGAAGGCTCGATGAACGGCCAAGAGCAGCGGGACATGTACTTTGCACGACTATTCGGCCTAACCAGTATCATACAATCTGGACTTTTGTTCCGACAAGAGCCTCCAGCTTACTCCTCGACTCCTGCCTCGTCTCTTGAGGAATTCCAACAGGTTCTCGAGGAGCTTATAGCGCTGGGAGAGAAGAAGTCTTGGTTCACAGAGAGCTGCTGGTGGAGCATTAGCCTTGCTCTTGATGCATTATTCGCCTCTTCGGCACCATGGATGGGTCAAGCGAGCGACTGGGTTCTGAATGCACTTCTTCCTTCTGGATGTGAATGGACCACTGAGCGCGTGGCAATATGGCTTAAGTACCACCAAAACTGGGGTCAGAAAGCGTCAGACAAACTCGCCCCGAAACTCAAAACCTCGCACCTACTGGCGACTACCAATTTACCCACATTAACCCGCGTACTCCGAGTATGGAATTCAACTACTCTACGCTTAGAGGCCCATCATATTTACCTATCTGGTCCGTTTAGGGAGTCAACGACGACGCCGAAGATGCAACGAATTCAAATGGCGGCACAGAGACCTGGAAACGTCGCCCACATTTTGTCTGGGATGTGATCCTTAACTCGTACTTCCCCCCTTCAGGGAATGCCCCATTCACAGGCTTGGCACCTTTCCAAGAATTTTTCCGAATTGCAATCGACGGTACGCATTCTTTTCCTATCTCGAATGTCGACTGAAGTGAGCGTATCACAGAATCCCTCTTCGCACCCAAGGCATCACCCGAACGCAAGTATATAGGATTCCAACTCTTGTCCTCCACTCTCTCCACTGTACCGCCGGCAGCACTTCCGCAACTTTTCACCCAAAACTTTATGCGAACGTGGATTAACCACCTCGCGAGGTCAGACCGGTACCTCCATGCCGCTGCTCTCGATCTCGCTCTATCAGTGCAGAAGTGTGTCGAGTCGCATCCTTCGGCGGGCTTTCCGTTGGTTATGCAGTTGCTCGGTCCACAAGGGAATCGCCAATTTGATCGAATCACGAAGACGAAGATTGTGGAGACACTGCTGGGGAAGATGGATAAGAGCGGTATTAGGGAGTATGTCAGTTTCTTGAAGGATAGGTTTTACGACTCTCTAGGAGAGAAGTCAGTACTTCGTCTTTGCCGAAGGTTGAGACGTGCTGACACCCGGTAAATAGTGCCATCAGTGAGCGAAAATGGGCCTTCGAACAGTTCGGCGCGCTCGTGAAGAGCGGTGCTGTGCCGAAAGATCAAGAATGGATACAAGACATCCTGGAGTTCTTGGTCGTACACGGATACTTCGTGGTTAATAGGAAGATCAAGTCCACCTCCCGTGGAACGGTGAGTCTGATGCATAGCAGACCTGTAGTTTTGGTGGTTAACTTCTGGGATAGTCTATTCCGCGCCCGAAAACCACTCTTTCTGACGAGATTCGACATACTTGTAGAGAACGTTTGCAAGGTATTCTCGGCGACCTGTTAAAGTATAAATCTGCCAAACCATCAAGTACGATCGTGATGATCTGGCATGGACTGAATCCATTAAAACTGACCATTCCACCAGCCACTGAAGAGGTTCCTGTCCCGACACCGGCCCCACCAACATTTGCTGAAGACTCTTGGCTTCATTTCATCATTGATACTATCCGGTCGTTTGAGAAGGACACCAAAAATGTGGCTCCCCTATATCATATTGAAGAAGAGGCTGTTTCTACTCGTGAAAAGGCATTGGACCTTGCCAAGAAACTAAGCAGGGTATGGGCATTTCCTCTTTTGAACTCGGTGCGTACTGACGTAACTGCCTAGGAGTTCGAATCCCGCCGGAAGGCAACCACTGGCGCTCGGCTTCTGCTGTTCTCTAACCTCCTCCAAAGCTACGGGCCCTCCAGAGGCGATGCGAGCCGTAGCGATGAGAATGACCCCATCCAGAAACTCGCAGAGTGCGTTGAAACAGTCGACAAACTATTCCTTCTTCCAGCAAAGAAACGCAAAAAGTCCAAGAAGGAAGAGAAGATAGAAGGGAAGAGTGATGGAGACACCAAGCCGATCGACCTGCTCGTGGACGACTTGATTGGATACCTCGAGAAATCGAGTGCTTTCATGCGGCTGGTTGCGAATCGGGTGTTTGGGGCTGTGTCCGAGGAGTTAGAGGAATCAACTGTGCACCTTCTGTTGACTGTGAGTACATTTCGCCGTCCACTGCATGACATAGCTAATATTTCAATGCAGCAACTAGAGAGACGAGATGTAACTCCTGGCGAGGAGCCAGAAGATGTGGAGATAGATGATGATGAGGTTGAGAACGACGACCAGGAAGAGGAGAGTTCCGATGAGGGAGAGAACGCATCATCCTCAGATACATCTGAGGACGATGAGGACGACGAGGACGACGACGAGGCAGAGGTCGATGCAGAGATACGGCATAGAGTCGCAGGTGTCCTTCGAACAAATGGATTGGCTGGTGACTTGGAAGACGATGACAGCAGCTCGTCCTCCGACTCTCACGATGAGGATATTCTCTTGGATGACGAGCAAATGATGGCCCTAGATGAAAAGCTTGCCGAGATTTTCAAATCTCGAGGTGTAGGCAAGAACAAAGCTGGTACGTATTTTTGCTTAGACTGGCTAAATAGACAGTAACCCTCAATTCCTTAGTGTCTGCACTACAACGGGAAGCGGCCCACTTCAAAATTCGCGTCCTCGACTTCGTGGATACATTCATCAAGGAGCGACCTGAGAGTCCGTACATACCACAAATAGTTTTGCCTCTCATCCGAACGATCATGGGCTCTGGCCCAGGCGAGAAACAACTGGCAGAGAAGACCATCGGAATTTTGAAGACAAGATTTACTACACCCAAAGTTTTGCCTTGCCTCGACCCTGACTCGAAGGAAGTGACGCTTGATACCGAATCCTTGACGAACGACTTCGAGCAGCTACACGGGATTGCAAGGCGGGCATCTCTGTCTCAAAATGGTCTCTCAGAAATTGTCACCACCAGCACGATTTATCTTGCCAAAGTTCTCGCTCACACAGGCATGCAAGGAACAGTCACAGCGGCATATGTAGCCTCGCTAGATGACTTCGTAACTCGCAAGCACTCGAAGATTTGGTCGGCCTACATCTCCGATTTCGTGCGACGGTCGTCACCGGTGCTCTCATGGCCTTTACGGGACAAGATTCTTGAGGCTTGCTCTGTCGGCAAGGCTATCAATGCTTACCGGCAAATGGCGTCCTTCGAGATCCTTAGCGTATTCTTGTCTACTGTCACCCAGCTGGTATGTTTAATCAGTTTGAAGGCGTTCGTTCACTGACAATCAAGGTTGTAGGAGCTGAACTACCGCGACGAAATCCTGGTATGGATGGCCCATGTGCGAAAAGTCATATACGAAATCGTAGATTCAACCCTTACTGGAGAGGAGAGCGCCAAGGTTACGCATGCCCAAGCTCGGGATGTGATGAAGGTCGGTTTGCAAGCCATCCGAATGACCAAGAAAGTCGCAGGAGAGCACGATCTCATTGCCACGAACAACACTTGGGATACGGACGGGCTAAAGTCGTTGATTGAACGGGTGGAACGATCAACGGAATACAAGAAGGCACCTGGGCTCTTACAGATGATGAAGCAAATGGAGGCGCTTGTTGGCGGTGCTCGGAAGGAGTCCAGCAAGAATGCGGAGGGGGCGGCACGGGGGCTGCCGCCGAAGAAGCAAATGAGGAAGGTCATACAGAAGAAGAGGAAGGCAGAGGAAATGGCAGGCGCGGAGGATGAAGGTGACGAGAACGGGAAACCAAAGTCACGGATCAAAAGGTCCAAGAGGACGGAGATCCCATAGCCATTCCTGCATCGTCCTGTATCTGTATCTATCACGTTTATATCTCCCGCGTGACCTATTCTTCTCCCGCTTTTTCTGTCCCCAAAAGCAATATTCATACTTGCTTTCCATCCACATCTAATGTCCCAGAAACCGACCATAGAGCCTTCCTCCGCCACACTGGCGGCAATATCCTTTGAATAGTTCGTGATGAGTCTCAATTTCGTGGAGGGAGCGTTTAAACGACGGCTTGCGAACAGTTCCTCGATATGCCACCCTTCCCACTGCCCAACTGGAATCTACGTCATCCCATCGTCAACTTCACCACTAATATGGGACGGAATCCTATTTGTTCATCAGGGCAAGAGCGGTGTCGTTACCAGTTTTCTGGTTTACTGATCCTGCGTATTGAAACAGGCTATTACGCCTCAGCAATACTCAAGTTTCGCCTTTCATTTCCTTCTAACTATCCAGAACGACCACCTCAAGTTCACTTCATCACAGACGTCTTTCATCCTCTGGTCTCACAACGGGATGGTTTGTTCTCCTTGGCACCAAGGTTCGCGTCTTGGAGGTAGGGTCCTTGTCTCGCGCTCTTTACCTCATTCAGGGCGTCAGAGTGCTACTGACCACTCGTCGTCCACAGACCAAAAGATGCCCATATCTTCGACATCTTGTTCTTTGTGAAAACAGCTTTCAAAAAGCATGCACTCGACAACTTCAAGGAGAGCGATTGCTTGAACAAGGAGGCATTTCGGTGAGTGTTCGCGGTTCATTTCTGACCTGGCTAAATTCCTTGAAGGTTGTAAGTCTTTCAATCAAGTGGCACTATACATACCCACCTCCAACCTGACGTCAATTTCCGTTCAGATATAGAGAGTCAACGGCCTCATTTGCTGCCCTCGCCACGCAGTCGTCTCTGCTTTCTCAGTCAGACTCAGCACTCTACGATAAGGATCACCCAGCGATGGGAGGAAAGGGAAAACAGACATTCGTCTTTCATGAAACACGACCCGACGTTCTGGTTTCGATGCGCGAACGACTGGGCTTGAAAGAATGGGTGACCAAGAGTGCAGATGGGGAGACGACCAGTCCTTGAAGAATGTCCCTTTGCTAGAAATGATGTCGCCTATTCACGTCCCGTTGAAACTGAGCATCGTCAAAGTTGAACCATGAAGTTGTGCTCGGAACATAACACACCCGTGCGAAGACCTGATCCTTCACATCAGCACATCAGATGCGCAAAGGATGAGCGGGTGTGTTACTAATCCACACGTCTCCTCTACGGGAGGACTACGTCGACTTCCCTTTAGGGGTAACTCAACACTTCATCACTCATTTATGGCAAGGAGGAAATGGAGGGCCAGGAAGAGCTCTCAAGAGGGGCTCCGGGACATATAGAGAAAGAGCAAGATTCGACGGTGGCTCAAGATACTTGCAACGGGATAAATTATATTGTCAAGGAAGCTGATTACTATCGAGCGTTCCATAATAAGGATACACAAGTACTGATGGCACTTATCAGTATCTCGTACAGCTAAGAACACATGGGGAGCGTACCTCCCCCACTGAAACCTAAGATTAATTTAAATGAGGCGCTCGCTCGTCACGCACTTTTGAGAGCGCGTTTTGCGTTTTGCTTCTGTGCTTCTTTTAACATGGTCACTCCGAAGAAGGCACCGATACCGGTCAGGCCCACTAGCAGAACACCAGCAGGTAGTCGAACCGCCCATTCTCGAGGCGGGAAGGATGATTGCAAAGGGTGGTCTATTGGCAGCAATGGCTGGATATCCAGAGTCAGTATGTATCCCTAAAGATTCCACCAAAGGAGACCCACCAAGAATAAGGCCCACACAGTGTAATACACAAATACTGCCGCTGCCGTGAGGAGCATGAGCCCGCCGAGGGCTTTGTCACTGAACGCCTGGAATAAGTATGCTCAATAGGAGTGACAAAGTAGTCTCAAGGTCCAACCTACCATTGCCAGGGTAAAGGTAATGTGTGGACGTGTCGAAGTTGTGAGTTTGACTTGACTTTGACCGCCAACACATAGCCAACTTATGGAGTCCAGCCCGTTCGCAGCGCTAGCTCGCTTGAAGGTGCTTATAATACCAGTAGGGGAAATTTCACGTGCGAAATTTGAAGAATGGGCCACTATTGTGCGCGGATTTGAGAGTATTCCACTGTTCGATATCCCCCCAGCAATGGGAGAGGATAAGGGTGAGTCAGACCTTCTCATACGAAGTGAGGTGTATAGCTCACTGGGTCACGGAAGGCCGATTTATGCCGCCACCACCGTTCACTGGCTATCTGCATCTCCAATATGTCTCGCATCCGCCACCTGTATGGCACCACTCAATGTCTCTCTTCAGACAATCGGCATTCCCATTGGGTGTCGTCGGGATATCCGTTTGTACTAGCTCGACATCGTTACATGAGGTGCTTGATGACTTCAATTCGAGAGTGGCTCAGCTCTACCCGCATGGCTCGCCTTACCCACTATCCAAAATATGCTTTGCATTCGAGGAAGGCTCCGAGCATGTACACCTCAACACTGCCGATAACGGTATCGAAGTAATTCCGAGCGTACTTGGTGGGAACAAGAAGGTGCAACATATTGGGATGCTACTGGCTGGTTTATGCTCTCATATACTAGCAAGCTTCTCCATTTTGGTAAGCACTTATTCCCATGCATACCTCCTACTAACCCGAACCCACCTGTAGTCGAGAGTCCTGGAATCATCTCGTGGCTTCGAAGCATTACACTCAACAGTCTTCCCATCGTATCCTATGGAGGATGATCGGGGTCTAGCCCAAGGCGGGGCTCAGCCTCGCATCATTGTCGACTCGCCCCGCACATCAATCAATGGAACATCTCTCCCAGCCACTCCTACAAACCCTTCATTTTCCGAATCCAATCTCGCTAATCCACGAAACTCTGGCATGGTGAATACATTACGAAGATCGACTACTCAATCCGCGCTCCAAAGAAATTCGCTGATCACGGGGATGACTTCGAGCAAACGAAATTCTGCAGTTATGGGTCCTAACGCACGTCTCAGCAAGATAATCGCAGACCTTTACTTACTAGCTGGGAGGCTCAAGGACGCGGCTACCTGGTATGGTGCATTTCATTTCATGGACCAAACGAATCGATTAATGATGCTCGGTATAGGTACGAGGATGCCGTAACCCAATTTCGATCCTCGAACAATGACCCTGTGTGGTATGCGGCATCCATCGAAGGTCAAGTAACTGTCACCGTTTTAGAGGCTTGGGCGAGTACGGATGGTCTCGTAAGCCTCCGTAATTTGTAGTCTATTAAAATCCTTGACCGGGCAATTCTCGTAGAAAAAATCTCTGGCTAACTCAAGCCTGCGCGACCCCTGGGCAGACATATCCGACAAAATGACCAAAGTCCTCGAGATGTACTCACACGCCCCTCTGGGGCCCAATAGCACAGAGTACCCATCCCTCGTCCTCCTCTATACCGATGCCGCCCTCCGCTATTGCAACTTCCTCTTCTCCATCTGGAGCGCCTCGGGTTGGGGTCCAATGGCCTTCCTGGGCATGATGAGCCCCGGCCTTCCACCAGCGTTCAAGGACAAAGTTATGCCTGCGCACCGATGGAGGATGACGAGCATGAGCACGATTACGCGGACGCAGATCGCCAACGTAGCTGCGATGGCACACGGACCGTGGTTGATGCACTTGCAGCCCCACGACCGGATTCGGGTACTCAGCGCACTCGCGACGGTCTACTCTTGTCTCGGGTTTATGAGGAAGGAGGTCTACGTCCTCAGAGAGGTGCTCAGCGTAGTGATGGACCTGATCGTCTCTGCCCGTGAGGAGACGCGGGAGGGAATGGCCAGTGCGATGTCACCTGGTGGGTCTCCTGGTACAGCCCCGGGGCAGATCAGCATCCGAGAACACGAGTTTGGTGATGGGAATGAGAGTATTGTGCGTGTTGTGCGGCATGTCTGTGCAGTTTATGGGGTCGATCTCGGTGCTGTGAGGTTGCTGGGAAAGGACCCGCCCCCTATGACAAGTGGCATGGATGGAGAGGAGGAGAGGGAGGGAGGCTTCGATGAGGTTTCGGAGATAGACATTGTGACGCCCTCGCCATTTGGGTGGGCGGAACTGCAAGTTGGTGTGGTACGAGAAGCTGTCGCAATTGCAGAAGCACTCCCAGGTAAGCTGAGATTTTCCGGCACAAGGGGATCTTCTGACAATTTTCCACAGATTATGTTACAGTTGCCCAATTCGCCCTATCAACACTGCGGACATTGTACATCCACCTTACTGCTCAGGAGCAGCAACTTCTACATGACACCACACTGCGAGCCCTTCAGGTCACAAGACGGCGAGGAGAAGAACCCAGGGTCGAGTTCTGGAGTGCTAGGCCAGTCACCCGCGTAGAAGTGGCACCGTACGTCTCCTTCTTCGCTCATTCTATGATGTAGATCTAAAAAAATGACCACAGGCTACCTTTTGTGCGAATACCGGTGGAGCACCCAAAAGGCGATCTCCAGCCACGGGAAACGCTCATGAATCCAGTCGCGAGGAGAGACCCGTTCATTTATAATCCGCGACTGAAATCCGTTGTCGCATCCCAGGTGCGCTACATGCATGATTCTCTCACGAAGTCATTGACCGATACATCAACAGGCGCTCGTCGTGCAAAATGAGCAACTAGAGTTCATGGTTACTGTACAAAATCCTTTCTTATTCGATCTAGAGCTCCCGAATGTAACACTAAGGTAACCTTTCGAAGCGTCTTCGTTTTTTAGTCACTGATATCCCTCGCAATTGAAGCACAACAGGAGTACCCTTTGAATCCAAACCGATTAGCGCAGTCATTCCTCCGAACACCCTCCATATTCTTCGCATAACAGGCGTCGCAACTCGGCCAGGAATTCTCACCATCCGTGGTTGCACGGTCCAAGTATTGGGGAGCATTGAACTCAAAGAGTTCCTACTACCTCTCTCGACAGAAGAAACAGAGGCCAAGCAGGATAAGAGGAGGAGTATGCGAATTTCAGAGATCGAGCGAACCAAATGGACTGGTCTTGATGCTCGGCCAGCAAGGGAGAAGGAAAGGAAGAGGCTGAGTGCTCTTCCGGGTGCCCCTGAAAAATCTGAGAAATTGGAGAAAGCCATGAGGTTTCTGGAGTGCAAAGTTATACCCGAACAACCTTTGCTGAGGGTGCGAAGGACGTCCCTAACGCATGGTGCGGTAATGCTTTATGACGGAGAATCGTACGTCGTTTAAGCTGTGCATCTCATGACTCTCACTGACCATTCACTTGATATGCTGACAGATCGACGATCCGCCTGACCGTGGAGAACATATCCACACTGCCCGTGGATTTTATCAAGCTTACATTCGACGATTCTACCATCGCCCCAGCTCAACAAACACTCAGCGAAGGTGACCTCCCTATCGCCGAGGCGTATGAGACAGAGTACGCCCTTCTCAAGAGGCCTGTATTCAGCTGGAAGTCCCGAGACGAACCTAAGGAGGTGAAGCCCGGCAAGAAAGCAGTCTTAACAGTGTCGTGTCTTGGGAAGGTTGGATGGTACGCCGTCCAGTTTTCTCCTTGTATTCACAGACCTTAAGCCTCGCAGCGTCCACGGTACCATCCAAATTGCTTACTCCTACGCACACTGTGATCCAAATTCGGACAAGTTCTATACTCGCCAAATCCTCTATCCGGTACTGGTGACCGTCTATCATACACTGGAATGCCATGCAATGGATATCCTGCCATTCGTCCGCATCCTGGCGGCCCCACCTCCGGTAGACGAAGAGGAAGACGTGGAGAGGAAAGCCCGAAGGGAGCTTCTGGATATCGAGGATGACGAAGGAGACTGGTGCCTGTTCAGTGTGGACGTCAAGAACTCATACGGTTTACCCTTTGAGGTACACTTCGAGCGTCGGCAAAGTGGTACCAAGCCCGCTGGTGCAACCCGGTTAGTGCCTCCAGGGTCAACGTCTAGGTGTGTCCATACTGTAACTACGGGGACTCTGATCTCACTAGGTTTCAGGATAATATTGCCATTGAAGCGCTTATCATTGCCCTTGTCGCTGACTTCGAGAGCGATACCGACTCTATCAGACCGACAGTTCGTGGTATCGAAATCAAAACTGTCTGAGTCTGATTTGCGGATACAACGCGAACTCTTCTGGTATCGCGAGGAGCTGTTCAATTGTATCGATGCTCGATGGAGAGAGGTACAGTACACCACCTCGCATTCTACATTGTACCTTGTGTGTATTAATTGTCTGAGTAGCCGGGCGGAACACGGTTCGGCGAGCTTTCATTGCGTCAACAACGGTTGACCCGTCCAATGCTTGATGCACTGCGCACAGACGCAGTTCGGGTCGCGATGGAACTCATAGAGTGCGAGGATGACAGTAATTCTGTTACGCTGCTTCCTGCAAGGAACGGGAAGGTCACGGCATCGGCAAACAAGTTCCTCTATCTTCGAGCACGCACCACTAATATGACAAGTACGGCTAACTTATTTTGCTCGCTATATCACTGACGGTGTGGGTAGCATCATCATTGCCTCTCGTTCTCAGCATTGCGGCATCGCCACTGGAGCATTTCCACTGGGAGGGGAGTTTGACGGATATACCTGTCGGCAGGACTGAATCTGGAGAGTCGAAGGAGGTGGAGATCCCACTTTGCTTTGTTACTGAGGGTCAATTCGAATTTGTCGGAGAGGTACGGGTTTTGGGAGACTCCGCTCGATCTGGGGAAGGGGAACTAAAAGTGGTCGTGCGATAATCGGTGTGGCGATTACTCTGCCTACGACCACTACCCCTTCTTGTCGCGGTTGTTTTATCAACATACTCGGCTTCGCTTTTTCTTATGGATTATCTGTATTTCGGGTATTTAGCCTGGCAATATGATGGCGAGTGTGCCTGTGTTGCTATGCAT